>Ga0074193_1003599_pt1 | contig 11043 bp, 7 predicted proteins | sample EPASupsiteHSE605_FD_64523 | JGI IMG/M metagenome (GOLD analysis project Ga0074193, IMG submission 64523) | Bioremediated contaminated groundwater from EPA Superfund site, New Mexico - Sample HSE6-05 | ecosystem: Environmental > Aquatic > Deep subsurface > Groundwater > Contaminated ...
TGCGGAGAGGTGTCCGAGCCGGCCGAAGGAGCTCGCCTGCTAAGCGAGTATACGGGCTTAAACCTGTATCGAGAGTTCAAATCTCTCCCTCTCCGCCACATACGCAAGTAAAACGGCGAGTTACTGTCAAAGGTAACTCGCCGTTTTTGCGTTCTTGCGGGGTAGGAATTGGGGTGGTGCGGGGTGGCGTACATACCGCCGTACATACGGCATGTGACTTGTGGGGAAATATCCAATGGGCTGATATGATATTTCACTTTTCTTTATGGCTGCCCCACAAGGCTTGCCTGTTGCGCCAAGCATGCCCGCAGTTAAAATTCATACTTGGCCTGCAGGCTGCCGGTCATACCCTCGCGCTTGCCTATGTAGCCCTGCACCCCAAAATCAAAAGACAAGGGCAACGATGCGGATGGCGTATACACAAGCCCAATCTCGCCTATGCCCGTATCGCCGCGCATGGAAGGGGCCTTCATGTCATAACCGTTGGTACTGGCGCAAGCCTTGCCGTCAAACTCGTGTTCATAGGCCGCTCCCACATAGGGGCTGATGTAATCGTTTGCCGTATAGCTGAAGCGGGAACCAAAGCGCAGGCGGTTGGAATCCACATCCTTGAAGTCGATGTGATCACCCGTGGAAAGTGTGACGGAGTCGCCTTTTTGCCGCGTCCAAAAGTATTTGCCGTACATGTCGAGCGATGCATTCTCCGTGATATTCCACATGTAACCGGTTCCAAAGTGCAAGCCGTAATACGTGGATGACGAGTCGTATTCTGCGCTACGTCCGGCGGAATCACGCAGGTCGGAACTTTCATATTTGTTGCGCAGGCCGCCTGCCCTGACCGAGGTTTCAGCGTATACATGACCGGGGCCGGTGTTAATAAAATCCATACGTCCAAGGATGCCGCCACCAAGATAACTGCTGTTGCCATCGCCCTCGACCGAGGCTGCGTTGCTAAACGAATTGTAGGTATTGTACGAACCGTTGCCGTACTCGAAAAAAGGTCCGAATGTAAGACGACCGGGTGCCATATCCGCACCCCAGGCCAAGCCTGTCATCAGCGAAAGGCTGTGCATATCCACATGCGAACCCGTATTGTACCGCACAGAACCGCCGGATACCGCTCCAAACCCTGCTGGGGCCATCCCTGAACCTGTCGCCCCTCCCCTTGCGGATGCCCCGGCCTTGGCGGCCGAAACGGCGGAGTTCATACCCTGCCCGGCGGCCACATCCGCCCCTTGCGTCACCATGCCCATGCCGGAAACGAAGCCTTCTGAAAGGGCCTTGGTCTGCTCATTCACAGTAACCCCGTTGTTAGTGGCTACCGTCGCAAGCAGTTTGTTGCCGTTGGTGGTAATATCGAAGTTATACAGCAGGCTTACACCTTGCATGCCTTTGCCGCTGGCCTTGGTATTAAGGCCGCTGTTGGTAACCAGCGTGCCAGCATTAATAAGCGTAATCGTGTCCCCCGATGATAGTGGGGAAGCACTGCCATTGATGCCAACATTGACGGAGGAAGACCGACCAGCGCTGCCAGTCAGATCTGCTGTGCCCGTCACAGTCAGTATAGTATCGCCCGCTGCCACCGTAGACGGCAAATAGAAGTTAACATTCTGGAAATTATAAATATTGGCCAATGTTAAGGCTGAGGTCTTTATATTCAGGGTGTTGCCGGTAAAAGCATCGCCAGTGGCGCCTCCAGAAAGATATCCACCATAGAGGCTCGCACTGCTCAGGCCATGCGAACTGCTTATGGTTACAATATTATTTGTAGCCTGTTTTACTCCAGAGGGTGCATCGACAAATCCACCATAAACTGCCCCCACAGTTCCGCCGCTAATATTGACGGCGTTTCCGGAAGCGGTTGTGGTATATATGCCGGCCAAACTCCCAACATCGGCATACCCACCATATATTGCGGTTACTGATCCACCCGACATAGTTACCGTATTGTTGTTTGCTGTGGCGACTGTGCTTTCTGCAAAACCTCCATACACTCGATCCGCCGTCCCACCATTGAGCGTTACAGTATTCTCATTGGCGGTCATGGAACCAAGATCTGTAGCGACAGCATACCCACCATAAATATTTAGACCACTCCTGCCAGAGAATGATGTATTAATTGTAACGTTGTTACTGTTTGATGCGTCGTCACGATTCATAGTCCCATAAAAATATCCGCCGTATATCGCATTATCGACATTACCGTTAACAGCAATTACCGTATTTCCAGACGAATAGTTACTGTCAGATTTATCAACAAGAGTGTTTGCTCCGCCCAAGCTAGTGCTTCCACCTGCCGGGCTATTCCCCAGCAAATAACGACTATCCCAATTGTTATTGTATGATATAGATGCTGCGCATGCTTTATGATGTAAAAAGCCTATATTGAATAAAAAAATTGCCACAAAAACAATAATAACAAACCGTGATATGCAATATATATTTTGCATGTGTAAAAACTGAACGTGCAATAATGAAGCTTTCATCTCTTCTCCATGTGCTCAAAGTTGTCCCCAATGCCATAAAAATAAATAATTTAAACTAACTTGCATATTCAATCATAAATATTAACATTCTCCAAAAAATATTTTTGAAAAAATAGAATACAAGCCACATTTACCATGCCCCGCTTTTGGCTGTGCCTGACTTTCGCTCAATGCAACACCAAGCATAACGCTATGGCCGCATATGCACTCAGGGCGAGGGAACCCGCCACCACCATGTTTTCATAATAAAATTCTCTCGCACGATGGGGGCACAAAATTTCAGCAACCTTTTGCTCTAATTATTCTTGTGCCGCTATCACCCAAAAAGATTATTTTGCAAAAAACAACTTGGCGAAGGGATCTGCCAATCTGACTGTCAGCGCAAAGCACGATTATGAACGCAAAAAAGTATTGCCCCGCAGACGTTGAAGGTTCCGCCCCCTTTCCTGATCAAAGGATGCATGATGTACAAATAAAAATTGAAAAACAGGTACGTTGAACGTTCTATTTGAATAAAATGCGAAGAGGCTCACCCCTAGGGGTGAGCCTCTGAAGCAATAAACAAGCGCCAAATGCCATTCGTCAATGGCCCATTTCACGGGCGCAGTAAATCTGGCGTTCAGTAACAGCCCCCTTATGGGCTGCTACCGACTGAACCGCCCCCTCCATGCCCCCGGCCAGATGGTCAAGGCTGGGGGGCCGCCTCTATGAAGATAAATATCCGCCGGGCGGCACGGGGTGGCGCAACTTCAGACATAGTTCTGCCCCACCCAAAACAAGCAAGGGGGGCATCCGGTCGAAATAAAGGCAACGCCATACAGCTCCGTTGACATCTTGGTTCTTGGCATATAGTGAATTTCGCCAATATACCAGGAGGCAACCTTGAACTTTCGCGCAATTAAAGAATGGATTCCATTCTTTTTCCTGGTATCTCTCACGGCAGCCATAAGTACTTTTTGCCAAATCTGGAGCATCCATCCATCTGCCCCGATCATAGGCATCAACTTTCTGGCAAGCCTTGCTGTCCTCTCTTTTGCAAATAAAAAAACTTGTGTGATTATTTTTTTATTGCAATGCATATCGAGCATCATACTAACGTCTGCTTCTTCTGCCCTAAAAGAGCCGCTTACCCTAACGGCAATTCTGAATGGGATGGATTATGCCCTTGATTTTGGGCTGTCTATTTACATCTATATTCAAGTATATATGGCATTATTTTTTGTAATATGCCTAATTCTTCAATTAATTTGTGTTTACAAGATCAACCTGAATATTAAAAGAACTAAAATTGGATTTTTTTCTCTAAGTGCACTGCTTTTAGTTTATGCTATCAGCTTTACTTCTCTGCCATTGTCTGCATTCTGGCCAAATGATAAAATTCAGCCTGGCGAAATTGTAAACTGGAACCCGCCGGAAAGGCGTTCTTTACACAAACGTGGTTATCTAGCCACATATCTTATAGAACTTTTCACAGGATACAGCTCAAGGGTCAAGCAACTTCAGCCAATTATGGATACACCCAGCGGCATTGAAGAAATACCTGCTTTAAAAGCAACAGGGAAAATTATCTTTATCCAGGTTGAAAGTCTTGACTACGACCTGCTCAACGCTGCCGTAGGGGATGAATATGTGATGCCTTTTTTGCACGACCTGCAAAAAGCCGCGATAATCATCCCCATTGACGGTGCAAAAAAACTTGGATCTGCAAACTCTGACTTTGAAATTTTTACAGGAAATATTGCATCATCAAATTATATACACTATACATTCACCAAAACATTCCCAAACTCCCTTTTGTCAGAGATATCAAAGAAAATTTCACCTTCATTTGCTTTTCATGGAATGCCCTATTTTTATATGAATCAGGGGCCAGCATATACAGCTCAGGGCGTTGAGCACGTCTTATGCCTTGAAGAAATGCAACGGGAGGGAATTACACCGCGCCACATGTGGGGAGACGGAGTAATTGCCGATCAGGATATGTTTCCGCTCGCTTTAAGCAAAATTCCTCAAAGCGGAAACTTCTTTCAATTTATAATTACCATGAATATGCACACCTTTGAGAATCCACGCGATGTGTGCCCACAAATGTATTTTACTACCGGAGATGATCACGCTTTTTATTCGTGCAGCAGATCGACGGATGATGCCATACGAAACTATATCACGCATGTCCCTGATGGCACGTTAGTGGTAATATGGGGGGATCATCGCTCGTACTCCAGAGATAACTCTGGAAAAATTCCGTTCATTGCCTTCGTCAAAGGTGAAGAGCACCCCTTTGATGGCTCTCATCTTCAGGGCCTGACTCGCAGCAAAATGCATTTCTATCTTGAAAAAATCATTCGACCTCTTCTATAGTCAACAACAAGACGTATTAAATACAGGTTTTAATCCTATGAAAAACTTTATTGAATTAGTACGCCGGCGGCTTGTCTCCGCTACAAAATATTCCATCGACGGGTTTGCTGACGCCTTTCGCCATGAGGAAGCCTTTCGACTAGAACTTCTTATATTACTTGTTTTAATAATTGTTCTTTTTTTTGTTCCATGGCCATTATGGAAAAAAATATTACTGCCAACAGGCTTTACACTCGTGCTTTTGGCTGAACTGCTAAATTCAGCAATCGAAAACATTTGCGACATAATTCATCCGCAGGAGTCAAAACTTGTAAAAGCCGCAAAAGACAAAGGTTCCATGGCGGTATTGATTGCTTTAATTGCCAATCTTTTTCTTCTTCTTGCTTTAATAATTGCTTAGTTGCACTCCATTATTGATGAACATGATTGCAAACCAAATGGCTGGCCAATTTAATCATCAATGGCCTTTGACAGATGAAAAATAATGAGAGAACGGATCAATCCTCTCTCACCGCCACATGCGCTAATAAAACGGCGAGTTATTATTAAAGGTAACTCGCCGTTTTTTGCGCTTGAAAGGATGGAATGCGGCGCGGCTATATACTGTCATATTGCCCAAGCTGAACAAAAATCAGGCAACTTATTCCCCCGCAACAGCCCTGCCCTCTTGGAAGGACAGCAGCAGAGGCGCTGTGTAGCAAGCATGCCCGCCTCCCAGAGTTATCGATGCTGCGCACGTTACTTAGCTGTAGTCCCAATCCCATTTAGAAAAGCGAAGTATTTGCCGTCTTCCTTAACCATGTGGTTCAGCACGAGGTCGTGTATTATGCATTGCAGCATTTGCACTGGGGACACAGAAGTTTCCGCATCCTGTTTGAGCAGACCCGCGCATTTTTGCAGCAATTCCTTGTGCCGGGCCACATGTTCGTCAACCTCCGGGTATCCACTGCTGCGCAGCACTGCTTCTTCGTCATTAAAATGCTTTTCTACAACATGGTACACATCGTTAAACCGGGAATTAAGGTCAAGAGCATCTCCCTCTGCGAGCACACGTTCAAGCAGACTGTTCACAATGGAAACCAGCTCCATGTGCTGCCCGTCCAGATCCGCGTTGCCGGAAGCATACTCGCTGTTCCATAGCACTTTCAGTCCCCAGCTGTTCCCGTTGTGCATCTGGGCATACATCCCGTCATCATCTGACCGGAATTTAACGCAGTTACGTCCCTCATGCTTTGCCAGATAGAGCTGTTCATCCGCGCGCTGCACAATCAGCTCTGGAGTAATGGATTCCTGGCAGATGCACGACACTACCCCAACACTGACCGTCACCACGCTGGCTACCTGTGATGCCGCATGGGGAATCCCGCACTGCATGACAGCCTTGCGTATGCGTTCGGCCAGGCTCACTGCGCCAAGGATACCGGTATCGGGCAACAGGCAGACAAATTCCTCTCCGCCGTACCGCGCGGCCATATCTGTGGGGCGGTTAAGGCATTGCGCCACGGTCTGGGCAACAGCCTGAAGGCATTCATCGCCCTTCACATGGCCGTACGTGTCATTGTAATTTTTGAAAAAGTCTATGTCCAACATGATGAGCGAAAGCGTTGCCCCAGAGCGGATGTGGCGGTTGCGCTCATAGGTGAGCATGGCGTCAAAATGCCGCCTGTTGGAAATTTTTGTCAGGCCGTCCTCGTTGGTCATCAGTTCGAGTTTGTGGTTGGATTCAGCGAGGGCGATCTCTGCAAGCTTTCGTTCCGTAATGTCTTCGTGCGCTACCACAACCATGCGCGGGCCATCTCCGCAAAAAGGATTGACCCTGCCCAAAAACCAGCGCTTTTGCTCTGGCGAATGGCAGCCATATTCCATGGAGAACGTCTCAAGCTTGCCGTCAAGAACATCCCTTATGCCCTGGGCAAATGAATTGGCTTCCAGGGCATTATCAGCGCACACGCCTTCGCAGACATGCAGATAATTTACCCCTTCGGAAACAAAATCCTGCGACATGCCATTTGCAGCAGCAAAGTTGCGCCAGGCCTGATTGACCAGCACAATCTCACCTTCGGCGTTGATGAGGGCGATATTGGCGGAAAGGCCGTTGAGCGTGGACTCTAGAAACTGCTTGGAAGAACGCAACTGGTCGGACAACTTCTGGCTCACCAGCATGATGAGCCCTATGGTCCAAAAGGTGCTGGTGGTCATAAGGAGAAAATACGTTGCCGCCAAAGGGGAAGGGCTTGTAAACAGGGCTATCCCCGGCCCACCCCACCATGGAAGAACCGCGAAAGCAAAAAGCCATAGCGTATTAAAAATAAATACGTATTTTAAAAATTTGGCAGGCAGCGTATGCTTACAGTTGCCGCCAGCGACTGTTACGGCTGAAAACAGCGAAAGTATGGAACAGGAGAAAGAAAGGAGTGTTCGCCGTAAAAATATACTGCCTTCAACAAACGCCAAATAGCTCAACACAACCAGCGACACGCCCACTATAATCAGCACAGGTCGCAACAGTTTTTTATTTTCCACAAATTCCGCAAGCCCAATGTATATGCACAAAAAACAAAGCAAAAACGAAGCCGTATAAATAAATATTGCAATACTGGCTAGTAACTCGACATCTCTGAACGAGTTCATGAAAAATCCAAAAACCATCAGCACGCTGCCCACTATCCACCACTGAATCCCCTGCCCGCCCTTGTTGATCCGATACTGGAGTATAAAGGCAACAAGCTGGGTACAGCAGCACAAACCATAGCAAACAACTAATGTTTTTATATCAATAAAATCAGTCATCTTGCTGACGCTCGCAGTTGAGGGATCTCCCATTTCGACGTGCTTACATCAACACAGGGCTGGCTGATTGTAAACAGCATTGTGTGACACGCGGCTGTAACATCAACGCCAAGGAACTTCACTAACCGCGTGCGGCTGGCGGTATTGGGGCAAGGGTTTGCCGTGGGGTAATCCTCACAACTGCCAGCCTCTTGTGCGCCTCAACACACTTCACATAGTGACTTTCAGGCTTCTTCGTGTTTCTGTGAAGGGAGAATTACCGTTACAATCAGCAGTTGGCCGCCCTCCTGTACCGCTTGTTTTTCAGACAGTATTGGCGGGTTTTGATGATAATCAATGAACAGCTATGGCAAAATATGATAAAAGCTGTCGCGTTCTATCTGCCGCAGTTTCATGTCATTCCAGAAAATGACATCTACGGCAAAAATTTTACAGAGTGGTGCAACGTCCGGAGGGCCGTTCCTCTGTATGATGGGCATGCCCAGCCGCATATTCCTCACGGCATTCTGGGCTACTATGATCTTACTGACGAAAGAATCCTGACAATACAGCACCACATCGCCTGGGATAACAACATTACGGCATTCTGCTATTATTACTACAATATGGCCGGCCGTACGCTTTTGGATGCGCCGCTGCACATCATCAACAAAAGCCGCCTGATACGGAACGAATTTTGCCTCTGCTGGGCGCACGAATGCTGGTACGACAATACCCAGCCCCAAAGGATAAAACCGTTCATCGCGCAGGAATATTCACCGGGAAACGCCAGAAAGATTATCCGCGATCTCGCGCAGTATTTTGACAATCCGCGCCATATCAGAATAGACGGCAAACCATTGCTGCTGGTCTTTGCACCGGAGCGCAATCCCCTGATGTCTGTGTATAGCCAGATATGGCGCGAAGAGGCGTGGGCCATGGGGCACACAGAACTTTGTCTGGCTGGCGTGGAATGTCACGTGGGGCAGCATCCCGCCAATCTGGGGTTTGACGTGATGGTGGAGTTTGCCCCGAACCTGAACCCCATGAACATGCTCTCCATTGCAGGGGAAGAACCCCGCCGTTTTGATTATGTTGCCACCGTGCAAGACATGCTGCTGAAAGAAACCCCCGCCTACACACGACTGCGCTGCGTCTTCCCCGGTTGGGACAACACACCCCGGCGCGGCAGACACGGATTATCTTTTGAGCGCACTTCAGTGGATGTGTTCACCGCCGCCCTGCGTGCCATGGCGCAGCACACCCGCGCGTATCTGCCAGAGAACTTGCAATATGTTTTTATCAACGCCTGGAATGAATGGGGCGAGGGCTGTCATCTGGAGCCGGATCAAAAAGACGGCTTTGCGTATCTGTACGCGGTGCGCAACGTCATGAACGGATTCAGCACCTAGGCTGCCTTCCCCATTGGGGAGGCGTTTTACGACAGCAAGGGGGCTATTGGACAGCCCAAAGGGCGGATTGCCGCGACGCCGCCCTTTCTATTGCAACACAAGCCTCACTTTCGCCCCTTGGTTCATCCCTGTGCAATGAATACACCAAATGGTGCATAGATCGTCTTGCTTTCTGATAAAGCCCCCACCTGCGAGCCGACACGGAACCATCTTTTATCAGAACCATACTTTACAAATATTTGTGCGCTGGGCAAGGTAATGCCCGTCGAGACGCCTGACAATCCTTTATATATTGGACACATCATGAATACGCACGCGCCGCTACGTTATGCCGCGACTATTTCAGTTTTACTTGCTGTTCTCGCGTTACAAGGATGCGGCGTCAGGTCCATTTCTGATTCCGGGTATCAGGCGGAAGCTGGCAGATTGCGGCACGCAAACCATTCCCTTTATAAAGGCGAGTTGACTGAATTCGAGGTCTTGGGGATCAATCCTACAGCTTCAGTTTCGCAGGAAGAAATCCTGCGCGCGCTGGAAAACAGGCAACAGTTTTCTCTGCCGAAAGGCTCCTCTGTCATGCTTATCCAGTCAGGGGCCATCATGCCGGATGACAGCATGATCCAGGCATTGGAAGCGCATTACCGGGTTGCGGCCTTTTCCGGCATTCCTGCGGGCCAGGGCGACACCAGTCATGCAGCAGCTTTACGGTTGGCTGCGGCAAAGGGCAATTGCGCAAAAATACTGGTCTATTGGGGAATTTTGGAAACAGCGCAAAAAGATATGAGCACGAAAGCGGTTTCCTGGGTTCCCATAGTTGGCGGCATTATTCCAGATGAATCGCAGGAAATGCGAATCCGCCTGAAAATCGCTCTCATCGATGTTGCGACTGGTCAGTGGGAAGCTTTTTCACCCAAGCCGATTCAGGATACATCTGCCAGTGCGCGCTACACACGCGCATCTTCAGACCAGCAACAAGTGGCTGTCCTCAAAGCTCAGGCATATGCGGAACTGGCTCACGACATCGTAAAAAAATACGCTGAATAGCCTGAAAGCAATGCAGAGCCGAGCGGCCCGGCGCAGTGCACTGGCAATGCCAGCTAACTGACCGTCTCTGGCCTGTATTGTTTTCTGATGTTCTGCTGACACTGCAACACGATGATATTTATTTCGTCCTTGTGCTCTTCTATGGCATCAAACATTTGATCAGAAATTTTTGCAGAAATACTTTTTCTGATTATCTCAAAGGCCGTATCAATAGGCAGGCTCTTGCGATATGGGCGATCTTCCATCAAAGCTGCAATCACATCTGAAAACGCCAGTATTTTTGAACCCACATCAAGATTCTCATCTTGCAGGGAATACGGATACCCGGACCCATCGACCTTTTCGTGATGGTTCTTGGCCCAGAGCACAATTTCATAAAACCACTCAGAAATGCTGAGGCTGCTCAGTATCTGCCCCGTATAATACGTATGCAGTTTGACCTGATCGAATTCATCATCAGTGAGGGGGCCTCCTTTTTCAATAAGGCCGGGGTCGATTCCGATTTTACCTATATCGTGCAGATAGCCGCTGATCTTCAGCTTCAGGCAGCGCTCGCGGGAAAATCCAAATATTTTGCCTAGTTCGCAGGCAAGATTGGCTACCGTGTAGGAATGTGAGGCTGTAAAATGACTACGGAAGTCAATGATGCGCGAAATGGTCAAGGCAAAATCGATAACATTTTCAAGTGTAAGATCAAAATTCATCGACGAATCGACCAACCTGAAAAGCTGATCAAGCTCGAGATTATTGATTTCAATCCAGAAGATATCCGGCGCTGATGCCTGCACAAAGGCAGCGAAAACATCCGGATGAAACGTGGTGGAAACGTTGGCCCTGATTTTTTCTATAACCGAGGCTTTTTGCTTGAGCACAAAAACATCTGGATTGATCAGCACGTCAACCCGGTCCGCAAGGTGAAGTATGTGACTGTCCAGCAGCACCTCGCCTTCTTCCATATCCAGCGATGCATC
>Ga0074193_1003600_pt1 | contig 11041 bp, 10 predicted proteins | sample EPASupsiteHSE605_FD_64523 | JGI IMG/M metagenome (GOLD analysis project Ga0074193, IMG submission 64523) | Bioremediated contaminated groundwater from EPA Superfund site, New Mexico - Sample HSE6-05 | ecosystem: Environmental > Aquatic > Deep subsurface > Groundwater > Contaminated ...
TTTACAATGACACAGTGCTGATGTACAACAACAAATGCCAGATGGTCCCCAGTAACATCATAGCATCCCTCTTTAAATTTCAGGAAGCAGAGTTCTTCGAAATGGAAGAAATCAAAAGAGAAGTCCCAAAAGTTGAGTTCTAATTCCTTAAGGAGGATTACAAGTGGATAAAAAGAATCATATCATTTTAATAGCTACATTATCCATTATTCTACTTTTATGTACGGGATATGCCTTTGCTGAAGACAGGAGCTATTCCATACCCTCCCTTGATATGGATCTTTTCCTGCAGAATGATGGTTCCATCCATGTTAAAGAAACCATCCATTACTCTTTTTCAGGAACCTACAATGGAGTTTACCGGGACTTGCCCTTAAAAAATGGGCAAATTCTTCAGAACGTGAAGGTTTCCACCCAGGGAGCTTATTCCAGTCAGGAAATAATCGACCAGGGCACCAATCAGCGGATCAAAATATATTTATACTCCGATGCAGCAAAAACCACATCCATTTCCAGTAAAGATGTGGATGTCACCCTTGAATATGACCTGTTGCATGTGCTGCGGTTTTACAATGACATAGCTGAATTACAGTATAAACTGGTGGGTGAAGGATGGGAAGTACCCATTGACCAGCTCAATGCAAAAATTCATGTTCCATCCAGTGATGGTGTGAAGTACTGGCTGAATCCACCGTATTATGCTAAAAATTCTAGCTGGCAGGGTAACACCCTGGAGGTAACCAGTGGAAATATTCCTTCTGGTGATTACTTCGAAGTTAGGATGGTCCTGCCCAAAAGTCAATTCTCAGCTAACCCCACCAACGGGACCCTCATAAATCAGGATGCCTTAAGTCAGATAGAACAGATACAGAACGATTACCAGAATCAACTCAACTTTAAAAGCACATTATATTCCATTTTAGCAATTTTGATGATTCTGGCCATTTTCGTCCCGGTAATTATTTACTTCCGTTATGGGAGGGAGCCAAAAATAGATTATCAGGCAGAATACGAGCGGGATATTCCCACTGATGATCCACCCGCCCTGGTAAATGCCATCTGTGGTCCCGGGTTCTCCAAGAAAATAGGGGAGCCCGACATGGATGGGTTTAAAGCCACCATAATGGACTTGATCGACAGGAAATACCTTTTAATGGAGAAAGAATCACCATCCAAAGAAGGGTATGGAATCGATGATTCTATGTTCCTTAAAGTAAACCCTGGAAAGGATAAATCATCCCTCAAAGGATTTGAACTGGACATCTTAAACTTCCTGGAAGAGTTCGAAGAAGATGGCCTGATATCCCTGGACCAGATCTCCGCAGATTTATCGGATCGGGAAACTGCAAAATCCTTCCGCGACACCTACAACAACTGGAAAACTGATATAAAAGACAAATTCCTCAGTGATGACCAGTTGAATAAGATCTTCATCAAGAAGGGAGACACCTACTTGAAGATTTTCGGGGTGGTGGGAATCATAGTGGCCGCTATCGTGTTCTTCATAACCATTACTGACTCTTTACCGGCTGCGGGTTACGCACTGCTGGCATCTATAGTCTTGGGAGTGGTATCGATCATTTCTTTTATCCTTCCCCAGAAGATCGCAGGCCAGTGGACCACTTATGGTGAAGAGTACGATGCCAAATGGCATAATTTCAAAAAATACATCCAGGATTTCAGTCTGATAAAGGAATATCCTCCTGAGTCAGTTACCATCTGGAACAAGTACCTGGTGTACGCCACAGCACTGGGAGCAGCTGATGCAGTTCGAAAAGCAATGGAGCTGTACGTGCCCAGTGACCAGCTGGAAGGCAGTGATATATACATGTTCCATTATTACGGAGGATATGCTCTTTTATCTTCATCCCTGGACACTGGTATCAGCTCTGCTTCAGCAGGGTCTGGTGATTTTGGAGGAGTAGGTGATATTGGTGGTGGAGATATTGGAGGTGGAGGGGGTGCTTTTTAATCAAAACACCCCTATCTATTATTTTTTACTGTAAGCTGGATCATGAAAATAATATTGTGTAGTGTTTTCCTTGGTATTTAAGATTCTTAAAGATTAATACGAAAATAAAGTATGTAATTAAATCTGATTAAATGGTTACAATGTTAATCGTTTGAGTGATAATATGGATTTAAAGGAGAATATAAACCAGATACTTCTAATTTTTATATTTTTAATCGTTGCTGTTTCCTATAATTTAATATACTTATTCCAGTACATGTCGTATGGTGGTTATCTTCTCCCTTATGACTTCAATACATATTTATATTTAATATTAGCAGTTTTGATGGTGGCAGGGTCGTTTATCCCCCTTGTTATTTACTTATTTTATGGCAGGGAACCTGAAATTGACTATAATGCAATGTATGAGTATGATCTGCCAACAGATGACCCTCCTGCAATTGTAAATGCGATTTGTGGTAATAGTGGTTACAAAAAAATAGGAATACCAGATATAGATGGTTTTAATGCCACAATAATGGACTTAATCGACAGGAATTATCTCATTTTAAAGGATGTTCAATTTGACGGTGATGATTTAAGTTCACATGGTTCTGTATTTTTAGAAATTAATACAGATAAGGATGTTTCTTCTCTTTGGGAATTTGAAAGGGTGATTTTAGATTTTTTAATAGAATACGAGCAGGATGGCATTATTTCTATGGATTTAATATCTGAAAGCATGTCCTACATTGAAAGCGCAGAGTTTTTCAGGGAAACCTATGAAAAATGGGCCTATGAAGTTAAACAAACTTTAATAAATGATGGGAACTTAAAAAAGGCATTTTTAAGAAAAGGGGATAAATATATCAAGATTTTTGGTATTTTGGGATTAGCTGTGGCCTTAATAGCCCAGGTTTTCATACGAGTTAATCCCTTAGCCGCAGTGTATTACATGGGGGTGTCATCCATTATTCTGGGAGCTTCTTCAGCAATATCCATTGTGATGCCAGAAAAGATTGCAGGAAGATGGACTGAGTATGGTAGAGAATATTATGCACACTGGGATAGTTTTAAAACATATGTTGAAGATTTTAGTCTGATAAAAGAGTATCCTCCAAATTCAGTTAACCTCTGGAATAGATATTTAGTTTACGCCACTGCACTAGGTGTGGCTCATGGAGTTAAAAAAGCCATGGAATTTTCACTTCCCAAGGACATTCTCAGAGAAAATGATATCTACATGTTCCAGTACGATAACACTCCCACATCTGTACTTACAAATGCAATCAACAGTGCATTAGAACCAGATTAACGACATATAATACTAATTATATCCCCATCTTCCAGTTCATGGTCACTGGACACCCTGCGGCAGCTCCGGGCATCAATGGCATGCATGAAACCTTCCCCAATATCGGTGTGGATGAGAAATGCCATATCCCTAGGTTTGGAACCACGGGGAATCAGGAGTGCATCGGGGAGCACGTTACCCTTCTGGTCTGAGAGTTTGTGCTCGTCTTCCACAGGGTAAACCACGATCATGTTCAGCAGGTTGAAGATGGCCTGGTTCAGGGCTTTCTGGACTCCAGTACCCCCGTACTTTTGGAGAACATTTTCCCGTATATACTCCAGGGCATTTATCTGCTGGGGGCTCAGTTTGTCTTCCTGAAGGATTTCAAAGTCAGATTCACCAGAAACATATTTAATGAGCCCTGCTTCCGCGGCCCTGGCTAATGCCAGCTCAGCTTCGGCAGAAGCAGGCACCACATTATCATATTTTTCCCTAAGTCTCTGGATGTTCTCCTCTGCATGGGGTAGATCTGCCTTGTTAGCAACGATTAACATGGGTTTGGCAATTTTCAGGAGATTATCCAGAAGGTCTATGATATCTTTGTCTTCCCAGTCCTTGTATTCCTTGGTAACAGTTCTTTTAGCTTCCAGCACATCTTCCGCCATGATGCCGGCTCCACTGAGTTGTTCTGCTATTACCTTGGCAATGTCCAGTTTCTCAGACAGTGCCTTGCGTACCAGTCTGTTCCAGTTTTTATTCAAGATTCCAAATAGCCACATGGTTATTTCGTGCTGCAGGAAATCCACATCCTCTAATGGGTCATGTGAACCTGCTTCGCAGGGCCTTCCCTCTTCATCAGTGGATCCCGAGGCGTCAATGACGTGAATGAATACCCGGGCCTGGCGCAGATCATCCAGGAACTTGTTACCCAGCCCCCGGCCTTCATGGGCTCCGGGAACCAGTCCCGCAACATCTAACAACTCCACTGGGATCAGTCGCTGACCATTTAGGCACTGGGAGTTTCGAGGATTGCATTCCACCTCTAATTCACGGCAGGGGCAGGGTTTAACCACATGGGCCACTGCCTTGTTGATGTCGATGGTGGTGAAGGGATAACCCGCCACTTCAACTTCGGATAAGGTTGCTGCGTTGAAAAAAGATGATTTGCCCACGTTGGGCTTTCCGGTAACTGCAATTTGGAGCATAATAAATCACTACTAGTCTTTTTACTTCCCAGGTTATTAAAGATTTTAGGGAAATCAAATAATGTGAATATAAAATCTATTTAGATAATAGAAAATTAAAGATTAATCAAACATTAAAATTAACATATTATCAAATAATACATATTATCAAAAATATACAGTTCATATCAAGAAACAGGAGCAATTGCACATGTCAAAACTTTACCTGGTGGGAACCGGACCGGGATCCAGTGATTATTTAACTACAACCTCCATAAAAGTCGTTGAATCTGTGGATGTGCTGGTGGGGAGTCAGAGGGCTCTGGATTTGTTTCCTGGATTCGTGGGGGAAACTCTGGTGCTCCGGGCACGGAACATGGATGAAATGATGAAAAAATCACTTTCACTGGTGGATGAAGGTAAAAATGTGGCTATTCTCTCCACAGGCGACCCTGGATTTTCCGGGGTCTTAAAACCAATACTGAATCTGCGGAATGACCTGGAACTGGAAGTAATTCCTGGTATCAGCTCCCTGCAACTTGCCGCTGCCAGACTCCAGCTACCATGGGACCAGGTTAACCTGCTCACTCTCCATGGGAAAGGAAATTCTGAGGTAATAATGGATTTTCTGGATAACGGGAAGCCCACTATTGTTTTACCCGACTTCAGGGTGGAGAAACTGGCACAGTTCCTCCTGGAAAATGGAACCCCTCCGGAAAGAAAAGTGGCAGTATGTGAAAAACTCAGCTACCCTGATGAAAGACTGTTTAAGGGACGATTGGAAGAAATTGCTGCTATGGAGTTCAGTTACCTGTGTGTGATGGTCATTTACTAGTTAGTTATGTTAAAAGATTTTTAATCACTATAAATCACTACCAGATTTAATCATTACAAGATTAATTTTAATCACACAGTTCTTCGTCTTCTTCCTGCCAGGGTGGTGTTACCACACATAAAAACTTTAAATATTCATCACCAGTGTTTTCGATCCATTGGGATGATTCTGGGGGGATGTAGATTGCATCACCGGGTTTAACTTCCCTGGATTCATTGTCGATGTGCATTCTACCTTCACCTTCTATTATGTAGTAAATTTCCACCGAGCTCTTTAATTTATGAGGTAAAGATGCCCTACCTGGTTCGATGAGGGCATGGGCCACACTACAACCCATTTTGAGATTTTCATTTTTAGGATGAAGGAGTTCACAGAGAACAGTTTCATCAGCTACCTGAAAGTATTCGCAGTTTTTAATGGATTTTATCAACATTTAAATCACCCAATTAAATTAGATAGGGGAAGGCTTTAATTAGATATGTGAATGCCTTTATTTTTAACCAGACATAATTTCAAAAATCTTAAAGGCAATCACTGAACCTAAAATCCATGAAAAGATTTTAATGGGTCCTGTGGGGGATGTTTCACCCGTAAAGTCAGCTAAAAGTCTGAAAATTAATACAATTACCATGAACACTAGAAAAGCCACTAAAATGTTAGTAATTCTTTTATAATTATAATCTATTTTTCCACAACCCTTAGCTTAACCAACTGTATATTTATCACCATATTATTGATTATTCCTTTTCATATCCATCATTCCCTGAAGCAAGGGCCTCCAATTCATCCAACATTTCCAATTCCCTTCCTTTCTTCTCTTCTCTTTTAATCAGAATAATTCCTATCGACGCCCCTAATACACCTCCCAGGGTGTCCACAAATAAATCCTCCATGGTATCTGCCAGGGGGGATGCAACCATAGATCCTTGAGTGAGTCCTGTGGGCAAATATGGTCTAATTAAAGGATACAGAGCCTGATCATAGAAATATTCAGCCATTTCAAGACCGGCTCCCAGCCCCATAGTTATTAAAACGATAAGAGCAAACATCACTCCCGTACTGGCTTGAAGCTTTCCCAGGGCGTAGAATGTGTAAATAATCACCATTCCCACTAAACCAACAACGAAGGAGACCAGTAAATGCATGAATTTATCATAGTAAGGCACCAAACTATAGAAACTATAAGCATCGGCCATAATCAATTCGAAGAAGACCACAACTAAAAAAAGTATTTCAATATCAATGGGAACAACACATATCCTGTGTTTGGTGAAAAACCAGGGTGTTACCAGTATTATCAGGGCTAAAAGGGCTAAAATACCGAAGAAAACCTCACCGGCGATGATCTGGTAAATTGCATTAATCAAGATTATTATCCTGAGAACTCCCCTTAAATATTTCTTCCAGGATGGAATTTGGCTTGGATGGATGGGGCAGGATTTTTCGTGCATTTTGATATCAACCTGAATGAGTTATATGAAACATTTCATTTCATAATATTTAATTTAGTTTTTTAGGTACATTAAGTGGGTGGAAACGGATTTTTTTTATCATCTATACCATATATATTTAAATATGAGTACTTACTACACATTCTTTAACTCATACATACATTTCTTAAAATCAATTTTTAGATTAAATTTTCCACTCTTGAAACCTACAATCACTCTTGAAACTATATTTGAGGATCCATGAAAAAAACTATTATAATGATTATTATCAGTTTTGCTGCATTTTTGGCGTTAGTTCAACCAGTATCTGCCTGGGCTGCCCCTAATCATTATGCAATTGCCGAGGAAGTATATTACTCCCTCCCTGCCGATGCACAGAATAAATTGGACCTCTCAAAGATGCTTGACGGGGCTGATGATCCTGATTATAAGTTTTTTGATTTCCAGTACCATCACTACCCTGCCAGTGAGGAAAAAGCAAATTACTGGCTTTTAAAAGGCAGGGAATACTATCAGAATGAAGATTATAAACAGGCCAGTTACTGTTTTGGAGTGGCAACCCATTATCTTTCTGACAGTGTATGTCCACCCCATTCTGGTGGTAATTCTGGTTATGAGCACACCCGATGCGAGTTACAGGCAATACTCATGGAACCTCACATCACCGATACAACTGGAGATATGAATAGTACATTATCTGTCTGCAATCAGAGGAGTGAAACTGCTTGGGAACAGTGGATACAAACTGGTGATGATAAATACATCCAACAATGCCTTAATAAAGCAGCTGATGTATCGTATCTGGCTGTAAACAGTGCAGTGTCTCCTTAGATAATTAATAAGAGTTTTTTATTTATTCTGAATGAGTTTACATGCTCTATATTAAAATCACCCGGCAGGGTTGCTGATGCTTAACTTGAATTGGGGAATTTTTTTAACAATAAACTTTAATAATTAACTGAAAAACATAAGTACCCGATTATGATAGCATAGTAAATCCAGAAACTCTACATGGCCCTAACGAAAAAAATATCAGGGGTTGATTCTGGGTTGATTATTACCCCCATGGGGTGGGGGATACTTGAATGGCGATTTATGAGTTTTAGAATTTCTCTATTTAAGATAGAATGTTCATTTAGGAATTAATTTGATAATCTGACATTAATGGTTGCATGTAAACATGGTTGATAAAACGGAACAGAAATTTTTAGACGCAGCTTTAGAAATATTTGCTGAAAAAGGATATAAAGGTGCTACAACTAGACTTATAGCACAAAAAGCGGGTTTCAGTGAATTAACTTTGTTCAGAAAATTTAAAACAAAGGAAAATCTTTTTAACAAGGTTTTAACTCAAAATATAGCAAAAGTTAAAGAAGATGTAGGTAAAACACTTGCAGAGAATGTTTCTGAATATCCTAATGTTTTTTTAAGAACCTTAATTACAGACATAGCAGGGATAGCTGAAGATAATTATGAATTCATCTTCTTATCCAACACTCAAAAAAGTGGTAATATTGATCCCATGCGAGCAGAATTTGTGGAATATTTAGGTAAATATCTGGAAGAAAACCTTCCGGGTAGGGAAATAGATTACAATGCATTCGCACTTTCCTTATATTCCTACACTTTTATGATCTGCCAAACCAAACATTATCAACAGGGCTATTTTAACTATGATCAGGCTCTGGAAGGATTTATTAAGAACGCGTTGAAGCTTTTTCACTGAAAATGATAATATTAATAAATAAAAAGAGAATAGTAGATGTTTAAATAAAAAGAAGAGTTTAGGAAGCTACTTCAGGCTCCCCATACAGGATCTTACCCACTTCTCGCAGTTTATCAGTACCCTTAACTTCCTCACGGAATAATGGTATCTCAGCCACCAGCTGGCCACCGAATTTCTGACGGATACTTTCCATTCTTTTTTGTTGAATCTGACGTCGTGCACGGCAGAAATCACAGTCAGCCTCTTCAGGCTGGATCTGGTTGACAATAACTCCATCAGCGTGCATGTTATTCTTTTCCAGTGCTTCCATGGCTCTTTCAGATTCGTAGATAGACATCTCTTCAGGGATGACCACCATTTTAAAGGAGGTTCTTTCCGGGTCAGCCATAACTTCCCTAGCAGCACGGATCTGCTTTTTAGTGGCTTCCATGTCTTCCAGGGCACGGTCCTCTTCTTCTTCATCTCCCATGAAGGGCATGATATTCTTGAAAGCCTTGGCCATGCTACCGATCTGTCTCCTGACTTTGATCATTTTCCCTACCCAGCTATCCATCATTTCAGGGAATGATAGAAGTCTCAGGGTGTGACCAGTAGGTGCAGTGTCAAAAACCACAATATCATATTCATCAGTGGTCATGTACTGAAGGAATTTGTCAAAAGCAGCTGTTTCATCAATACCAGGGGCCATAGTGGCCATTTCCATCTGATCTTGCATCATTCCCATATCCATGCCAGGGTTAAGGGCTTGTTGTTCCTTCATCTTGGCCTGGTAGTCCTGCATGGCCACTTCTGGGTCGATTTCAGCAGCCCAAAGGTTTTCCCCTATAGGGCGGGGGTCATGTCCAAGTTCCCTTTCTAAAGAGTCAGAAAGAGAGTGAGCAGGGTCTGTTGAGATTACCAGGGTTTTTTTACCCTCTTCAGCTAACCATAGGGCAGTTGCTGCGGATACGGTAGTTTTACCCACTCCTCCTTTCCCTCCAATAAACACGAATGTTGTTTTTCCTTTTTTAAAATGGAAAAGGTCTCTAAATGCCATTATTTTATGCCTCCATTATTTATTCTAGATCGTAATGAGCCTAAAATAAACTCTAATATTAAACCTCAATCTTTCCAAGTTAAATAGTTTCCATTGGATTATCATACTTAAATTCTGTGGGCATATAAAAATTGTGCAAAATCATATAAAATAAAGGACCCTAATATATATAAAACATAATTAAACATTTTGAACCAAGTACAATGGGTAATTAAAAGTTGATTTGCCTTTAAAATAAGATTATAATTGGGTATAATTGGTTTTTAATCTGCCATTGACTGAAATAATCTCATATTGGAATTTAATTGAATTAAATCAAGCAATGGTGCATTTATATGAATGGTGATAATGGGATCTTACCGGTGTTAGATGTGGAACGGGTGTCAAGAGAGATATCTGGGTTCATTGAAAGTTCATTAATAGAATCAAATGCTCAAGGACTGGTTATAGGTCTTAGTGGGGGTTTGGATTCATCGGTTACGGCCAAACTATGCGCCCAAGTGGTGAATAAGGATAAAATTTTGGGATTGATCATGCCCAGCCAGACTACCAGTCAAGAAGATGTTGATGATGCCGTAAGTTTGGCAGAAGAAATAGGTATAAAATACAAAATCATCCCTATCGATCCACTCCTTGAACCGGTGCAGGATGTTTGCAGTCGTTCTGCAGATAATGAAAACTACATTCTCGCTGGTGCGAATCTCAAGGCACGGATGAGAATGATAATTCTTTACTATCATGCTAATGCCCTGAACCGGCTGGTGGTTGGTACGGGTAATCGAACAGAACTTCTGGTTGGCTATTTCACTAAGTATGGTGATGGTGGGGTGGACATTCTACCTATAGGTGGACTGTACAAAACTGATGTCCGCAGGGTGGCAAGGTATATTGGAGTTAATGAGAACATTATCACCAAGGACCCCACTGCTGGTTTATGGCCTGGTCAAACTGATGAAGAAGATTTAGGGATCAAATATGATATTTTGGATAAGATTCTGTACCTGATGACTGAGCAGGAGATGAAAGAGGATGAAGCATCCTTTAAACTTCAGATTAAACTGGATGAAGTGGTAAGGGTTAAGGTAATGATGCTGGCAGCTGAACACAAATCAATGATGCCGCCCATACCAACTATAATTAGATAAGCTCACAATCATAGATTAATTTCTTAATAATCAATTAATCCTTAAAATCCCCTAATTAATCTAATAAACCTCCTCATATTCAGTATAGGATTAAATTGATGAGTTAAAATTGTTGAGATTAGAAATCAGTTAAGGAGAATAAAATTAGAATTCACATAAGAAAATTCACTATGAATTCACAATTAGATAGAGTTAATATTAAGGGAGAAATTAACAAGAGATTTGAAAATGTATTCCATGGTTTATATCACTGCTTCGGGAGTAGAAGAAGCCAAAAAAATAGCTAAAACTCTATTAGAAGAGCGTTTGGTGGCATGTGCTAATATAATATCCAACATGGAATCTATTTACTGGTGGGAAGGAAATCTGGAGGAGGACGTTGAATCCATCCTCCTGGTGAAGACCCGTTCGGAATTGGT
>Ga0074193_1003603_pt1 | contig 11032 bp, 9 predicted proteins | sample EPASupsiteHSE605_FD_64523 | JGI IMG/M metagenome (GOLD analysis project Ga0074193, IMG submission 64523) | Bioremediated contaminated groundwater from EPA Superfund site, New Mexico - Sample HSE6-05 | ecosystem: Environmental > Aquatic > Deep subsurface > Groundwater > Contaminated ...
AGATTGTGGGACTGTGATGAACGCCGACATTAATGGGGCAAGTAATATTGCTAAAAAGTACCTGGATGCATTTTGTGATCAATCACAAGATCGACCAGTAGTGGGCTTGGGCCGTCCATGGATGTACAGGTTCAACGGATCTCGGTTCGTTGCCTAGAATCCTTAAGATGCTCTCCATTTCAATGGAGAGTGGTTCACTATACAATATTTAATGATATCTCACTATACTATAGGGGAAGCGTTCTCTTCGCTATTATACGGCAAGGGGTCGTGTAGAGCTCAGTGCCTTCAACCTCTGCCTCAAAGACATTCTCCTCGGTTTCTTCAACTGACGTTACATAATTATTCTCGTAGTAGTCATAGCCCCTGGAAAGTATCTTTTTCAATTTATCCCAAATTATTGCAACCAACTTCATCTACAATTACTTTATCTAACACTCTTCGAAGTAGATCAAGTTTTAATCGAGTTTGGCTTTGAAAAGTTCCCTGATGGGCTTCCTTATTTTTGCCCTGATGATAACAGGTCGAATTATCAATGTCTATGAGTACACCTTGTAAGCCAATACGTTCAAAGTCGTGCCGGTGTTTGGCAATAAAGGTCTGACAACACGTTCCTATAAAAGCGCTGCACCCTTGTTCCTTCAGACTTTGTAAAACCTGCTCAAGCATTTCATAGTTCTGGATTGTAACCGGCTCCATCCCATACTCCTCTGCTAATTGATAAGCTTCCCCAATATCGCAGTGTCCACAACGTTCACACCCTTCCGTATAGCGAAACTTACAAGTTGGACTTTTGGCACAGTAAGGAAGCAACAAAGGCAATTCGTTAAAACTTTTGGTAACCCCAATGTCTCTGGGATTTAAACTCTTCCCTACAAAGAATATCGAGTTCATTTCTTCAGAATGAGCTTTAACTTCGCTTAGCCAGTTTTTTCTTAAGATTTCAATGTCTAATTTGTCCTTCAGTTTCATCTATAATTACCTACCCTGTCCTTGCGGTTTTCTAAAATTTGAATGTACCAACGTTGAACCTAGAAAATTTTTTAACGCCTGGGTCTAAAATACTCCCAGGCGTTTTTTTAATGAGTGAAAAATTTTAGAACGGCGAAACCAAAATTTTAATATTTTCTTCTTTATGGTTTACCAGCTCATCAAATCCCTTTTCAATAATATCTTCGAGTTTAATTTTTCCTGTAATCATAGGTTCTCCCTGGATCCGGCCATCATTCATTAACGCAATCGCCGTGCTAAACTCTCCATTATAAGCCAAGGACCCTATAATTTCTTTTTCATTAGCGGTAACCTCGAAAAAGTTAAACGTACTCTCACGTTCAAAGATACCTACCATGACGACTTTACCCATTTTTCGTGCCAATTGTATGGCCAGTGGTGCTGTCTTCTCATTCCCGATACATTCGAAGGTAATATCCGCGCCTAATCCGTCGGTCAGCTCCTTGATCTTGGCAACAACGTCTACTTCTCTCGGGTCGAACACTGCCGTCGCCCCCATATTTAAAGCATACTCTTTTCTAGCCTTAGCCATTTCAATCACATAAACTTTGCTGGCTCCAGCAGCCTTAGCGGCTTGTAATGTCGCGAGTCCGATTGTTCCTGCGCCTAAGACAACGACTATATCTCCTTCGATAACAGGTGCCTTGCGAACGGCATGGATCCCAACTGCTATCGGCTCGATGACAGCCGCTACTTCGTAGGACATATCATCCGGAATTTTATACAGCGTGTAGGCCGGCACATTGACATATTCCGCAAAGGCACCATCTGTCATTAACCCAGTAAACGCTAATTTTTCACACATACTGTAATTCATGCGTTTACAGTGATAACATTCCCAACACACTTGGCAAGCGTCAGGGGCAACCCGATCTCCCAGCTGAACGTTTTTAACTCCCGGCCCGATTTCCACTACTTCCCCAGAAAATTCATGTCCAAGAATAATGGGGGCTTTACTACCTGTGAGCGCATCCGGTGCTGAAACGGGAATAAAAATCGGACCAGCTAAGTATTCATGGAGATCGGAACCACAAATTCCACACCATTTAACCTTTACTTTAACCCAACCTTCACCCGGTGTCGGGGGCTCCGGTACATCCACTACGCGAACATCTTTTCTTCCATACCAAACTGCTGCTTTCATTGATCATCTCTCCTTAAAAATATATAGTACCTTGGGAATTCTAAACTTTATTTATTCTTTTTGATTAAGCCAAAAGAACCGAAATATACGGCATAAGTCAACATGACTAAAATCATCAAATCGATCCACGTTAAAGGATCTCCACCGAATCCTTTGCTGATCTCAGCTTCATGCAGTACCGAAATCGCAAACCACCGGGTATAAACCAAAAATGTTATCAGCCCGAGGCCGTAAGTAATTGCTACTCTAACAACCTTTTTCGAGACGGTATTTAGAGGTTGGTTGTCAAAGACTGTCGCCCACGTTAAGACCCAAAACAAGATACACACCCCTAATTGAGCCGGCCACATTGTAATCGCAACTCCCAAAGCTTTCTGGGCCTCAACGGGGATCAGAAAATTTTTAAGCAAAGCCAAAAATAAGAAATAAATTCCTGTACCGATGACAAAATTGCCAAAGAGTGATCCCAGAGCCATTTTGGCTCTTGAACCCAATTGGCTCCACGGCCAGTTATCTAAGGCATTAGCTGTCGTTAGCCAAGAGACAATAACTGAATAAAACCAACCGACCGCTGTGACCAAGGGAAGAATTACTTTTCCACTCTGGGACCAACTGGCTACACTTGGATAGATTAATACCAGATAACCCAAAAATGCCAAGAAGAACCCTTCGAAGAACTCTATAATGCCTACCCAGGGCTGCTTTAGCCCTAAATCTACCCATGGCCAATGCCCCATATTTGTTGGTAAGATACCGAAAAAGTAAAAGCCCATGAGGACAATCATACCGGTTGCCGTCCAACCTGCTCCGCTTGGATTAAAAGCCGGTTCAAAACTTCCGATGCCGTAAACGAGTATTCCCACTGTAAGAAAAGCTAAAGCTGCGCCTGTAACAAATGTAACTAATCCTGCCAGGGGTTGCTTTAGCCGCCGAAAAGGCCATAGCTCACCATTAAATGCCAGAAATACGACCTCTAGAATGAACCAGAACATGACAGCACCAAAGGGCTGTGGGTACAGTTTCCATATGCCTTGCTTGGGATCCGCAAACACGTTCCAAACCACAAGACTAACTACCAGAATTATTGCTAGGTGTGCCATTGCAAACGTGATTGGATTAACAGATATACCAAATTGTTTCTTAGCGCTAATAATCTCACCGCCCTTCTCGACCTTATTGGTTGATGCATCCAAACCTATACACCTCCCAATATAATCATCTTTCTTTCTGATCCTCCCTTTTTTCTCTTAAAATACCTCCTTAGTATTAATTTGTTCGCCAATTTATTGTATATTGCAAATATTATGCCATCCTAATGGATCAAACGGTAAAATTCGTTCTATTTCTAATTAAGAAATTACTTCGCCAACAGTTCCCCCCGACCTTGGACGGTTAACAGTGAAACATGGCAACTCCCAAAGTATAAATTACAACAAGACTCCTGACCTTCGCAGGCCAAGAGCCTTGTAATTAATGCTCAAATCGACAATAAGTAGCATCATTCTAATAAATAAAACCTCTTAAATAAGCAGCGCATAGCAACCCTTATTTAAGAGGTTTCGTATAGCGGAAAGAAGCCAAAATTCTCTGTATACCTTTTAACATGCTTTCTTATCATGCTCGAAAACCGAACAGCATGTTCATTTCCCGTACGCTACTTATCTATTTTTACAATCTATGCTCTAACCCCCAACTTTCTCAACTTGTCATATAACGTATTGCGTCCAATTCCCAGTGCTCTTGCTGTTTGGGTGATATTACCATTGAATTTGTTTAACGTGGACTCAACCGTGATTCTCTCAATTTCTGTTAAGGAGATTACTTTTCCACCATTCGGCATGAACATAGGTTGGCAGCGTATGTCATTGGGTAAATCGTGGACGCTGAGATATTCCCCTTCGGCCACATTCATGGCATATTCCACGGCATTTTGCAGCTCCCTTATATTTCCTGGCCAAGAATAATTACAAATAGCCTCAAGAAATTCCGGCTCGACGCCTTTAATCTCTTTATCTAAGTTTTCCGAGAAAACGTCAATTAGATGCATTGTTATGAGTTCAATATCGCTTCCTCTCTCTCTTAAAGGGGGGATTTGTATGCTTAAGACATGTAAGCGGTAATACAAATCTTGACGAAAACGCCCTTCCTTAACTGCCTTAACCAGGTCTTTGTTGGTAGCTGCAATAATTCGGATGTTAATAGGAATTACCTTTTCTCCACCAACCCTCGTTATTTTCCGCTCCTGTAAAACCCGCAAAAGATTTACTTGCAATTCGATGGGCATATCACCGATTTCATCCAGAAAGATGGTCCCCTCATTGGCCATTTCAAACTTTCCTGGATTTCCCCCTCGCTTTGCCCCAGTAAAAGCTCCTTCATTATAGCCAAAGAGTTCACTCTGAATGAGTTCCCGTGGCAGGGCTGCACAATTGACTGCAACAAAAGGGCCATCCGAACGACTGCTGTGATTGTGAATTGCTTGAGCAAATAATTCCTTCCCCGTACCACTTTCTCCTGTCAGAAGTACATTAGATCGGGAATTTGCAGCGACCGGAATTAATTTCAAAGAATTTTTCATGATCTCAGAATCTCCAATAATATCCTTGCAATAGAAACGGGCAGTAGCTCCTACCATCTTGTTTACCAAACGGCGAACCTTATTTATTTCCCGCAAGGTAAACACTACGCCGGCGATAGTCCCGTTTTCCTTCAAAATCGGCTGGGATGAACTTGTGCAATGAATACGCTCGCCGCCTTGATCCAGGACTATTTCTTCATCAGTTTTCCAAATACAATTTTTGGCTATATCACTAAATTTATTGTTAGGACCAAGAATCAAACTCAATGATTTGCCAACGACATCTTTGTCAGACAATTTCATAATGGTAAGAGCTGCCGGATTAATATGGATAATCTTTCCATCGTTGTCTACGGCCATTAATCCCTCTCTCACGCTACTGGTCGCGGCAGCCAACAATTCGTAGGCCTGGTTCTTTTCCTCTTGAAGTTCTTCCTTGCGTAACTGATTTTCTATCATTTTTGAAATTTTAGAACTTACTAGATAAAGTAAATTTGCCGCTTCCTTTATTTTTTCTTCCGGAATAACTTTGACTTTATTTAAAGCTTCTAAATACTCATCAGGATCTATTCCAAACACTTCAGCCTGTTTTATAAACTTATCTTTTTCCGGTTCTTTTGATAAGACCTGTCCTCCAAGGATTGCTCCGATTCGTACACCGTTCAGCATAATAGGAGCAGCAAAATCAAACAAGCCATTTTCACAGTGGTACACCGCAGGCTTTCCGGTTCTGGTTGATTCTTCTGCACCTTTCTTATCACTAATTTCACATCGTTTCATACCTTCAGAGCAGCTTCGATTATACTTCATACAAATATCATTAAAATTTATCGGCTGAGTCACTGGGTTGTTATGCTTATCAAGTGTTAAAGCTGCAACACCCGTAACACGAGCAAAGGTGTCCTGAAACTGCTGCAAAAATTCTAGGTCAATAACATCCAGTAAATTAATTTCCTCTCCACTAAAATCCATTAATATTTCCCTCCTTGTAAACCTTTTATGCTCTCGAGTACCTTAAAGATTAGTGATCCCCACTTATTCAATTTTACTGGCATAGAATTTGCAATAAGGAATAATAAAAGCAAATTTTTGATAGGAGTTCTCTTTATGGAATTTTACAATCTTGACCTAGTTTCTTGGTTTGAATCACAGGTTATTTATCACGCTCTTGCCCACCTAAACCGGGAAACATTAATTCTCTGTACTCCGGCAACACCTTATGTCAGTGTCGGGTTCCATCAGGATCTGCGCAGCGAAGTCGATTTAAAGACTTGTAAAGAACAAAACATCCCGATTTTCCGTCGTGAAGTTGGAGGAGGGGTCGTATATTTAGATAGCAGACAGGTTTTTTTTCAAATTGTCCTGCAGCGAAAAAATGCAGACATCCCCATTAACAGGGAGCGTTTTTACAGAAAATTTCTTGAACCTGTAGTACAAACTCTTCGAGATTTCAACTTGGCGGCGGAGTTACGCTCGCCTTGTGACTTAATTATTAATTCCAAAAAGATTTCTGGCAACGGAGCAGGTCAAATCGGAGATTGTTATGTCTTGGTCGGAAACATTCTACTGGATTTCAATTATGAGGTTATGTCTTCTCTTATCCGTGTCCCCTCAGAGGGTTTCCGCCAGGAGTATTTACATCAGATGCAAGCGAACCTCACGACATTACAGTCAGAAATGGGAAGAGTCGTCAGTAGAGAGGAAGTCATCGAAAGGCTCAAAACCAACTTCATCGGAGCCTTCTCGCTTACTTCAACCCAACTAGACAATCAGGTTCTTGAAAAAGTCCACGAACTCACCCCTACGTTTCAATCCAGACAATGGCTCATGGAAGCTGGGCGTCGCCTCCTCTATCGGGAGATTAAAGTAGCAGAAAACTGTTATATCAGAGAATATCCAATCTCTCTGGATGGTGCTAAATTAACATGCCGCTTAGTCCTTACCGATCAACAAATTAGCAAAATAACCTTGAGTGACTCCAATTGCTTAATTTCTCCCATTCTTTTGCGTCGGTTGGAATACTCCCTCCTCGGAAAAAAGATGGATTTAAATATATTAAATGAGGCCTGTACAAGAGCAGATGCCTTAAACCCCTCGAATACAAAAAAACTAGCCCTTACCCTTAGCGGGAAAAAATAAGAGACTATTCAGAGCCTTGAGGAATTCTGAACGGGGAACCACAGATTACACAGATTGCACAGATTAAGAACGATTAGATAGAAACACACAGACAAAAAACTGAATTGTATATACTAGCGGACTATATTTGTTATAACGAGGTTCTTGTTGAGCTAAAGTCCGTTTCGAAGATGGGAGTCAATGATCAATTGAGTTACAAGCGATTTGTAGTTTAGAGCCAAAATGTATTTATTCTGTGTTAATCTGTGTAATCTGTGGTTGATTAACTGAGCACCTGAATAGTCACAAAAATAATGATTCGCAATTCAATTTGTAGGTATAATTTTTCACGGGAATCAAGGTTAAATGACTGTTAAACAAAATTGTCTAAGATTTAAAGTACTCCGGAAATGCAAACCAAGCGTTTCGTATTAAGACGGAAAAATCCGTCTTTTCCCAATTTCTATTGTATTCGACTTTCTTTTTAAAACCCCTTTCTATAAATTCTCCAAATCTTGCTAAATACTGCGTTGGGTACTGCGTTAACACATTAAGATCACTCGTTCGAATACTGTCCACTGCTAAAGAACCCGCTATTTTTCCGGCCACTATTGCCGGAAAAATCCCTTCTCCACTGATTGGATGAGTATGTCCTGCAGCATCCCCAACTAACATTAAGTTTTTCTGTTGCATCTTTAATCGAGGTCCTCCGATAGGAATCGCTCCGCCAGTCGTTCTCATCACTTCTTCACTAATTACCCCTTCTTTAATTAAATATTGTTGAAATTCCGCTAAAGCTCTTGCTACATTGCCACCTAAACTCAAATCAATGCTAACCCCAACATTTGCCAGATCATTTTTAGGAAAAAGCCAGGCATATCCGCCGGGGATGGCTGGACTAAAATAAATATGAGCCCATGGCGACCTTTTCCTTAACTTGACTGTGAATTGCTTAGCATAGGCCAAAACTTGAGGCGGGCAACCCATTGCCTGGGCTACGACAGATTTAGGCCCTTCGGAACCAATAACAACTCTCGCTTTCACTATGGATAAAGTTCCCTGTTGATGGATTAAAACCCCCTGATCCGTAACCGCTACTGCCTGGGCTTTAGTGAATAACTTAACTCCAGATTGAACCGCTCTCTCAGCTAAATAACGATCAAAGACATCCCGATTAAGTATGTAACCGGGTGCCCGTGTTTTGGCCACTTGCTCACGATTAATATAGGTAATAAAACCTTCAACCCTTTGAGCTATGCAATCCGTTGGAACAGGTACTTCTGCAGCTAAACTTAAGGGTACATACTCTGCGCATTGAACCGGTAAACCTATCTGCTCTTTTTTGTCCAACATCAACACCGCAACCCCACCGCTTGCCGCTGTAGCGGCAGCGGAGCTACCCGCTGGGCCGGCTCCGATTACAACAACATCACCTTCAGCCAAAATAGGAAGCTCGTCAATTTCAAACTCGGCGTTCATCTTAAGGCGCTGCGTAAACATGACTCCACATCCTGAGCTCTCACACCGGGAATTTGATCCGGGTAAGCCTTAAAATAAGCTCTGACTATCTCCTCAATTTTATCTCCTTCCAGAGGACAATCCTTTAAACGGGCCTCAAGCTCAAAGATAACCGACGGATTATGTGTAAAGAAGTCTCCGCTAATTAATACACTTTGCAAAACTCGGGCCTTTAACTCCGTCTTGGCCAGCACCCGGATCAATCCACCGGGTGTTTTAAGGCAAGCTTGCTTTATTTCTCCCGCCTCGGATGGTAAACAGACTTTATAAATCCATTCAGGTGAATGAAAAAACGTCCTTCTCTCTCGAAATAAGGCCTCTTCCCAGGGATTAAGTTCGTCCCTAACAAATTGCATATCCATAACAGAGGTGAATGCCCCACAAATGGCTTCTTTAATCTTGGACATATCCGGAACCTGACCGAGCTCTCGTTTAAGCCACGTTACCCGATCCTCTACAGCGCTAATTTTTTTATCGCTTATTTTCTCCATTGGAATTTTCAGTACCTTGACCATGCTCAGAACATCAAAATCAACAAGAAAAGAACACTGGAAGACAAAGGCCTTGTCTAATTCTGCCCCCCCTGTACCACAAATCTTTCGATTACCAACTTGAATATCATTACGGGGACGGAACATGGCTTTTACTCCAAGATCTGCCAAAGCTTTAACCATGACGTCACACAACAGCTTATAAACCTCATCGAGATTTCTTCCCTCTAGCCAATCTTTACCTGCATAAATTTCCCACCCTAGTTCGGATGGTCCCCAAAAAATTGCTCCCCCTCCTGTGATGCGACGGTTGATTTCAATGCTTTCTCTTCGACAATAGTCTTCATCAATTTCTAATTCTACCGCTTGATGTAAACCCAATAGAGCACAACGGGGAGAAAACTGAAGAAAACGCAATGTATTCGGGCATCTTCCTGTGCTTCGAGAAGCAAGCAGGACCTCGTCTAAAGCCATGTGATCAGCCGAATTTAATGGATTATTGTCAAGTAGTCGCCAAGTCATCACCACTATAGTCCTCCTCCTTAATAAATTCTGAGCTTTGTTGATCATGTCCACTGTTCGATTTCCGAACAGTGGACGAAAATCGAACAGTGGGTAGAACCTCTTTTCATTAAAATACGTTAGTAATTTAGCCAATTTTAGCCTTCAGTTGGTGTGCAGGCCAGAATTGTCTTATTTTTATATATTTTTCTTAATCTTTCTTATATTTTTAATGCAATTCACGTGCCAAACCTGATGAGACTTCTTGGCATATGAATTGCATATTTATTATCGTTATCACAGGGTGTTGCTTGTTTTTCTATTATACTCTGTGAAACTCAAACTGAATTTAGTCTAGAGAGGATGTGATTTAATTGTCATTAAAAGCCGCCTTTATTTTCCTTGCACCTCAAGCCGACCCATCACAACATCAGGCGGATATTCAAACCCCACAGGTAACCCTACTTATACGGGGAGTCCAAAACTATCAGGAAGCTGTTAATCTTGCCCAGCAACTAGTTGCCGAAGGAGTTCAGGCGTTGGAATTATGCGGAGGGTTTGGTAACATTGGAACGGCAAAAATTGTTGAAGCTGTAAAACATAAAATTCCTGTAGGTACCGTACGATTTGATAGCCACCCCGGTTTAAGCGGGAAAAGCGGGGATGATCTATTCCTAACTTAACTACCAAGGACTGCGAGGAAAAATCACTATCCAGTGCGTATGGTTCCAATTCTCATACTTCGTATTGATACTTTTCATGCTTTAACCTAGGTGGATTCGCTTACTTCAAAGGGTACCAAAATGGCACCCAATGCTCACTTCGATGGTAACCATATACAAAATGTGGATTTTGTGAAGTTTATTTTGCAAGGCACCACTGTACGAAATATGAATAATTGGAAGTAAAAGTATTAAGGATACGTTCAGAACAGCGGTATTTTAGGGGACCTTGTAGTTTAAAGATTGTAAATATTTAGGCCTGAATATTTACAATCTTATTACCTTTTCCAAAAGCCCTTTATCCAGATGGAACTGCGTTGATGAATACGTTACAACAAGTATCTGGAGCGATTGGGACAGCTGTTGCTATTACTATTATGTCAGCATCACAAAACACTTATATGATGAGTGTGACAAATCCATCTGATCCATCTTCAGTTGGGGCTTCATTAACTGCAGGTGTTCAAGATGCCTTTATTTTTGGACTAACACTTGCAATTGTCGGTCTGATTATATCGTTCTTCATTAAATCATCTAGCGTTAAATAGGAATAACTGAAGAAGTTAACACCTTTTCTCAATAATACTTTGGAATTAATCCTCAAAATAAAAAAGTAGCCCACCTTCATAGCGCTACTTTTCATCCCGGGACCTATCTGACCAACGTTGAAATCCCGCCTTCAACAATTTGTTGATCCTCGAACGAGCTTCTTTATTCTGACTGCGGTAAACAGCCAGCTTTCACTATTGCTTCCGCTAGGCGCCCATATAGCAGCTTCTAACAGGGTTTCCAGTTCTTCCTCTTTAATCTGCTGTTCCTGAAAATTACGTGTACTTCTCCGCGAACGGATACAGTCGAGCACTTCATCATGCACTTATTTATATAACTCTTCAAGGTTCATACTAAATCCCTGCAAAACCTCTGAATGGGCTATCCCTGTTTCCTTCAA
>Ga0074193_1003604_pt1 | contig 11031 bp, 8 predicted proteins | sample EPASupsiteHSE605_FD_64523 | JGI IMG/M metagenome (GOLD analysis project Ga0074193, IMG submission 64523) | Bioremediated contaminated groundwater from EPA Superfund site, New Mexico - Sample HSE6-05 | ecosystem: Environmental > Aquatic > Deep subsurface > Groundwater > Contaminated ...
GTGCGCTCGGGACGATTGGTAACCGTCTTTAAGAGTATAATGGCATAAGCGCGCTTGACTGGGAGACCTACAAGTCGATCAGGTAGGAAACTAGAGCATAGTGATCCGGTGGTTTCAGTATGGAATGGCCATCGCTCAAAGGATAAAAGGTACTCCGGGGATAACAGGCTGATCATTCCCAAGAGCTCATATCGACGGAATGGTTTGGCACCTCGATGTCGGCTCGTCACATCCTGGGGCTGGAGAAGGTCCCAAGGGTTGGGCTGTTCGCCCATTAAAGTGGCACGCGAGCTGGGTTCAGAACGTCGTGAGACAGTTCGGTCTCTATCTATCGTGGGCGTTAGAGATTTGCGAGGCTCCGACACTAGTACGAGAGGACCGTGTTGGACAGACCGCTGGTTTACCGGTTGTGCCGCCAGGTGCATTGCCGGGTAGCTAAGTCTGGGCAGGGATAAGTGCTGAAAGCATCTAAGCACGAAGCCTACCTCAAGATGAGATCTCTTTATAAGGGTGGTTGAAGACGACGACCTTGATAGGCTGCAGGTGTAAAGGCGGTAACGTCAAAGCCGAGCAGTACTAATTGCCCGTAAGCTTTTTTTCGTCGAAACTCCGAATCAAAAGGGTTTGATAAATGCGAAGATAGCATCTAAGGGATGTTCAAATTGAAAGAATTTTTTTTACCGGTGTTACTTTGCCTCTTGTTTTTCATCATGTCATTTCTTACAAAGCGTTCAGCGTTCAGCTATCAGCCGTCAGCTTTTAGCAAGGTAAACGCGACAACAGCTAAGCCTTATTAAGGTGGTTATAGCGTTGGGGTTCCACCTCTTCCCATTCCGAACAGAGAAGTTAAGCCCAATGGCGCCGATGGTACTGCATCACGTGGGAGAGTAGGTAGCCGCCGTCCTTTAAAGTGAAGCCCCCTGGAGTAATCTTGGGGGCTTTTTTTATGCTGTATAACAGTGCTTTATAACCTTGTTTTCAAACATTACAGATTATTTTTGATTTATCCAGCAGTATCATATATTTGTAAATTAAATAAAAAATCGCGACTTAGGGAAATTAATATCTTATCACTAAAACAGCCTTTTAGTAAAATAAACGAATGAAGCGCGTTGTTTACATACCCGAATCGACTCTCACCATTTTCCAGTTGGAAAAGATACTCTTATATAATTAAGGTGCCTGCTAAATTTCATTAACAGGCACCGATAACCTTTCTGCAAATCAAACTTTTTTCTCGTCTGTTATAATTTTAGTTGACATGTGTAAACAAAGGCGTAATTTTATTTATACAATGAAATGTTAATAAAAAATTAAATCGTACGAAATCGCCGTCTTTCTTTCCTAATAGGGCGAATTTAATAAGTCCCAATTTACTTTTGTTAGTTTACAGTTTGATATTCTACTTTTGATGAATATTACCTTGGCGATCAAAAAACAGATTTTGAGACTAATACCCCTCATAGCAGTCATTGTATCGACAGTTTCATTTGTTGGTATTAGGGCATACACTCAAAATAGAGTAGAGGTGGTAACTTTGGATGAGGTTGTAAATGTTTTGTCTTTAAACTCATCTGCCGCACAGATTGAGAAACTCAATTTCCGGACTGAGTTGCTTAAGTTTGAAAACTTTAAAAAGAGCTATATGCCTGCACTCTCATTCAACTTCAATCCTTTAAACTTCAATTGATCACTTCGACTACTGCAGCAGCCAGCCGATGGCGGTTATTCCTATGTGGAGGACTATTCTAATATTAGCAGTGCGGGTGTATCTGTCCGCCAAAAAATAGGAATTACCGGCGGCGAATTAAATATCACCAGTAATATCAACTATCTAAATGAATTTTCCCGTAAACGAAATAGTTTTAGCACAACTCCTTTTTCCATCGGTTATACCCAGCAACTCTGGGGAGGAGGAAAGTTGTATCACCTTGAAAAAGAGCTTGAGTATAACAAAAACAACTTAGCTATAAAGCAGTACTGCACAAAACTGTCCCAAATACAACAACATGCCTTAAAGCTTTATATGACGGCACTTCTTGGCAAAATGGAAAAAGATTTGGCTCTGAAAACCACACAAAACACTGATACCCTTCTGAAACTTGCCCGCATTAAATTAGACAACGGGCACATTACCGAATATGATTTGAAACAGATTGAACTACAATTGTTAAACACCCGATATACTTTTGCAAATGCCAAAAAAAAATATATTGAAGCACAAGAAAGACTTGCCGTTTTTTTGGGAATAGAAAATATTGAAGTGGAAATACCTAAGTTTGATGTTCCTTTTGCAATAGAAACAAGTACTGCTATATTTTATGTAGAACGTAACAATCCGTTTTCAAAACAACATGAAATACTGACTTTAGAGGCTGAACGTAATTTATTTTCTACTAAATTAAACAATTACTTTAACGGGAATGTCAGCATAAATTACGGTGTAAACCAATATGCGAAAACCTTTGCTGCGGCTTACAGAAACGGAAACACTCGCCAGTCAGTAGTCGTTGGTTTTCAAATACCCGTTTTTCAATGGGGCATCAATAAAAACCATGTTGAAATAGCCGAAAATAATTACGAAGCGAGCAAAATAGCACGAGAAAGTCAAATGCGGGAGTTTGCAAACGAAGTAAACGAAAATATAAACAACTATAATCATTCGGTAAAACTGTGGCTAATATCTGAAAAAGCCTATAAATTGTCGCAAGAACAATACGGAATATTGATACAGACGTTCTTGCTGGGCAGAATTTCCGTGTACGAACTCACCGCAGCCCAAAGCGAACAAAACAACGCCATGCAACAATACTACTATGCCATCAGGGATACGTATAATAACTATTTTGCGATAAGAGGTATGGCATTGTATGATTTTAAGGAGAATGTAGAATTAGAAGAAATACTATTGTCAAAAAATGATTAGCGAAACAAACATGCAAAAAATTATCGATTTTCTCCTTCTCAGCGCGAGTTCCGTAAATTCATTAGGACTATATAACGGAAAAACTGGGATAGCTTTAGCCTTATTTGAGGCTGCACGTTTTCTTAAAAATGAGAAAATTGAAGATAAAGCTTTTGTTTTGTTTCAGGAGTGTTTAACAAGAACGGAACATGACTTTAGTTTTGAAAATGGACTTTCCGGAATTGGGTATATTCTTATTTATCTTATAACTAATAAATTTATTGATGCTGATTTTGATGATATATTCAAAGAGCAGTGTGAAATGATAATTAATGATTTTGAGAGTATAGACAAACATCCTGATAAGTTATTAAGATCATTAAAAGTGATCTATTTCTTATCAGTTTTAAAAAACATTCATTATAAAGACATTAGGATAAATCAGATTATTGAAAAAATAGTTCAAGGTATTGAACTTTATCTATCTCTTCAATTTTTTGACTGGCAAAATATAAACTATATCAATAGAAAAGAAAAAGTGCTACAAACATATGAAATATATCTCAAATTGATCGATTTTGCCAAATATTCAAATTTTTCAAACTATTTGATTAATAGCTATGCAGAACTTTATCGCAGTGGAAGAATTGCAAGTTCGCTCTCAACAGGGTATTATCTCTGTAATATTTTGATGCAGAATAATATTACTCAATACAGCGATGTGATAGATAGCAATATAAGCTATGGTTTAAAAGACATTAATCCGAACCTGCTAACCCTTGAGCAAAAAATAAATTTGACGAAAATAATTGAAAATATAAATGCGAAGTATGGACATTGTGATTTTATGGGTAATGATTGTTTAATAGAAAATTACGAGAAAATAAAAAGAGTCCTTCGTCCTAATTATCTGCAGTATGGATACCAATACGGTTTAGCCCGTTTTCTTATTTACTCAGTAAATAAGAGAACAAAACTACTATAATAATTATTTAGAAATAGATATAATGGTTGGAATATCTGTAATTATGCCCGTTGGCAATTCTGAGAAATACATGAGTGAAGCAATAGAAAGTGTTTTAAAACAATCATTTGATAATTTTGAGTTTGTTATTGTGGATGATGGTTCTACCAATAGCGCATACTCCATAAATCAATTATTTACAGATGAGCGTATTAGAGTAATTAAAAATGAACAAAACTTTATTGAGTCTTTAAATATAGGAATGAATAATGCAAACGGAAAATACATTGCAATCGCGTGTGCCGACGACATAATGCATATAGACAAGCTTAAAATACAATATGCCATAATGCAAGAATATCCGAATGTAGACGTTTGCGGAACTTGGGTAAATATTTTTGGAACAGGCTCAAAAACAGACAACTTATCTTGCTCTGTGAATGGCTTGGTTAAAAAACCTATTTTAAAACTTATTCAAGGCAATTTTTTATTTCATTCAACTGTTATGTTAAGAGTAGATTTTTTAAGAAAAAAATCATTGGGATATGAAAACTACCCACACGCTGAGGATTATAAACTTTGGTCAGAGATTGCAAAATCTGGTGGACAATTCTATGTTGAAAACCGGTCTTTGCTTTATTCTAGAATTTCAGATAGCCAGGTTAGTAAAAAGTATAAAGATGAGCAAAAAAAAACGACTGAACTAATAACAAAGGAGATTGTAGAATATTTGATTGAGCAAAATGTACAAGAATATGCGGAATTATCCGCTCTGTACAAGAATCTATGTAAATTACAAAAAAAGCAATTATTGACTAATTATGAAATTTCGGCTTTTTTTCGAGATCTTTTTTCACAGAATGAAAAAATGCTGAATTTGTAATAAATTAATAACAATTTAAAATTAAACAATTAATGAGAAAATTAACAAGAAAAAATTTAGACGAACTGGCAAAAACGTTGCCGGTAATCGAGAAGTCTTTTCAAATGATCTACGTTGGCGGTGGAGATGTAACATCAGTTAGTCCGTACACAGCAGTAGAATTTGACGGTATGTTTAGCAGTAATAATTGGAATGGTGGTTATGTAGAAGGAATGGGATATGTAGCGAATGATGTGTATGTTTATGGAGATTCAACTTATCCTGGACAAACATCTCAAAATTATTATACATTTCCAGACTATGTCACATCGTTATCTATGGATGGAGTAAATCAGGTCGCAGAGTCAATTTTAAGCGAGATCCCGATTATAGGTACCGCATTCTCTTATTATAGTCAAGAGATTGGTGATATGACAAGAGATATTCAATCTGAATTATTAAGTAAAGGTTATGATGGGGACTCCTCTTTTACAGTTGTTCGTACCTATATGAAAGATTCCAGAGAATATTCTGTATATGATGCAAATAATGGAGAATTTATAACTTCTAGAACTATTAATACTAGTGGATTTTGGGAGTAAGTATTTCGAAATATAAATATTTCTACCTCATAAAGATTTTCAATAGGTTTTTATGAGGTAGAAACAAAATAACTATTCTATTATTATATGAGTTATTCTGCGAAAATAAAATCATATTTGTTACTCTTTTTTTATGTGTCGTTTTTTCTACAGTGCATCGTAAAAAGTGACGCCAAAAATCAAAGTATATTAAGATATAAATGGGTCAATAACCCTATTTATTTTTTCAAAACTACTTTTATTGACAGTACCAGTGTTCAAAATGCTCTTTTTTTAGAAACAATGGGAGAAAAAAAAGGAGTCATAGGGTCGTTATTTCCTGTTTATAAAAAAAACGCCACTCATCCCGTTATTGGTACAAGGATTAAATATAAAACAGAGAACTGTGGAAATCTATCTTTAATAATAACCTCCATTGGTAAATGTGAAAAAATAAATTTCATTGATACAATTCAATTGAGAACAACAAAAGATTGGAAAGAATCCATACAAATTACCAGTACAAAAGAAACATATTTGCTAAACATATCAATTGAAGCTAAGAGTCTTAATCTTAATGATGCAAAAATATGGATTTCTGATTTCGAAATTTTCATCAATGGAGAAGAGGTTATAGATAATTTGAAACAAATAGATAAAAAAGAAAATATAAATTTGCAAAAAAAAGACTTAATTAGCTGGAAAAAAATCAGTTACAATAATCTCACCTTTTTAGGACATAAAATACTAGCACTTGGTGAAACTGTACACGGAACAAAAACGATGAATGATATTGCTATTGCAATTTTTAAAGAGCGTATCTTAAAACATCATTGTAAGTTTATTTTACTTGAAATTCCTTTAGAATACTCTTTCTATATCAATAGGTTTGTAAAAAATGATGAAAATTTTAAATTAGAGGATATTTCAACATATTTTGATAGTTATTTATATTCTGACTCTTTGGTATCTTTCATGCAATGGTTAAAAGAATATAATTTAACTAGTAATGAGAAAATTTCCGTTTGGGGGTTTGATGTTAATCCCGTACAATTAAAGAGCAGGATAGATTTGTTTAATTTTTTCTACAACCTTAATATGTATAAGAATAGTAAGGAACTAGATATCATTTGCAAATTATTAATAGATACTAAAGTGTCTTTTGAGAAGATTATTTATATGTTCGATGAGAATCCCTATTTAGCAAGTGTATTAAAAGAAGAAGAATTAAAGCTAATGTTTCATTGTCTAAAGGTTACACCGCAGTATTCAAGCACCTACTATCGTTTTGTCAATAGAAATAATGTTATGAATGAAATTATCTCATTTATTATTGATAATTTTCTCAAAAAGAATGAAACGGCTACACTATTTGGACATTTTGGACATTTAAACTATTTAAATGTCCAAGATCTGTCTGTTATGAATTCTTTTTCTTTAGGTTATTATATGAAGAACAAATATAAAGACGATTATTCGTTTATTGCATTGACGACATATCAAGGTTCTGCAATGCTTGTAAAATCTAATTCGGAATTTGAAATTTCTGTACTAAGTCCAGCACCTGAGGGAAGCTTAGAATATATATTAACCACGTTGAATGCTGATTCCATTTATTTATCAATGAGTAAAATAGATTGTTCAGATGTGCTAAAATTAAGATTTGTCGGAAATAAGAACCTTGCTGATCAATTTAGATTTATTATTCCAAAATCAAGAATGGATGGTTTACTTTTTATTAAAGAATCTAAGATCATTGATAAAAGAAAAACTGTTTTGAATAAAAACTTAAATACTGATTTTATAATAATGAATTCCTACAAAGAGGCGTTAGAAAAAATAAGAAATACAAATAAATTCTGAGATGAATATTGTCTTTTTAACAACATTAAATCCGGATGATATAAACAACTGGTCAGGAACAACCTCTCATTTACTACGGGCGTTAAGTAAAAAAAATAATGTAAAAGTGATAGGACAGAATATTCTATCTCAAACAACATATTATTTTAGAAATAGTTTTTTAAAAAAAAATTACTTTGAATATTATGCTCCTGTCTTTGGAAAATTATGCACTGAGCAAACAGTGGGTAGCGATCTTATATTTTTCGGTGATTTATATTTAGTACCTTTCTTAGAAGTGAAAATTCCAATAGTGCATCTAAGTGACGTTACGTACCATTCTTTCAAAGATTATTTAGAGCAGAAAAAAAACAAAGAACAAACGGAAAGAATAGAGGCGCTTGAGAAGCAACTATTAAATAAATATTCCTCTATTATATACAGTTCAGAATGGACAAAGCAGAATACCATAAATTATTATGGTATAAATTCAAAAAAAATTTACGTTGTAGAATTTGGAGCGAATATTCCCAACCCAATAGAATATAATATCGATATACAGACTGATATCTGTAACTTGCTTTTTATCGGGCGAAATTGGATGAAAAAAGGGGGTGATAAGGTTTTGTGTGCATACAGAAAGCTTAAAAGTGAAGGCTTTCCGTGCACACTAACTATCATTGGTAGTGTTCCACCAGAAGCACAGAAAGAAGACGATCAGGATCTGACTATTTTCCCTTTTTTAGATAAATCTCGGCCCGAGCATTTAAATAAACTGTGTAGAATTCTTAAAGAATCTCACTTTTTAGTCCTTCCTACAGAGTTTGATGCTTTTGGTATTGTATTTTGTGAAGCCTCTACTTATGGAGTTCCAAGTATAGCCGCAGATGTGGGTGGTGTTAGCCAGGCCGTACTTGAAGGGAAAAATGGTTTTTTACTTCATCCTACAGCAACAGCGAAAGAATATGCAGAAAAGATAAAATCCATATTCAGGGATAGGCAAGGCTATATTAAACTCCGTGAATCTTCCCGGAAAGAATATGAGACACGTCTGAACTGGGATATATGGGGTGAGAAAGTAAATAAGATTTTGGTAGATACAGTGACAAAATACAAAAAGAAAAATATTTTAGAGGCTGATTAATTATATACCATTGTTAAATGACATTCAACATATACAGCAAAAACAAACTAAATACTTCGTCTTTCTCCCATCACTCAGCAGTTAAGCAGGAAAGTCTACAGTATGAATCAGTCGGACAAGTCGAAATCAACCAAAAATCCGAAGAAGTACAAGCCATTATCGACAGAATGCCTACTTACTGGACCAAGTGGGTAGTGCTTTGTATGAGTGTACTCATGAGCATATTTGTACTGTTGGGTTTCCTTATACATTATCCAGACACGGTGGACGGTCAAATATCATTAACGGCAACCACCGCTCCTGTCCGCTTGGTGGCAAACAGCAACGGGCGTATCAAATTACTCCAAACAAACAAAAACAAGCTTCAAAAGGATGATGTGATCTCTTTCCTGGAAAGCGGAGCAAATTACAAGCACATCCTACAGGTGGATACTATACTCAATTATTTAAATAGTAGTTCTTCCACTAAAATCTCTCTGTCAGACAAACTGATACTAGGCGAAGTCAGTTCTGCCTACAATGCTTTTTTGCTGTCTTATTTCCAATACGAACGTATAAACTCATCAGATATTTACACCACCGTGCGTCAGAACCTTAGGCTGCAAATCCAATCGGATGAGGCCGTTATAGCTAATATGAATGACGAAATTCAGCTAAAAAAACAAATTCTGCATACTTCTGCCGACCAATTGCGAAAAGACAGTGCTTTACTAGTAGCCAAAGGCATGAGCGAACAAGAATTTCAGCAGCAACGCAATGCTTATCTTTCTCTTCAAGAGGCTCACCTGAACTTACAAAGTAGTCGGAAAATGAAGCAGTCAGATGTTGCACGCAACCAATTGGAAATTCAACGAATGCTACTGGAAGAAACCGAAACCAAAGAAAAAGCTTATTACGATTTTATCAGCCAGAAAAACGAACTAGCAAACAGCATCAATCTTTGGAAAGAACGTTACTTGCAGTATGCGCCTGTGGCGGGCGAATTAGAATACCTCGGTTTTTGGCGTGACAATAGTTTTGTACAAGCCGGGCAGGAACTTTTTTCTATTATTCCCGATAAAAATAGTATCTTGGGCGAAGTAATGATACCTTCATTTGGGGCGGGAAAAGTGGAAATTGGGCAAACTGCCAACGTGAAAATAAACAACTATCCTTATGATGAATACGGAATGCTGAAAGGTGTGGTGGAATCCGTATCGCGCATTACCAATAAACTGAAAATTCAAAATGGAGAAATGGATACCTATCTGGTAATCATTTCCTTTCCCAACGGCATAGTAACTAATTTTGGTAAAACACTTCCCCTTGATTTTGATAGCAAAGGAACAGCTGAAATCATCACCAAACGTAAGCGACTAATAGAGAGATTGTTTGATAACTTAAAAGCAAAAGGAGAAAAATAAAATATGCTCTTCCAGCTTTTCCCTGTAGAATACCAAATGGATTCGCAAGACTGTGGTCCAGCGTCGCTTAAAATCATAGCTAAGCATTTCGGCAAGTTTTACACGCTCCAGTTTATGCGTGACCGTTGTAGTATTACCAAAGAAGGTGTATCATTACTTGACCTAAGCAACGGAGCTGAAAGCATCGGACTACGTACACTTGCCATCAAATGCACCATTGGTGATGTGGTAAATAACATCCCTTTTCCAGCTATAGTGTTTTGGAAAGATAGCCATTTTATCGTGGTATATCATTCCGATAAAAAATATGTTTGGGTTTCCGACCCGGTAAAAGGACACATTAAGTACAGCCACGAAGAATTTCGGAGAGGCTGGTATCAGAAGGGAGAAAATCAAGGAGTGCTTCTCGCAGTAGAACCTACAGCCGAATTTAGAGACAGCAAAGCCGAACGGGAACAAAGGACAAACAGCTTTTCAAGCATTCTAAAATACTTTTTCCCATATAGACGTCACTTTGGGCTGATATTAGTCATCATGCTCGTAGTAACCGCCTTGCAGGGGATGTTGCCTTTTATTTCCAAAGCGGTTATTGATGTGGGCATCAAAACATCGGACGTAAAGTTTATCAATATGGTGCTGATAGGTAATATCAGCATTCTGTTGAGTGTGATGGTTTTTAATGTATTACGAGATTGGATATTACTACATATTACGGCAAGGGTAAATATCGCACTGATTTCGGATTATCTGATCAAATTGATGAGACTACCTGTAACGTTTTTTGAAAACAAACTGATGGGAGATATATTACAGCGTGCACAAGACCACGAGCGCATCCGGAGTTTTATTATGAACAATTCGTTGGCCTTGATATTTTCCACGCTCACGTTTGTTGTTTTTACAGTAATTCTATTGATTTACAATGCCGTTATATTTTACATTTTCTTAACCGGTTCTATTCTGTACATTTGCTGGGTTTTCTTGTTTTTAAGCATCCGTAAAAAGCTTGATTGGGAATATTTCGAACTTATTTCAAAGAATCAGAGTTATTGGGTCGAAACTGTTTCAGCAATACAAGACATAAAAATATACAATTACGAAAAACACCGCAGATGGAAATGGGAAGAAATACAGGCGCGTCTTTATTATGTTAATAAGAGAGTTTTAACCGTTACAAATGCACAGAACCTGGGATCTCAATTTATAGAAAGTATAAAAAATATGGCTATCGTCTTTTTTTGCGCTATGGCTGTAATTGAAGGAGAAATAACCTTTGGTGTAATGATTTCAACGCAATTCATCATTGGAATGTTGAACGGACCATTAATTC
>Ga0074193_1003606_pt1 | contig 11028 bp, 7 predicted proteins | sample EPASupsiteHSE605_FD_64523 | JGI IMG/M metagenome (GOLD analysis project Ga0074193, IMG submission 64523) | Bioremediated contaminated groundwater from EPA Superfund site, New Mexico - Sample HSE6-05 | ecosystem: Environmental > Aquatic > Deep subsurface > Groundwater > Contaminated ...
TTGGGGACTCTAGCGAGACTGCCACCGTAAGGTGTGAGGAAGGGGGGGATGACGTCAAATCAGCACGGCCCTTACGTCCGGGGCGACACACGTGTTACAATGGTAGGTACAGAGGGCAGCTACCCAGCGATGGGATGCGAATCTCTAAAACCTATCTCAGTTCGGATCGGAGTCTGCAACTCGACTCCGTGAAGTTGGATTCGCTAGTAATCGCGCATCAGCCATGGCGCGGTGAATACGTTCCCGGGCCTTGTACACACCGCCCGTCAAGCCATGGAAGCTGGGGGTGCCTGAAGTTCGTGACCGCAAGGAGCGACCTAGGGCAAAACTAGTAACTGGGGCTAAGTCGTAACAAGGTAGCCGTACCGGAAGGTGTGGCTGGAACACCTCCTTTTTGGAGCTGTTTACTAACTAGGAAGTTTCCTCTTCTTTTTACTCTTTTTTGCTATCATTTAACCTATATAGTCCCGTAGCTCAGTTGGTTAGAGCACTACACTGATAATGTAGGGGTCAGCGGTTCAACTCCGCTCGGGACTACTTTTTTCCGGGGGATTAGCTCAGTTGGCTAGAGCACTTGCTTTGCAAGCAAGGGGTCAAGGGTTCGACTCCCTTATTCTCCACAGGTAAAAATCAAAGAGTCAGACATCGTCTGGCTCTTTTTTTTGTCTGCTACCCTTACTCGTGGCACAATAAGGATCAAATTGAAAAGGATCAAATTGAAAAGTAGGTGGGTAGATAAATTTTATGCATAAATTTCAAAAAGTCTGAACAGGAAGAAAATTTCGGGATTAGAGATTGATTCATATATAAGAAGTTGGTGAATTATGAAAAATATCTCTCTGAAGTTTCCCACATGGTTAAGTGCAACATTCTCAGTAAGTAAGATGGACTTTTATGCTTTGACGCAGTTTGAGGTATGTTGTTGAATATGTGTTAAGTAAAAATAGATTTTCTAATGTTTTTAAAAAATGCATTTTCCATGAAGTTTATTATTAATAGGTTACCTCAAACTGCGTCAAAGTATAAGCTGCTAACGTTGCAGTAGTTTTTAGCAACACAGTGATTTACATGGAAAAACAAGTAATGTCGAAATGATTTTGATAATTCTAACCTACGAATATCCCGCAAGTGTCTTATTGAAAGGAATTTGCTAAAAAACTGCTGCAACGCTCCGAGCTGCAAGTGCCTTGCCACAGGAGCAAAGTGCATAAGTTTAGTATGTGGGAAACTTCAAAATGTCGCTTAATACATGGAAACTTTAACGAGGATGCTGACATATTGTAGTAGTTTGCACCTTCCTGAGTCTCTCCACCTATTTCTCTATTTGATATGAAATGGGTTTGTTGTTAAGTATCAACGTCAGGATAAAACCTATTGAGAGAAATACTGAACCTATAATAAATGAATAGGTTGATGCATTACCGGGGTATTGGTCCTTCATAAAACCAACAATCTGCGGTCCGAGGACACCGCCGGCTGACCATGCTGTAAGGATTGTCCCATATACAACGGATACCAGTTTCTCCCCAAAAACCTCTTTTACAAAAGATGGAATAGTTCCGAATCCGCCACCGTAACAAAGTAAAACATAGCAGACGAGCGCGGCAAAAATGTAAGGATTAGTGACAAACAGCAAAGTAATAAAGACAAGTATCTGGGTTCCGATAATTAATCGGAATGTCTGAATTCGGCCGATTTTGTCGGAGATACCTCCCCAGAAAAATCGGCCCATACCGTTAAACAAAGAGCTTAAGGCAATTAGAGTTCCACCAATTGCGGCCAGAGAAACAGGGTCACTCCCAGGTCTGAAGCGGCTCCACAAATCCTGCATAAGCGGTGACTGGAAGCTTATAAACATGATGCCGGCTGTAATATTGACAAAGAAAACCAACCACATCATTGCAAATTTTGATGTAAGGATGGCTTGTCTTGCAGATATCTTAGCGGTAGGAGCAGGAAAAGTGTTGCTTTTAGGATGATAATCTACCGCGGGTTGTTTTATAAACAGAGCCGCGAAGAATCCCAATACAAGAATTACTATGCCAATTATAAAAAATGAAGAAACCAGATTTCCTTCTGTAATACTCATAACAGATGGGGCAATAACTTTTGACATAACAAGTGCCCCAAACCCGAAGCCCATAATCACCATGCCGGAAATAAAACCCTGCTTGTCGGGAAACCATTTTAATGCCGATACAACCGGGGTAACATAACTCATTCCGATGCCCGATCCTCCAACTACCCCAAACCCCAGAATCAGAAACGGCAGACTATGTGCCTTAAGTGCCAGGCTCCCCAGGATAAAACCTGCCCCATACATCATTGCGCCAATTACGGCCAGTTTTGTAGGACCATATTTGGGAATATTGATCCCACTCCATGCAGCAGCAAGTCCAAGAAAAAGAATATTTGTACTGAATACCCATGCAACACCAGAGTTTGACCACCCGTAAGCTTCAACGATTGGTTTTTGGAAGTAGCTCCAGGAATAAACAGTTCCAAGTACAATCATGAGAATTGTGCCCATGATAGCTACCATCCACCTGTTTTGTCTTAAAGCTCGCATTGTCTATTTATAGATTACGTTACTGGATAAGCAGGTTGCCGTTTTTCCAGTTGCCGGAACAGCGCAGATTTGTGATGGCATCGTATGGGCCGAGAATCTGGCCGCTGTCATGTAGGTAAAACTTGCCATCCTTTTCTATTTTTACAAGATATTTTTGTCCTGTGCCAATATAAGGAGACGGCTGTTGTTCGCAAGTTCCCAGAAGGGTGCCGTTGATGATTGTTGTGAAAACCTTTTTGTTTTTGTCGGAGGCTATGATATAAAACTCTCCTCCCGCCAGAGCGTATAGCGATACAACCTCTTCGAAAGGGCCGTACTTCTTGTCAAAGGCATTTATAGATAACAACCCGTTATTTATCAGTAGTAAAGTTTTTCCGTTAGGGGCGAGATATACTTCGTCTATGTATCCTTTGAATGTGTTCTTGACCTTTTTGTTAATCACCAGATTTGACTCGCTTATGTCAGACTTGTCGCGGTGTGAAAATGCATAGGTGCCTTTACCATCGAGTGCCACATCATCTATCAGACCATAAGAGCCGCCTGTTTTTTCTCCACACAGATTCAAATACCAGCGGGAGTTTGATTCATATGCAAATGCAAAATTGTCTCTGTCAAGTACTGTTATTCTCTTAGTATAGTTGTACGGGCCCAGGATCTTCCCGTCGATGTTGAGGAATTGTCCCTTTTTTGTGAAAAAACGGTAAACATAAACATCGCCGTAATAGAGGTTTCTGCCTGGAATTTCAATATTCAGGTACGGGCCAAGAATTACTCCGTTAATAGATATGAACCATTCATCATTGATCTTATATTTATAGTTTACAATATTGTTGACAATGTCGGTATTGAGAATTGTGACATTATCGTAAGGACCAAGGATCTTGCCGGCACTATTCAGGTACCACTTTCCGTTTTCAAGAAATGTGTAGTATTTTATTGAGTTATCTGTAATATAGTCACATTCATCAATCTTATGGACACGTCCGTTAATATTGATGAGGTAATTGCCCTGTTTGTCGGAATATTCAAAATAGTAAATGCCGTCGTCAAAAATCTTTGCAGACATGTTTGTCTCGTTTGCAAACGGGCCATATTTTTTTGCATTAAGCATTACGTACCTGCTATTTTGATTTGCCAGATACGAGAAGGTGTAATTTCCACCAGGACTCATTTTAATTGATTTTGGGTCTATCGCAGGATAGGGGCCAAGTATCTTTCCATTTACGTTCATGTATTTTTTCCCCTTGATGGAGTACATAAAGGCAAATTTGCCTCCATTGGCCAGAACGACAGGAGTCATCTCCTCAAAACTCTTTCCATTTACAGATTCATACGGGCCCAGCCTCTTGCCGTTGAGGGTTACATAATATTTCTTCTTGTCCCACGAGATATAAGCAAAGTTTCCACTGCTGTCTATGTTTGTGAAGTATGCGTTCTTGATTATTTTTCCTTGCAGATAGACACATCTTGTTCCATTTTCGATGAAATCATAGGAGTAGGACCAGTCGGCATCGGGTTTAACCGGCTGTGCAGAAAGCTGAAGTACTAACGACAATGAAATTATTAGTGATACGATGGTTTTCATACCTCTAGCATCCGTTTTATTGGTAGCCACGCTCTCTCACGCAACTCTGCAGGCACCTTAATTTCAAACTCTTCTGTCTGAAGTGTGTGCAATACCTTTTCCAGAGTAACCTTCTTCATCTGCCTGCATGGAGCCTTTGTACTAATGAGAATAAACTCCTTATGTGGATTGTTTTTTTTCATCTCATGTATTACGCCCTCTTCTGTGACAATTATAAACTGACTCTTTGGAGAGCTGTTTACATGCTTCATCATACCTGATGTTGAGTAGAAGTATGCGTTTGACATGTTGTGAATTACAGGGTCATTTGAGCACTTGCTCTCGGGATGGATAAGTATGTCTGCCTTAGGGTATTCCAGGCTTTTATCCATAACCATCTTTGTGTCGAACCTGTTGTGGACGCAGCAGTCACCATCCCAGATATCCATCTCCCTTCCGGTCTTTATTCTGATATAGTTGCCAAGGTTTGTGTCCGGTACGAAAAAAATCTTTTTTTCTGCCGGGATGCTGTTCACTATTTTAAGGGCGTTGGAAGATGTACAGCAAATGTCGGAATATGCCTTGATCTCTGCCGTTGTGTTAACGTATGAGATAACAATACCGTCGGGATTGTTTTGTTTCCAATGGATTATGTCTTGAGGATCTATGCTTTCTGCAAGTGAACATCCAGCGGTATTGTCCGGCACAAGCACTTTTTTCAGGGGAGATATTATTGATGCTGTCTCCGCCATGAAGTTGACTCCGCAGAAGACAATTATGTCTGCCTGGGTCTTTGAGGCAGCGTGTGACAAACCAAGAGAGTCTCCTATGTAGTCTGCAATATCCTGTACTTCCGGCCTCACATAGTAGTGAGCAAGTATTACAGCATTCTTCTCCTTTTTAAATCTTTGTATCTCTGTAATAAATTCGTTCTGTTGCATAGTCAGGGGCTTAGTTTTGTGGAACTATGTTCATGCTTATATCCAGCGCAGTAACTGAATGTGTCAGTGCGCCAACACTTATGAAATTCACACCAGTGGCAGCAACCTCCCTTATCCTCGAAACATTCATGTTGCCCGAGGCCTCTGTTTCGGCTTTTTTCCCAATTATCCTTACTGCCTCCGCCATTGTTGTGTTGTCCATGTTGTCAAGCATTATGATTTCTGCTCCTGTCTCCAGAGCCTGCTGTACCTCGTTAAGGTTCGTTACTTCTACCTCTATACGGACCCCTGCAGGAATCCTATCTCGCACCTGCTTTACTGCATTTATTATTCCCCCTGCAACCTTAATGTGATTGTCCTTTATAAGCGCCATATCGAAAAGTCCCATGCGGTGATTGGTTCCTCCCCCGGCCTTTACGGCCATTTTGTCGAGTATTCTCATTCCGGGTGCAGTCTTGCGAGTGTCAAGAAGCTTTGTCTCCGAGCCCTCCAGTTCCTTTACATATACTGCTGTTGCTGTTGCTATTCCAGACATCCTCTGAAGAATGTTGAGTGCTGTCCGTTCTCCTGTCAGCAGACATCTGTAGCTGCCGGCTATATCGACAATGATATCTCCCTTTTTTACCTTGTCTCCCTCTTTTACATAAGGGGTCCACAGAATGTCCCTGTCGAGGTATTCAAATACCTTTCTGGCAATATCGAGACCAGATACAACACCATCGGCCTTCATTGTCATTTGTGCGGTTGCCCTGGATGTGCTAGGAATGAGGGAATTTGTTGTGATGTCGCCGGTTGCAATATCCTCTTCTATTGCCAACCCTATTATCTTGTTGATTAAGTCTTGTGACATGATCTTTATCTGAGATTTGTAATAACGGGGAGAGTTCTTGGCTCCCTTCCTTTTTGTTGAATAATGTGATGGATAAAAGTGTCTTTTTCTGTAGGATAATCTTCTCTGAAGTGTCCTCCGCGGCTCTCTTTACGGTAGATGGCCGATTTCATGATTAGCCCTGCAACTATTAACAGATTATTGCTTATTAAGTTGAAATATTCCCCGAAATCTTTGTCCAAGATGTTTTTCTCCTCTTCAAGAAGGGAGAGCCCTTTAAGCAAAAGCTCTTCGTTTCTGATAATTCCTGCATATCGGGTCATTATATTTGCCACCCTCTCTTTAAGATCCATGTATTTTTGAAACTTCTCTTTCTCAATATGATATTTTGGGGCGAAAGAAGGATGGGTATAATTTGTCAGATCTTTTCCTGCAACCTCAACTGCACGATGCCCGAAGACAATACATTCGATAAGAGAATTAGAGGCAAGCCTGTTGGCTCCCATTATGCCGGTTGAGGCAAGCTCTCCGCATACGTAGAGGTTTTTTATGTTTGTCCTGCCGTTGCTGTCCGTTTTTACACCGCCGACCATATAATGAGCCGCCGGGGCAACAGGTATTTTGTCGGTCATATCTATACCCAGCTGACGGCACTTCTCAAAAATGTTCGGGAACCTCTCCTTTATTCTTTTAGGATCTAGGTGTTTTAGGGAGAGATGAACGTATGGATTATCTTGTTTTGAGATTTCACGATAAATGGATTGTGCGACAATATCTCTTGGAGCAAGCTCTGCATTTTCATGAATTTCAGTCATGAACCTCTCTCCCTTTTGATTGATAAGGTACGCTCCTTCTCCGCGGACAGCCTCGCTTATGAGGTATGACTTGTCGGAAGGGGTGTATATTGTAGTTGGGTGGAACTGAATGAATTCCATATCTGCAAGTTCGCAATTTGCAGAATAACAGAGGGCAATGCCATCTCCAATGGTGGTCTCGGGATTTGATGTGCGCTTGTAGATTGCAGATGCTCCCCCAAGTGTAAGAAATGTGTGCCTCCCGTAAAATAGCTCTTCTCTATTTGTTTCAAGGTTCCAGACTCTTACTCCGCAGCATGTGCCGTTGTCAGTCAAGACCTCTATAGCAGAGTGATTCTCAAATAGTTCTATATTCTTGCATGACAGGACCTTCTCTATCATGAAGTTGGTGATTTTCATTCCGGTCACATCTCCTCCGGCATGAAGGATCCTCCTTTTGTGGTGTCCGCCTTCCAGTCCCAAAGCAAATGTGCCGTGAGACATATCGAAATGCATACCCTCCTCAACAAGATCGCTTATCCTCTCAGGACCTTCGGTTACCAGAATATTTACTGCTGAATAGTCGCACAAACCCCTGCCGGCTATTATGGTATCGTCGAAATGAAATGCAGGAGTATCGTCTTCATCTGTAACAGCCGCAATTCCTCCCTGCGCATAATATGAGTTGCTGTCGCGAACTTTTGATTTTGTGACGAGGGCAACACTTCCATAGCGTGAGGCTCTGAAGGCTGCATAAAGACCTGCAAGACCGCTCCCCACAATGACAAAATCGAAAGTTTGCATTATTTTAAAACTTTGTAAGGCGCGAAAGTACGCTTTTTCCCCCAATTTAACCGGGGATTTTAACTAAATTCTTTAAAAAATTGAATATCTTAGCGCACGAATAGTCAAATAAAGAAAATATGTCAAAATGTGTAAATTGCTTTATTCCGTATCACGATAAAGCACAAGTAGAACAAACTATTACAGGATTAAAGGAGATTGCACTGGTAGATAAAATCTACCTAATGTCGGCAAACCCAAATATTGAGCAATACCCTGGTTGTGAGGTTGTAAATATAGAATCACTAAAGTGCACAACAGCCATAAAAAAAATAGCAGAAAGATCAGATTCGCAATATACACTCATTTATACAAAAGAGTCTACCCTTGTACTGGGGATGTTTGCTCTTGAGAGAATGGTGAATATTGCAAACGATACAGATGCTGTTATGGTTTATGCCGACCATTATCAGATTGTGGATGGAAAAAAGAGTATCAGCCCTGTAATAACATATCAGAAAGGAAGTCTGAGAGACGATTTCAACTTTGGGTCCGTAATGCTTTACAGATCTGCAACGTTAAAGAAGGCTGCTCATGAAATGGTTTCAAAATACCATTATGCAGGATTATATGACCTGAGACTCAAGGCTTCGCAGAAAGGAGAGCTTGTGCATATAAACGAATATCTCTATACAGAGGTTGAGCAGGATACAAGAAAATCTGGGGAGAAGATCTTTGATTATGTAGATCCTAAGAACCGTGGCGTGCAGATCGAAATGGAATCTGCCTGTACATACCACCTTAAAGTAATAGGCGGGTATCTGGAACCTAAGTTCAAACATATTGAGTTCAGCGAAAACAACTTTGAATTTGAAGCGTCTGTAATAATTCCGGTCTATAACAGAATAAGGACGGTTGAAGATGCAATACGCTCCGTTCTTATGCAGAAGACAACTTTCAAATTCAACCTGATTATAATTGACAACCACTCTACAGATGGCACCTATGAAGCAATCGAAAAGTTTGCAGGTGACCCGAGACTTGTTCACCTTGTTCCCGAGAGGATGGATCTTGGTATAGGGGGATGCTGGAACGCCGGGGTACATCATCCTAAGTGCGGAAAATTTGCTGTTCAGCTGGACAGTGACGATGTATATTCGGACGAAAATACACTTCAGAAGGTAGTGAATTCATTCTATGAGCAAAACTGCGCAATGGTTGTAGGAACCTATATGATGACAAACTTCAACATGGAGATGATTGCTCCGGGAATCATTGACCATAAGGAGTGGACCCCGGATAACGGAAGGAACAACGCATTGAGAATTAACGGGTTGGGTGCTCCAAGGGCGTTCTACACGCCGGTACTCAGGGCCATTAAGGTGCCAAATACAAGTTATGGAGAGGATTATGCACTAGGGCTGAACATTTCCAGAGAGTATCAGATTGGCCGTGTTTACGATGTGCTTTACCATTGTCGTCGTTGGGAAGAGAACTCCGATGCATCACTGGATGTAGTAAAGATGAATGCCCACAATACTTACAAGGACAGGATAAGAACATGGGAACTGATGGCAAGGATAGCCTTGAACAAAAGCAAAAAGTAGCCAATGACCTTACAATTGAATTCTAAGAATCTGACAGAACTTTTCCATGAGCAACTTGACTCCTGGGAACAGGCCCGTGTAAATTATGAAGCCCTGGACAGAGTTGCTTCAAAAGAAGTGCTGGTGGATGGTTTCCCCTTTAAGGTACAGTTCAACCCTGCAAGAATTGTCTCATCTTCTGCCAAGGTAGATGCGAAATCTATTCAGGAGAGAAGATGTTTCCTGTGTAAGGAGAACAGACCTCAGGTCCAGAAGGGTCTTGAATATATTAATGATTTGGATACAACAAATCCGTATACTGTTCTCATCAATCCTTTCCCTATTTTCCCTAAACATTTGACGATTCCGCTACTAAAGCATCAGGATCAGCTTATTGACGGACACTTTGATGCTATGCTCAACCTTGCTGAGGCCTTGCCGGATTACACACTATTTTACAATGGTCCAAAGTGCGGAGCCTCTGCGCCGGACCATTTTCATTTTCAGGCCGGCAACAAAGGGTTTATGCCTGTCGAAAAGGAGATGGACAAGCTGGATAAAGAGATAATCTTCAGGAGCGACAGTTCGGTGCTTTATGAGGTGAAATCGGGAATCAACGGTATGCTCATACTTAATTCGAACTCAAAAAAGGAATCTCTTGAGATCTTCGGGAAAATCTATAATGTGCTGGATGTGAAAGAGGGAGAGAGTGAGCCGATGCTCAATATACTCTGCTGGTTTGCGGAAGGTATATGGAACACGGTTTTTTACATAAGATCGAAACACCGGCCATCGCAATATTTTGCTGAGGGCGACGCAAATATTCTTCTTAGCCCCGCTTCTGTTGATCTTGGAGGTGTATTTATCACACCTCTGGAAAAGGATTTTATTAAAATTTCGGCAACTGACATCAGGGATATCCTAAGGGAGGTCTGCATCTCCTTTGAGGAGCTTCATATTTTAGCAAACAGAATCAAATCAATACTATAATTATCATGATAGAGCCAAAAGTAAGCGTAGGTATAATGTCGGAACACAGGATTGAGTTTCACCTCTCCTCCGGTTTTATGTGTGGTGGCAAAGCGTGCAACGGCAGGCAGATTGTTAATTCTTCTCAGGGCAAAATTGAATGGAACGGACAATCGTACAGCGAACTTCTGTTTGAACCGGCGAACCCTTTACAGGATATCTTTGAACTCAGCGATGTGACAATAGGTGTGAATTTTCACTGGGAAAGGAAAGAGAACCAGAGCTTTATGGGCTCGCTCAAACTAATTGTGGAGGGAGATAAGATAACAGCTATAAATCTGATTGGGATAGAAGATTACCTTACATCTGTAATCTCTTCTGAGATGAGTGCCACTGCATCGCCGGAACTCCTTAAGGCACATGCCGTAATATCCAGATCATGGCTATTGGCCCAGATCCAGAAGAACAAGGATATTGTGGAGTCTAAGGAGACATACAGCACGATGCATGAGACAGATGAGGAGCTGATAAAGTGGTACGACAGGGAGGATCACACAAAGTTTGATATTTGTGCCGATGACCATTGCCAGAGGTATCAGGGAACAACAAAGGCTTCAACAGACAAAGTGAGAGAGGCAATAAAGGAGACGTGGGGACAGCTGCTTATGTTCGAAGGTAAAATCTGCGATGCCCGCTACTCAAAGAGCTGCGGGGGGGTGTTTGAGGAGTTTCAGAACTGCTGGGAAGATATTCACTATCCATACCTTGTTAAGGTGAGGGACAGCAAGACAATAACTGAGATTCCTGACCTTACTGTTGAAAAAAACGCTGAGGAGTGGATACTTTCGTCACCGGAGGCCTTCTGCAATACTTCGGACAAGCATATTCTCTCACAGGTTCTAAATAACTACGATCAGGAGACCGTTAACTTTTACCGCTGGAAAGTTGAATATTCGCAGAGCGAACTATCTTCTTTGATTTTGCAAAGATCGG
>Ga0074193_1003610_pt1 | contig 11004 bp, 10 predicted proteins | sample EPASupsiteHSE605_FD_64523 | JGI IMG/M metagenome (GOLD analysis project Ga0074193, IMG submission 64523) | Bioremediated contaminated groundwater from EPA Superfund site, New Mexico - Sample HSE6-05 | ecosystem: Environmental > Aquatic > Deep subsurface > Groundwater > Contaminated ...
CGGACAAACGGGCGGTGATACCGGCCGTCACCCATGTGGACGGCACGGCCCGTCTGCAGACGGTGCACCGGGAGACGAATCCGCGCTATCACACATTGCTGAAGGAGTTCGAGAGACGCAGCGGGGTTCCCGTCCTACTGAACACCAGCTTCAACGTGATGGGCGAGCCGATCGTGGAATCGCCCCTGGATGCCGTCCGGTGCTTCTTCACTACCGGGCTCGATTACCTGGTGCTCGGGAACTGTATCCTGGGGAAGAGACCCGGCGACCTCGCCGGGATCATACCTGCGTCCGACGGACCGCCGCAAGGCAGCGCCGGACATTAGGAGAGAGCGGCCGTCCTCCCGCCCTCCCGCGACCGGGCATTTCTGAAGGGGTCGCTCGATCGACAGCGGGCATGTCGACGACAGCACGGATGCACAGTTCCTCCGGGCGGCACTGCCGGCCAGAGATCCCGCTTTCGCCGAGACCGCGCCAAACAGCGGCAGGAAGTGAGGAAGATCCTCCGCATCCGGCACGGAGGAATACTGCCGCACGGACTTCCTCAGGAGAACGAGCCTTCTGCGAGACCGGACGCCTCGATATCCCCGTGCATGGCGCGTCTCCCTGCAGCCCCGGACGCACCTTCTTCCCGGCCGGCAAGCTCCTCCACCCAGGCCCGGTTCGCTCTGAGAGCGCACCCGCCGCTCGACTCGGTGAGTACCTCCGGGTTTGCGCGGAGTCGGGCGAGCAGCCGGGACCGCAGGGCCTCCTCGAGCGGCACGGCCGCCAGATTCGCGTCCGAGTACGGGGCCGCGGGGCAGGGCTCGAGGTCGCCCGACGGGCCGACGTGCACGAACCCGCGGCCAGCGGCGAGACACCCGCCGTAGGCGTCCTCGTCGCCCGGAAATCCGATGAAGAGCGCCGGAAAAGCGCGGCTAAAGTCGTCAAGGACCGCCTGCAGGGCTGTCTTCTGTCCGGAGGTCAGGACCAGGCCCTCCGTGCCGGCCTCCATCGGCACATATTCGACGAACGTCAGGACCCGGGCGCCGGCCCGGAGCATCTCCCGGACGAATCCCTCGCTCGTGACATCCTCGAAATTCTTACGCGTCGTGGTCACAGAACAGCCGAAGAAGACCGAGCGTTCCTTCAGCCGGGCGCAGACCGCGAGGAGCCGGTCGAAGACCCCGCTCCCCCGCCGCCCGTCCGTCGCCTCGCGGAAGCCCTCGAAGCTGAGCACAGGCACCAGGTTGCGGCAGCTCGCAAGCGTATCCGCGACCGCATCGTCTATCAGGAGGCCGTTCGTGAAGACCGGGAAGAGGCATCGCGGATGGGCCCGGGCCAGGCGTACGATCTCGTCGAGCCGGACGAGCGGCTCCCCTCCGGCGAGGACCATGACCGAGACTCCCAGCTCCACGGCCTGGTCGACCACCGATGCCAGGACCGCCGGGCTCATCTCGGCCTTCGGCCTCTCGCCACGCCCGTGCATATAGCAGCCCGCACACGCGAGGTTGCAGCGCGAGGTGATGCTCGCGATCATCACCGGCGGGACGAGGAGCCCGTCCTGTTCGTGCCGTTGCCGCAGGGCCGCTGCCCTCCGCTGATGGCGCAGGATGGCGGCACCTGGGAGCAGGAGGGCCGGCTCCGCCGCGATCATGCGGACTGCCCGACCGAGTGTCTCGCCGATGGTGGCGTCGAATCTCTCCCGGTACCGGGCTTCATCTCCTACGGGTATCATGTTCGGGCGCTCCGTCCGACCAGGGCCGCGATCGTCCCGTTCCGCTGGTCTTCCATGTCCGCCACCGTGAGCGCCGGGTGCCGGTACCGTCCCCGGCCCTCGGTCCCCAGCATCACGTTCAGCTGGATCGCCTCGGGCGGGCAGAAGTGGAGGCAGGCGCAGCAGAGTTCGCACCGGTGCTGCCAGGCCGGGCGGTCGTCCGCGAGGGCGATGTTGCCGGCGGGGCAGACCTTCGCGCAGGTGCCGCAGCCCGTGCAGGCCGCCGAGACGGAGAAGGAGGCATCGCCCTCGTGCACGTGCTTCGCGAACGACCCGTAGGTGATGGCCTTTACCACCGCCGAGAGCAGGGGGACACCGGGCGGCACCGCGCGCCGACCCGCAACCGCCTCGCCAATCTCGGCGAGCCGGACAGCCGCGGCCGCGAGGGCTTCGTCGCGCCTGGTCCCCGACGGCGGGCGGTAAAGCGGCGGAAAGTTTCCGGGCATCCGGACCGCGAACGCTGCGTCGAGCCCGCGGCCCCGCCCGGTCCGGATTAGGTCGTCGAGCTGGCGCAGGGCCGAGACGCCCAGACCGCCCATGGTCACGACCGCGAAGGCGTAGCCCGCCCGCGAAAGATCGAGCCGTGCCGCGAACTCGGCGACGAGTACCGGCACGCCGCCGTCGTAGACGGGGCAGACGAGCCCCACCCTCTCGGCCTCCGGCACGATCGTCCCGGGATTCTTCGCAAGCGATGCGATCGGCACGAGCTCGCACTCCTCCAGCGCGGCAGCGATCCGCCGGGCCGCGGCAAGCGAGTTGCCCGTCCCCGTGAAGTAGTAGATGATGGTCTTCATGATAGGTCTCCTTCGTCCGTCCCGCCGAGCGGATCGGCCGCGATGATCCGTCTGAGCAGCTCGCCACCCGCGTCGGGATGATTTGTCTCCTCCGCGTCGAGCGAGAGCGCGGCCACGACCCGCATGCCGCGCTCCTCGACTGCCACCCTGAGGAGGGGCAGGGCCTCGCCGGGCTGATTCGAGCAGGTGGAGAAGAGGACGGCCGTCTTGTTCTCGCAGCCCCGGAGCGCACGGACTGCCGCGTTGATCGCGGGGGTCGGCTTCCAGGCCCAGACCGGGGTGCCGATGATCAGCAGGTCGTAGGCCGAGACGTCGATCTCGGCCGGCTCGATCGGGTCGCAGGCCCCCCTTCGCGAGCGGAGCACGCCGGTCGTGTAGGCCGTGAACGAGGTGTACGGCTTCGTCGTCCGGACCTCGATGAGATCGCATCCGCTCGCGGCCCGGATCCCCTCGGCCACGCCACGGGTCAGGCCGGTGTAGGAGTAGAAGATCACGCAGGCACGGATCGTGCGGTCGCGGGTCGAGGTGCGGACGAGTTCGCGGTTGCACTTCTCCATCACGCTCGCATACATCGCCTCGAAGTGCCGGCGGAGCTCCACCATTCGCTCGCGGTTGATGGAGTAATAGATGTAGAAGCCCTCACGCCTGGAGTCCACGAGCCCCTCGTTCCTGAGCGTCTTCAGGTGCTGCGATACCGCCGGCTGCGAGATCTTCAGCCGAGCCGCGAGCTCGCCGACCCCGAGCGTCCCGCTCGTGTCGGCCGATAGAAGATAGATGATCCGCAGGCGGGTAAGGTCACCGAGCGCTTTGAATGTCCCGGCCATCCGGGGGACGATCTCGGCGAGGTTGTCGCACGGTTCGGGCTGGTCGTCAGGGGCCATGGGATACTGAATAAGTGTTTGCTTATACACTTATATTTTTTTCCAGGACCGGGGGCATCCGTCCGTAGCGATCGCTTCATGCAGAACCGGCTCCTCGAGCCACGGTCCGATCCCCCCGCCAATCGCATACATTCGAAGAAACGAGGGGGACGGCCGGGTGCGTGCCGGCATGCTTATCCCTCGTCGAACAGTTCGTACTCATATCGGGAGGTTCCCATCCGCACACCGGGGAGACTACATGACGCATACACCTTCGCCCGCTCTCAACCACGTGACCTACCACCGGGTGTACACCGATGCCCGGGGGGAGTCGCACTTCGATCTCGTGACGGTCGACCAGCACCTTGCAACCGCGGCCCCGCCCGCTCCCCCATTCTACGTCTCTGCGGAGCGCCCCGCGTCGAGGTACCTTTTCTACTCGTTCGAGCCGGGCTGGTTCGGCGACCTGCACCCCGCCCCCGCGCGGCAGTTCCTGGCCCTGCTGTCGGGGAAAGCCGAGGTGGAGACGACAGACGGGGAGATACGCCGGCTCGAGCCGGGGGACCTCGTCCTGCTCGAGGACACGGCAGGCAGGGGCCACCGGACGAGGAGCATCGGCGACGTTCACCTCACGTTCCTCGTCGTCCCGGCCGATCCCGACTGACACAGCCCCTCGCCCGAGATACAGATGACCGGGTTCTTCGACACCAGATCGAACTCGGTCGGACACGGGTTCATCCGGTCCAGCGTCGAGTCGGGATTCGCCTGCGACTCCTTCGAGCCGCGTTCGGGCTTGCTGGTCAAGGTGATCGTGCACGACGATTTGTAGAGTCGCGCCGGCCGCGACCGTGATGAGTACGGCCAGAGCTCCGTGACCGAGGTCTCCGGGCACGGCTGCTGTACAGGCTCCACGAGTACGCGAACTATGTCCTCCGGATCGCTACACGGTAACCCTTCAACCACACGCCGCCGTGCCGGCCCGCCCCGTCGTACGACGCGGACCTCGCCATCCTGAACCCGGGAGGTCGATGGCCGGCTGCGTCCGGCGCCGCCGGGGGGTCTGCTCGGCCTACCTCTTTCCGGACGCCCTCCGTGTCGGGGTGTCGGTGACGATCGGAGGGGGCAGAGGGTCCGTGCTCCGGAGCATACGGATACCCTTTCGAGCGAACTCTGCGAAGCGCTCATCCGTCGCGGTCTCGGAGTCGACGCCGGGCTGACGAATAGCGCTCGTGCAGTCCTCCAGAACGCAGATGCGTCCGAGGAGATCGGGCCGACCGCCGCACGCCTCGACCAGGTCGTCAACGGTCTCGAGCACGCAGTGGCTCTTTGCCTCGCCGGCGATGACGAGGTAGTCTGCGGCCCCGAGAAGGTCGAGGACCTCCCGGCCCGTCGCGCCCTCGGGATGGCCGGGCACGGGGATTTCGGGCCGGAGAATGGAGTAGTGTTCGGTCCCGGGAATACTCCCCTTCATCCACCAGGTCGGCTGGCACCCCCGGGCGAGCGAGTGCCAGAGGACCGCGGCCATCATCTCGGGGGCGAGCGCGTGACCGGGGCTCCCGATGAGACAGTGGTAGGGCCAGATGGTCAGCTCCTTTCTCGCCCGCTTCTGCAGGCTCTCCACATAACGGGCCGACCACTCCGGCTCCATCGCCGGGACCCATCTCCCGTCCCGGATGTCGTCGTACCGAACGACCGTGAACGGCGGGGGGTGGTGCCCTTCGGCGTCCACCCACCAGGCGGGGTGGAAGATCTGGAAGGGAAGGTGCGAGTCCAGGGAGCAGGTGATGCCCCTGATCAGCTCGCCATGGGCGTGGATGAACCGGACGAGCCGCTGCAGGTCGCCCTCGGCCCCGGGCACGTAGAGAGCGCCCGCGGGGTCGCAGAAATCCACCTGCATGTCCACGACGAGGAGATGGATCGTCGGCCCGAAAGTCGTCGAGCCGGAGCGGACGCTCTCTTCGGCTCTCGTCGAGTCACGGAATTCGAGCGGATGGGACATGAATCGCTCCTGTTGCGCCCGGCGGCGCAGTACGAAGAGTGATTGGCCCGTCATCACGAAAAAGCCGGAGGGCGGTGCGGTCCCACGACACGTAGATGAGCCGGCAGGGGAATACGGATCCTGAGAACCCTCCTCTCGAGGGAGCTCGGTGAGACCGACCATGCCCGGCACCGACCCATCCGATCCTGCGCCCCGGGGCTACACCCCGAGCATGACGAGCGATTACAGCCGGATCTCGGCGACGGCGCGTGCCGTGGACCGGTTCGTCGAGCCGCGGGTCGCAACCTACATCGAGTCGATTCGGGAGACGGTCGCGGGCATGCCCCCCGGGAGGCCATTCGTCATTGCGGACTACGGCGCGGCCGACGGGGCGAACTCGAGCCGGCTCTTCAAAGGGATCGTCGAGCAACTCCGCGCGATCAACCCCGCCCTCGCGGTTCGGCTCGTTTACGTCGACATCGCCGGCCCGGCCCCGTTCCGCCGGTTCTGGGAGGGCTCGGCGCTCGCAGATGCGGAGAACGTCGGGGCCGAATACATCCAGTGCTCATTTTACGAACCCCTCCCCGATCTCGCCGGGCGCGTGAACCTCGCCCTCTCGTCCACGGCGCTCCACTGGTTCGATACGCGGGCCGTCGATCCCTCCTTCTTCCGACACCCGCAGTGCATCCAGCCGAACCAGATGCCGGAAGGCGAGCGGGCCCTGTTTGCCGCTCGTTGGAAGGACGACTGGCGACGGTTCCTCATCGAGCGTTCGCACGACCTCGCCGACGGCGGACTCCTCGTCCTCGCGAACCTGTCCGATCTCGGCGGGAGCCGATGGCCCGCCTCGGCCGGGTACGACCGCCTCCGCGACGCGTGTGCCGCTCTCCACCGCGAAGGGCGCCTCTCAAAGGAGGAGCTCGAGGCGATCTTCGTCCCCGACTACTTCGCCACGCCCGACGAGATGCGGGCCGTCATAGAGACCGACGAGGTCCGACGGCGGTTCTCGCTTCGTTCTATCGAGGCGACGACCGTTCCCTGCGCCTACTGCTCGCAGGTGTTCGAGGACGACGAAGTCCGGGAACGCCGCATGCTCGCCGCCTCGCTCGCCCGCGTAGTTCGGGCCTGGAGCGAGTCGTCGGTCCGGGTCGGGCTCTCGGCGTGCCCCGACCTCGTCGACGAGGTCTACGTCCGCCTCGAGGACGCGTTCTTCGAGCACCCGGAGGCACTCCCCTACCAGTACTGCCTGATCGAGCTCCAGCGGACCGACGGCGCCTCATAGTGACCGTTCGGCCCAACGCCATGGCGAACGCCACCGACAGTTTATATCGCCTGGGGGCGAACGGGCGCCGCGTGCCCAAGGGCACGGTGATGACACGATGGCGCACGAAGAGCAGCGAGACGTCGTCCGCGGCCGGCCCGGCGGGCAGGGGCAGGCCACTTTCGGCCGCGGCGGTCGCCTGAACGAGAAGGTCGAACGGAGCATTATCCTGGAGGAGCTCCGCGACCTTGACTATCCGGTCACCCGGCACGACCTCGCCGACGAGACCCGGCGGCGGCACCTTCCGCCCCAGCTCTCCGAGGTGATCGACCGGATGCCCGAGCGCGAGTATGTCTCGCCCGAGGACGTGGCCGAGGAGGCCGAGCGGCCCCACGGCGGGGGCCCGGACGAGACCGGCACGCAACCTGAGGGCCGGTACTGCGACTGACCAAGCGAGCCCGGAGCCGAACGGCCCGAACAGGGTCTGATACTCCTCCGGGCCGGTTGTACATGTTTTTATGTCCGTCAATCGACGGATCATCCATGAGCTGCCGTCTGCTGCTTCTTACCTGCCTCCTCCTCGCCCTCGCCACCCAGACCGGGGCGACTCCAGGCGTCCCCTCGGCCGACCCTGCCGGATGCACGAAGTGCAGAATGGTCTGGAACGATACCTGCGCCCCCTTCGACCGGAACAACGAGACCGCGTACAACGAGGAGCTGCTCCACTCCTTCGATCCGATCATGGCGAACCTGACCGGACCGTCGGACCTCTCCAACGCGTCGTGGACCGAGGCCTTCCAGAGCGCCCACGAGCTGATAAAGGAGCGGTACGCGTTCACCGAGCGGCGGGCCGTGGACTGGGACGCCCTCTACCGCACGTGCGCGCCGGCCGTGGCCGAGGCCGAGAAGGCTGGGGACAAGGCCGGATATCGCCGGGCACTTCAGAGATACGTCTACGCGATCCCGGACGGGCACGTGCTGATCCTTCCGACCGAGGGGGACTTCGGGGCGCGGCACGCAGACATCGGGGGCGACTTCGGGCTCGGGATCACCCGGCTCGACTCCGGTGATGTGATCGTGAGTTTCGTGGCGAACGGGAGCCAGGCCGAGAAGGCAGGGATCCGGTTTGGCGATAGGGTCGCAGCGTGGAACGGTTCGGCGATCGAGGACGCCATCGCCATGACGCCGTATATCTGGGCGGTCAAGAAACCCTCGACCGCCGAGGGGATCCGGCTCCACCAGCAGCGACTCCTCACCCGCGGGCCGATCGGGGCGACGGCCACGATCACCGTGGCGAACAGGACCGGCATCGATCCCCGCACGATCCCCCTGACCGCGTACGACGACGGGTACGCGAACCTGAAACGGACCTCCTGGTTCCTCGGGACCGGGATCAACGACTACGGCGTCGAACGGTTCTGGAGTGACATCCAGCCGCAGATCGCGAACGAGAGCGTCACGGTCCGCACCCTGCCCGGGAATGTCACCTACATCGCGGTCTACGCGGAGGAGTACCAGGTCTACCAGCCGTTCCGCGCGGCCATGCAGAACGCGATCGCGAACAGCACTCGGGGTATCGTGCTGGACCTCCGGTTCAACAACGGGGGAGACGACAACCTCGCCGCCTGCCTGGCCGGATGGTTCGTGGAGGAGCCCGTCTTCTACGAGTACGTGACCAAGTACGACCCGGGCAACGGCCAGTTCGCGACCATCGCGGAGGCGTGGTCGACACCGAAGCAGGATCGATATCGCGGGCCGGTCGCAGTCATGGTGAGTCCGGACACCATCAGCTCGGGAGAGGGGCTCCCGATGGTCTTCAACCGCACCGGGCGGGGCTCGATCGTCTCGTTCTACGGGACGAACGGAGCCTTCGGCATGAACGGCGTGCAGGCCATGCTGCCCCTCGGTCAGTACCTGCTCTTCCCCGACGGCGCCTCCCGCGACCTCAACGGCACGATTCAGGTCGACAGCGACGCCAAAATGAAGGGCGGTATATCGCCGGACATCCGGGTTCCCCTCGACGAGGAGACCGTGAGCCGCGCGATGGCCGGCGAGGACGTCCAGCTCACGTACGCCCTCGCGTGGCTGGAGAACCAGACCGGGCCGACACCGGCCCCGGCCACGCCGGCGCGGACGGCACCGCTGGACACTGCCGCCGCGCTCGCCGTCCTGGGAGTGGTGGTCGCGCTCGCACGGCGGAAGTGAGCCGTTCCCGATCTCGATACAAAGGACCGAGAGCGACTCCCGTGCGGGCTATCCGCGGGATCGGAGAGGCCTGCCATGCCCGCGCACGCGCGGTCCACGTCGATCCCGTCCGACAATGAACGGGAGTGGGCCCCGCGCGCCTCACCACTCCCTGACCGTTCGCATCTCCTTTGCGAGCTTCCCGTTGCCGCTGTACTGCTTCCAGCGCTTCCTCTCGGAGCGGACGAGCCCGATCTCTGCCTTCTCCTGCTCGAACGCCAGCTCGCGCGAGAGCCGGCGATAGCTCTCGAGCCGGGACGGTGGGAGCGACCCGGTCTCGACCGCCGCCGTTACGGCACAGCCCGGTTCGTCCCCGTGCCGGCAATCCGAGAACCGGCACCCAGCAGCGAGCGCGAGGATGTCGGGAAAGGTCTCGGCAAGCCCGGCCGAGGCCGTGCCGATCCCCACCTCGCGGAGCCCGGGGTTGTCGATCATGAGGGCGCCTCCATGGAGCACGAAGAGCTGGCGCACGGTCGTGGTGTGCCGCCCCCTGTCGTCGTAGCTCCGGGTCTGCGAGATCTCCTGCTCGGACCGGCCCAGGAGCCAGTTGATCAGGGTCGACTTGCCCACGCCCGACGAACCGACCAGAGCGATCGTCGAGGCCGGCACGAGATAGGGCTCGAGGCACTCGAGCCCCGTGCCGGAGGCTGCACTGATCGGGACCACCGGAATACCGGCGGCGACCGGTGCGATCTCGGCCACGAGCGATGAGGGGTCGTCGACGAGGTCGCACTTGTTGATCACGATTACGGGTCGGGCCCCGGAGGCGTGGGCGATGGCGAGGTAGCGCTCAGTCCGCCGGGGGCTGAGGTCCGGGCCGGTTGCCGTGACGATGAAGACCGTGTCGATGTTTGCCGCGATGACCTGGTCCGTGCCCTCGCGCCCGGCAGCTCCCCGTGAGAACCGGGACCTCTGCGGCAGGATATCGACGATCATCGAGCTGCCGGCCTCGGGCTGATTGAGCAGGACCACGAAGTCGCCCACCGCTGGGTGGCGGCCGAGCCGCTTCATGGCCCCCGAGATCCCGGTCATGATCGTCCCGCCCTCGGTCAGGACCTCCCACGCGGTCTTCTGCCGGCAGGCGACGCGGCCCGGGACGTAGGGTCCGGCGAAGCGAGCGAAGGCCGCGTCGAGGTCGGGTGTCCAGCCCAGGTCCTTCAAAGCATACGGATGCGGTGCGCCGCATCCATCCGGTGCCGAGTTCATAAATAAACTCCGATCGATGGTCGGTTCAGGATTGTACGCAAGGAGGCAAGTGCATTTCGATCCTGATCGGGGCGACGGAGACGGGGGAGATGTCGCAGGAAATTCGGCGCGCGCCCCGGCCCGCTGCTGATCTACCTGCGGCGGCGGCGCCGACAAACCTGATCCGGGGATATGGACCGGCACCGGTGAGGGCGACGGCGTACGGGACCTGCGACGGAGGGTGCCGGGCAGCGGTCTCGGCCCGTGCCCGGACCGCGGGTCGTATGCCCGTCGCCCCCGAGACGCGACCGAATGGCGGGGCCTCCGATCAGGTGTATGCGTAGTCGACCGCAGCCTCTGCGTGGATCCGGGTCGTGTCGAAGACCGGAACCCGGACATCGTCCTGGTGAATCAGTAGGGGGATCTCGGTGCAGCCCAGAATGACGCCCTCTGCTCCTTCTTCGGCCGCGAGGCGGTCGATGATCCGGACATAGCCCGCCCGCGACTCGTTCCGGATCACGCCAGCGCAGAGCTCGTCGAAGATGACGCTGTTGATGAACTCCCGCTCGGTCGCGTTGGGAGTGACGACCCTCAGGCCGTACTTCTTCTCGAGGGCGTCCCGATAGAAGGGCTGCTCCATCGTATACTTCGTCCCGAGGAGCGCGACCGTCCGGGTTCCGCTCTTTGCCACCTTCGCACCGGTCGCATCGGTGATGCGGAGGACCGGAATACCGACCGCCGCCTCGATGTCGTCCGCGCGGGAGTTGAGCGTGTTGGAGCCGATGACGACGAAGTCCGCGCCGCCGGCTTTGAGCCGTCGGGCCGCATCGATCAGGGTCGCGTTCAGGGGCTCCCAGTTGCCCGCGTCGGCGAGCCGCTCCTGTTTGGAGAACTCCCCGAACTCGATCGAGTACATCAGAATCTTC
>Ga0074193_1003611_pt1 | contig 11002 bp, 13 predicted proteins | sample EPASupsiteHSE605_FD_64523 | JGI IMG/M metagenome (GOLD analysis project Ga0074193, IMG submission 64523) | Bioremediated contaminated groundwater from EPA Superfund site, New Mexico - Sample HSE6-05 | ecosystem: Environmental > Aquatic > Deep subsurface > Groundwater > Contaminated ...
GTGAAGAGATGTACCAGATCAGCATGGACAAGAGAGTGTACAGATGTGATACTCCTCTACAAATCGGGTTCTTCACTCTTGATATCGCTAAGGTTTGGTACCTACATTTCATCCTTGAGTTCCTCTTTAAGTGTTTAGATACAGAGAGGTTCCACTTTGCAGAAGGGGACACTGATAGTGCTTTCTTTGCAGTATCTGGAGATGATAATAGAGGACCTGAACAGGGATTTGAAGCTATCATCAAAGACAAGGAGTTCTATGATAAGTATATTGATGAGTTCCTCCCAAGAAGAGAACCTTTTGAAGATAAGATTAAGAGCAAACTTGATTCCAAGAAGCTACTGGGTTGTTGCTTCGAAAATGCAGGCGATTCCATGATATGTTTAGCCACTAAGTGTTACTGCCTGTATGGTGGTGAGAAATAAAAGAAGGCATCCAAAGGATATGCTATCAAGAAGAACTCCTCTATCACCAAAGAACCTACCTCAAAGTACTTGGGGGAGAAAACGAGAAGGGAGTAAACTCTAATATCCAGTTCATTAAGGGTTCAATGCACAGAGTTGATGTACTGAAGACAGCTATTAGTGGTATCCACTCCAAGATGATAGTGCAACCTAATGGGGCTTGTCTTCCATTCCCTCCTAAATAAAAAGCTGCTACATTTTTGTTGTGTATGAATTATGAGCACCAAAACAATAAGAATGGTTACCTCATTAGGTCCTTGGGACTCTGATTGGAAAACTTTTCACAGGTTTGTGGATGGAATACCTAATCGATCATGTAGTCGCTATGGTTGCACTGAACCTCCATACCTAATCCAACAAGAGATCATGTTCTTAGAGAAAAACTTCCCCAGGTCACCGAGAATCTTACTTCTCAGTATACTATATGACCACTATAAGCATGAAACTAAGATTGATAAAGAGGAGGAAAGAAATCTCAAGTATTATGAATGGCAAGTCTGGTGGCATGAAGAACAGGAGTTCATAGAGTTGAACAGACTAGGCAAAGCCCTTAAAAGTCCACCCTCTTTTGATGAGTTACAAGAGCGCTATAGTGGTTATTTAGCCAAGTCAACAAAGTACATCCCCCATGAGATGTATATGGATTGGATTCACTCTAAAGTATTACCCAATATAAGATTTTGTGAATCGTTGATGTTTACTCAGTTATTGGTACTGGAGGATCAGCTGGTTTGGTATTGTAGAAGCTTCTTGGATATGGCTTGGGTTGCTTCTTGGGGTGTTCTTTAGAGGCTTCTTCGGCACCTTGTTCAAGACTCGAATCAAAAAAGTTATCTTTGTACTCTGGATTATCATCCATATACGGTAACATCTCTTCGTACTGATGTTCATTACCTTTTTTCACAAAACGAGCCTTCATCCCATTGAGATCTACAGTTACAAAAACTAGCGGCTCTTCAACTTCTTCATATTTGGTAAGGACCACCTGTACATCATCTTCGCAGATCCTAAATCCCTTAATACACTTCACGGCATAACAACTTTCAGAAACTTGACTTTGATATTCTGGATGCTGTTCCATGAACTGGAGCTCCAATTGTGAAAATGGAACCTTCTTCCCTATTGATACTAACCGAGCCAACTTTTTTGCCTCCCTCTTCGTCGTCCCTTCGGCAAGCGATTTTTGGTATTGTATTTGCTCCAGCTTCAAGAGAGGCGTCTCCTTCCTTTTACCCATTATGACCCCTCTATCGTTTTAGTCAACAATTTATTGGTTGGTCTGTGTCCTATGCGGCACCACCGCCCCCTATTTATAGCTGGAGGAGTCGACCTCCCACCACAAAATCTTTTTTATAAATCTTTTTTTATTATAATGGCGATAAATGCGCTGAACCCACCATACCCTTGAATGCTAATTTACTTCAAGGGCCAACATAAGTAGTATAGGGTGACGGGTTTTGCGGATTTGGAATTGCCAGGCTTTTTGAGCTAAAATCCTGGGTGTTTGTATAGGTTGGATTTTCTCTACCTTTTGAGTCTCAAATCAAGGTTTTTCTTAAATTTGGCAGCTTTTGTAAATAAGTGTTCTGCCTTGGTTTGGAGGGGCTAAATCAAGGCACTTTCCACTATAAAGTGATGAGAATATTTTGATTTTTCTAATTTTCACAATTTGGATTTTCAATCCAGACTGAAATGAAAGGTTATGCTCGTGCGTTTGAGGTGGATAAGTGGATTCAGACTCCAAGAGGAGATCAATTTCCAATGAGGTGGATTACTTTTGAAGCTCTAATGAAGGTTAAGGATGCTGGTGATGCCTTAAATGGCTGTAAGGATCGACTTGAGACGAAGTTATTGGAGGCGTTTGAGGTAGATTTGATTGATGAAGAGTATTTTATTCAAAAGTATTCTATTTGTAAGAAGATCTGTAGTGAGTATGAGGATCTTTTCATCGATATGGTAAGGATGTCACCCTTAGAGGATAAGGAATTTTACGGGGATGATTAATTTATTTTTCGATTTTTAAGATTTTATTCACTTTCAAAATGAGTGACTATGAGGTTGCTAAATCGTTAGCTGAAGTGATTAATAACATTAATATGTTGAGATCAAAGGTTAATGTTGACCAAAAAGTTTGGAAATTGGTTGATTCAATGGATTGTGAAAGAAAAAAGTACTTTGACCGTTATGTTTCAGACAATTATGGGATGAGATTTACAGTTATGGATTAGTATTATTCTGAAAAGAACATGAAGACGCTGGTTAGGTTGGCTCGTGAGATGTTGGTTAGGTTGTCAATTATGATGGTGTAGACTTATTTATTTTTAATTTTTTAAGATTTTATTTAGCTTGAAATGAGTGAGGTTGAAGTTAAGTGTAATTCAATAAATGTTGAGACAATGTTGCCAGATAATGTATTTCATGAATCTGAGGAGTATAGTGACTATAGTAAATCTGATGAATATGGTGAGATGGAAGACTATAAAGGATGGTATGATGATGAATTTGATTGGTCAAGATGATGTAGATTTATTTTTGTTGAAATGGATGTTTTGGTTAGTTTGGTTGGTAAGAATACTATTTTGTCAAAGCATGTTTCATTGTATGAGAAGTTGGTATTGATTGCAAAGGTCTATTTTGGGTCAGTTGGGTTGACTGAAGAGTTTGATTCAATATTTACGTTGTATAATAGAGCTAAAGATGTTTATATCTATGTTGCTGTGAAAAGTGAGCGTGTAAGTAATTTAGTGTCGTCATTGAGGGAATGTAGGTTTCCGATACAGAAGGTTTTCTTGATTTGTACTGATGATGTTGAAGTTTGTGACAAGTTAAGATTTAAAAAGTTTACTAGGGATGAGGTAAATAGATGTTTTGAAGATATTAAGTCTGATTTACAAGTTAAAATTAATTATAATCAGGAAGTTTATGATCAAGTGGTTAAAAATATTATGGATCAAAGTAAAATGGAGCATGTGTATTCACTATTGACTGAATTAATCATAGTGACAAATAACATAAGGGTCTACAATGAGAATGATCTGAAGATGTACATGCATTCACTCAAATATATTGATAAATATAAGTTAATTATTGAATCAAATGGTACTTTTTTCATTAATATGGACATGTTAGCAGCATTGAATGCCTATATGATTTATTCAATGACTAAATTGGATGAACAAAATCAAAAGATTACGGTAAATCGAAATGGGATTGAGTATCACAGATTATAATGTAGATTAAAAATTGTTTTTAACCTACCTGAAATGAGTTATTGGATAACGGAAGAAGTCTATGAGATGGTACTTGATGCACGAAATTGCATAGATGATTGTTACAATAATATGGCTGAACATGTAAATGAAGTCTATGAGCAACAGTTTATTGACGATGAAGATTTTATGAAAATAATGAATCATAATAAGGGAATTGTTGAAAGATTTGCTGATTTAGTTGAAGCAATTGAACCACATGTGGTTTGTTGTGGAGAGTTAAGTGATTGAATTGATTGTTTTTGGTAGGTTAGTAACCTATTTTGGTGTGATTGATAGGTTGAAGGTGTGTTTGATTTGTTCACCGATGGGTGGTAGTGATCCATTTTGGTAAATATCGTTCAAATCACGACAAATAAATTGGACGTTGAATATTGGGACTCGAATTTCTAGTTGAGCTGGATCAGTGAAACTTTTAATAATTGCTGCATTTCCATCATACCGTATGAACTCAGCTAGGGTTTCATATTGTCGTCTACGTTTGGTAAATTTGGTTGATTGCTTATCTTCTTTGGTGCCTGTAGTGAGATGTACCATTATAATATTTCCAGGATTATAACTGTGAGTTTTAGATTCAATCTGGTTTATTTTTCGTAATTCATTCTGCATCATGGAGATATAAATGTGTTCTGTGTCGATGTTGCCATGAAATTCAGCTGGAGTAATTCTAATAAATTGATGTATTTTATTTTTGTTGTAGTGTTCAATGAGTTGTTCCATTACTTCAGGTATCACAATTAGTGCTTGATTGTTTTCACCTAATGCATTACGTAGTGTCCGAATGACTGAGTCTACTGTTTTATTGTGATAGGTGTGAGGTGATGTATCAACTATATGATATAATTCTGGTTTGTCTGAGTTAACTTCTTGTCCAACTATTTCACCATTCCGAATTGACACAATTTGGTATCGTTGATTAAATACAGTATAGACTGTATTTGGAAATGAAGCTTCGCCATCACTTTTTATGGTTACCATAGGATAATTTAGTTCATGTTGTTGTCGATCCATTTTGGCAAGTGCAAGCCAGACATCACGTACAGATTTAGACCATATTGGTTCAACCATTAGGTATCGTGTGTTCACATTGATTGCAACTAGGTACATTTGTTCACGTTCACCATTGAACATTATATCTATTTCCCAGCATCGGATTGAGTTAGTGAAATTTGGTTTTGATAACTTCTTTTTGTGTTTCTTGTACTGTGAATCTGGTATATGAGGACGTTTCTGGATTAAGTCATTTCCAGTCCTAAATGGGTATATGAGTTTCTCGTCTGGCCCAAATACACGTCGAATTTTTTCAATATAAGCTTCTTGTTGTTTTATTTTTTGTTCTTGTTTCATTCTGGACTTTTTTTGGTCAGTCATTTCAGGTAACTTAAGACTACTAAGGTCTGTATTTGATGATATATAAGGTATCTTAATCTTAATTGGGCGCGGTTCCATGTTTAGATGTGAACATAAATAGAGGTTCAATCTTTTATTTTTTGTTATTGAGTAAATATGATATCAAAAACTATCTCGTCTGCTTCACTTGGCATGCTTACTGGTTTAGGTACTACCACAAATCAACCTGTTGTAAACAATAACATTACTATAAATTCTGGATCTCAAGAGAGTAAAGAGTCAACCTTTATTGAACCAAATCCTTATGCCCAAACTGAAGAGTATTCAGTTTCACCTCAGTTCACAATGGTGTTCAATAAAATGTGTATCTCGTTGTTAACTGTAAATGACTATAAACTTCTTGGGAACATTATTGATCAATCTCACCGTATTATTTGTTCAGTTCAAGACCTTCACATTTTAGTTTCACTGTTTCTTGGATGACAACAGAGTGATGTATTGGTAAACTTGTACCCAGTTGAACCTATTGGATGCTGTGGTTGTAGAGCTCTTAACCCATTCTGTGACATTGAGAATATCAAAATTAAGTCAAAAAATTTCAAGTTGATGTATAATACAGCCTACAACGTCCTTAAGATGACTATCACATTTGTTTCGATAGAGTCTTGATCTAAAAATAACATTGTTCATTCTATTTTTGTTTATTCGTTGAATGGTTCCCTAAATTGTTGAACAATTTTTCGAGCTGTTTCATGAACCAATGGTTCAAACATGTTATTATTATATTCAGGTTCAATACGTTCAGTACCTTCAACGTCTGTAACAACACCACCTAAAGCATTTTTATAATGAGAGGAATTTTCATACTGTTTCAATTCTTTGGGCATCATATTTGGTGAATTAAGTCTTTCATGTGCAGTGTTTTTAAGTAATTGCCATATTTTCATTTTAAGTATTCTATAGAATGTCATTACTTCATGAGAACGCACCTGTTGTTTAATAAGATCTTTAATTCTTTCCCAGTAAGGTTTAAGAATTAAATGAAGGAATACTTTGTATGGGGTTGGGTTACTCTTTACATTTGGATTATTGTAAACAAAGCGGTATATGTCATTTCCGTTTTCATCTTTTCCAATCACAATTCGCCTTATACCTTGAAGACCGGTTTCTTCGCGGAATTGTTTCTTTGTTTTTGCATTTTCGTTTATTTGACCGTTAATGACACGTCTTCTTTGATCTGGTCTGTAATTTGCGTCATAATATGGATTACGTTCTGGGAAACTTGTTTGCCCAACTGTATATCCATTTACACCACGTATTTTACCGGTTTGATTTTTAATAACAACATCCATTACATTATCACCATCAAGATCTTCTTCAGTTACTTCCCAGTTGGCATATTTTGGATTTGATCTTGTGACGTCAACAGTTTCAATTTCATGTTTTGCAGATTTAACAGAATTCATCCAACCAACTTTTTTTGGTTCCTTACCCTGTTTGATCATTTCTTTTAATGCACTCATTGCATTATCACGTTTAACATTAATTCTAGCAGCTGAAGGATCTAATGTACGAATTTGTGCGGTTAATTCTCTTCTCCTAGCTTTTAATACATCAATTAGTTTTCTTTTGTTTTTGCAATCGGATGTTTTCTCGCTAATTCTTCCATTGCTTCTATTCCGGCAGGTTTGAGATTAATCGAATTACTCATTATGTTTGAATAGTGACAAAAATATATTACAAGAGAAGTTAAATTGTAATGAAACCTACCACACATTCGGGATCAATTTGGTCTGTTTCGATGGAGGTAACTTTGAGTCTTGGAATCATGGAGCACATACAGTTCATTATATCTGATGCGTTACCTTTTTTGGCATAACCGTTGAGTGATGGTACAAGTATGTCCCCTAATGTATATGTGGCTGAATCACACTTTACTAGACAGTCACCATGTGTTGCGTACTTACAATATTTGCCTGCAGGTTGATTTATGTTTCCATATTCGTCTGTAATTTCATTGTTAATGATTTCTGTACATACACCAATTATTTTATTGTTTGGAGTTGTAGCTTGACGTACTATTGTGATACAGTCTTCATAGGGTGAGAGCTTTGAATTGGGGTCTCTAAATAGTTGTCCAGTGGTTTCCACGAAGCAACCTGGTTGGAGTTCACCTTCATACATTGTATAGTGAGTTATAGTCTTAGAAGCATTTTCGGTTATGGTTCCATAGACTTTAAGGTTACCTCTGATTTCATGTTCAGTTTTGGTGGAACCGTAATAACATCTGTAGGCAACTCTTCCTGGATGATCTATTCTATATTCACAGTTAGCTTGTGTATCATTGTGTTTATAGACAAAGGATACAGCGGCTGTGTGATTCTTACCGACTTGTAACATCATTTCTTGACCCGTGGATAGGTCCCCTTTGTACGCTCTCATTCCCATAAGGGATTTATATGTTATGCCGGTGAGATTTATATGAAGATGGTTACTAATAACCGTAGCCGTAGTGTAATCAGTGGATTGTAATAGAAAATTATTATTATAAGAGAGCCCAGTGAGATTAGGTGCTGTAATATTGGCTGGGAATTTAGTCTCTTTGCTGTCCGTGTCAAAAGTAATACAGTTGGTGGAACTGGTGGATGCTTCAGTTTCTATACCAATTCTTATTTCACCTTTAGAGGTATCTGATGTTGGTGATACATAATATATGGCACATAAATTTTTTGGTGTGTTTATTGGATCATTACCTCTACCGAACATGTAACCACAAGGAATATTTTGTGCTAAACCAGTTCTAACAATCCTTATAGCTCCCCATGTTGAAACACTTGCCACTGAATTTATTGGTAATGAACTAGTGCTGTTAGTATGATACCTATTGGCATAACACTCTACTATAGACACATCATGTGCGAAAGAAGTATTGGCTGGTGCTACTGGTTCTGTGGTGGCGGCTGTATAAGTCATACCCGTAGTCCTGGTGGAAGCTGTCAGAGCATTATCTCTGGTTGTACTCCATCTATCATTTGCCTGTGTTGAGTCCATGATCCAGGTGAGTATGCCTGCATTATTGTGAAAAAGGAGATTAGATGATGTATTAGATGTCATTCTACACGTGCCAGAACCATTTCTAAAGTATGCACTACTGAGTTCTAACTCACCTATTGTTCCCTCAGTTTGATGTCTAATAGCTATCCTGCTTGTACTTATAGCCTCCAACCCTACTGAATAATCTTCCTCTGTAGTGGCTCTATGGAACTCTATTCTATGTCCAACTTCTGTAACACCATCTGTACCTACTACTGGTATAAATGGTGTGACCTCATCATATCTGAATTTGTCCGGAGCTCCAATCTTAATCCCATTGAGAGTATCCACTGTTAAATCACCACCGATCATTGTTGTCTGAAATGCTGGCATATAAGATATCATGGTGATTTTACCCATTATTGTCTGTAGATTAGTATTCATTGTGGTGAGATTTGTGGATGAAATATTTCCATTAACAGATAATGGTTGATTAATTCGTGTATAATGTCCATCACGGTCATCATTTTCATATGTGATCCCAGTGGTATGTTGTAAGCGATCAGGTAACTCAGATTCTAGAACAATTTCTGGTGTTGCAAGGTTTACCGATATTGTTTCAGGGTTGTTAGCCTGATAAATTGTCACTAAAGTCATTTAGATCTCTTAAAAATAAATTCTCACTGAGTATTCCATTCAAGCATTAACTGTAATACAAAGGACCCATCAGGTACAGTTATGTTATTGATTGCATTTTCTTTAAACCAGACAGTGCACTGATATGGATCGTGTTTAATTTCCCATTTAAATCTTTTTGCAATGTCAATATTACACCAACTTATAAAACTATCTAGTGTTGGTATTGATGTGACCCAATTTGCATGTATAGATGCATTACCGACCAATTGGTTTTGATATTCAAGTCTACAATGAATGAAATGAATATATTTTTTACCCTTTGCCTGTGTGTATTCGAGTGGGAGACTGAACTCTTTTGTGTTAACATTGAAGTATCTCTTTGGCATTTCGTTGGGATCAAAATAAGATCACAATGAAAAAGATTACTACTATTGATAGAGCTGTTTTTATAAAGATGCGTGTGTCATTTTCAATTGACTCTAACATTTGTGTAATAAAAAAGATGTCAATGAGTTGTTTATCTTGGGCTTCCCTTGTTAACATACTTGAGTGTGCCGTTACTTAAGACCCAATATGTATCTCTACATAACCACATTTGTGGAGCTGGTGGATGAATATTAGTATTACTTGGGTCGGGAATATAGTATGTATCGTTTGCTCCAGCATAGATGGGATTGAATGAGAGTTTGACATTTACTGGTGTATCTGTTGTAAAGCCATCAAATACACTGCCGCCTTGTGCACGTTCGAGTGAAAAATTGCACATGAAATCAGTATTGTCATGAATTGTATTTGCAAGTCTTGTACCTGAAGAGTTGTGCCTTGGTTGAGTGATTGAATATAACCAACTCTTTGTGGGTTCAATACAGCCATCAAGGTCTGATGCATTAAGTTGATAAACCAAGAACTCAGGTGAAATATCTGTATTAGTCGAGATTGAATTTGGTGGAAATAGTTTCTCGTTGATATTCATTTGAAGATTTGTAATCATTGGGTTTTGGAATACAGTGACTTGTTGAGTTGTAGTTGGGAACATTAGAGTTAGACATTCAACATTGTCGAATGCAATTTGGACTGAAGAGTTGAGTCCACTTGCGCCTGAAATAGTACTATATGAAAAGTGTTGAAGTTGTTGAGCTGGCAATAAAATTGGTGTTCTGCTTAAGTAGTCTGCCATTGCTTGGAATGTTTCAGGTGTAACACCAAAGCCCATTAACTGACTCTTGAAGTGTGTAACTGTTAATGAAGTAACAATAGGGGTGACCTTATTTGGAATGTAGGCTGGACCTGCATCAACATCCATGAGGATGCCAGAATCCCCAATTTGATGGAAGAAGCGATCATAGATATATGCTGAACTTGCATATGACGCGTTAAGGTCTAAGTTAGTGTTGTTCATAAAGTTATGGGCATCCAATACTGCTTGAGGTGGGACTTGACACCAAACCATTGCGCGAGTTGAAAATATCACCTTAAGTGCAATTTCTCCAATGAGTTGTGATGGGTATAGTGAGAAAGCCTGTAATGCAATAAGGTCACTAATTGGGATTAAGGTTTTAAGTGTAACTGTTGTTGACTTACTTGGGTTCTTGAATGCAGTTGCAGAAATGTAAACACCACAAACTTCAGGTGAATAGTTAAATACGGCATCATATGTGGTATGAATGTTCTTTTTGTCGATTTTCTCTGATGACGGTTTGAGATTTGAGTAAGCAAAACCTTCACGTATACATTCTTGTGAGAGATAATCTGTATCAACTCCATTGTGTTGGATTTTCATTTGACGAAACATTTGATTTGAGGATTTGAAACCAAAGAAGTATACGGGTGTATCAGTTACATTACCAATTACATAAGCCTGATCTTTAATTTGGGGAATTTGGATGGTTATATTTTCTGTCACTAGGAGGAATGAGTCATTGATTTGTGATACCATATGAGATGGATGGGTGATCTTGATTGTTGTTTCTGTGTTTTCTCCACTGATGGGGAGTGCAACATCATAAGCGTCTTGTGATAATTGAATGAATGAACGAGTACCGTCATTTGGTGGTATGACTGAATTAAGTCCCATGAAGCCGTCTAATACGTTACCGTATGTGGGAAGATTCTTTGCTTGAACGTTGTTTCTACGATGCATGTTTTGCTATAGCGACAAAAATTAGTTATGGAGAATTTCAACTGAACCAAAAGATAGATGGCTTGGGGAATATTCAAAAAGGTTTTGTTTGCACCATTGCGCGCTGA
>Ga0074193_1003613_pt1 | contig 10993 bp, 9 predicted proteins | sample EPASupsiteHSE605_FD_64523 | JGI IMG/M metagenome (GOLD analysis project Ga0074193, IMG submission 64523) | Bioremediated contaminated groundwater from EPA Superfund site, New Mexico - Sample HSE6-05 | ecosystem: Environmental > Aquatic > Deep subsurface > Groundwater > Contaminated ...
ACGTTCATCACCCATAACTCCTACGCTTTTCATTGCGGGAAGAATAGCAAAGGATTGCCATACCTTACGATACAGTCCCGCATTTTTAATTTCTTCCTGAACAATTGCATCAGCTTCCCGCAGGATACTCAGACGTTCTTCCGTAATTTCACCAATGATTCGAATCGCAAGACCAGGACCTGGGAAAGGCTGACGCCAAACGATTTCTTCTGGTAAGTTTAGTTCTCTTGCGAGGCCTCGCACTTCATCTTTAAACAGGTCACGCAGGGGTTCAACCAAAGAAAACTTCATATCTTCAGGCAATCCACCCACATTATGATGACTCTTAATTACAGCTGCGGTATCAGTGCCGCTCTCAATAACATCAGGATATAAGGTGCCCTGGACCAAGAAATCAATATCACCTAATTTATTTGCTTCTGCTTCGAACACACGGATAAATTCTTCGCCAATGATTTTGCGTTTTGCCTCAGGTTCAACAACCCCAGCAATCCGCTGCATGAAACGATCAGCAACATTGGCATATACGAGGTTCATATTATAGCCGTCGCGGAAAGTCTTAATAACCTGCTCGGACTCATTTTTACGCATAAAACCATGGTTAACATACACACAAGTCAATTGGTCACCAACTGCACGATGTACCAGCACAGCGGCTACTGAGGAATCTATACCACCACTCATTGCACACAATACACGTTTGTTGCCGACTTGCTTACGAATAGCTGCAATAGCGTGATCAACAAAAGATCCCATGTTCCAATCGCCACTGCATGTGCATATATCAAACAAGAAGTTTCTCAGCATTTTCATACCTTCAGGTGTGTGTACAACTTCAGGATGGAACTGTACACCATAAATATTACGCTCCATGCTCGACATCGCGGCAACTGGAGTGCCGGAAGTATGGGCAGTCACTACAAAATCAGCAGGTGCAGTTTCGATATAATCACCATGACTCATCCACACTTGAGTTTCTGAGCCAAGTTCAGTAAACAGATCGGTGTTATTATCGATAAAGAGCTGAGTATTTCCATATTCACGAGAATCAGAATGTTTTACCACACCACCTAATGTGTAGGCAGTCAACTGCATACCATAACAAATTCCAAGTAGAGGAATACCTAAATCAAATACCCCGGGATCACATTTCGGTGCTTTTTCTGCATATACGCTGGAAGGACCGCCTGAGAAGACAATACCTTTAGGGTTCATTGACTTTATTTTTTCAATAGTGGTCTTAAAGGACACTATTTCACAATATACGCCACACTCACGGATACGTCTGGCAATCAACTGACTATACTGACCACCAAAGTCCATAATTATTATTAATTCATTCTGCTTATTGTCCATGTTCGAAATAGACCTCCCTACGTTTAAATATTAAATCACAATATAGCACATAATGTTACTTATTGTAAATACCTTTGAGTAATGTTTCTTTGCGCAGCTCACGGCACTCACATTGATTGTCTGCTGGCAAACGCCGAATCGTGTCTAATATAATTCGGCTGATCATGGGTGCATCATCATAAAAAATATTTTTTAGATCATCATGAGACCACTGGGCCACTAGACCTTCGCCGTAATTTACTACAAAATAAAGGCCTGCAAAACATGCTCCAATTTCTCTCGCCAGATATACTTCAGGACAGATGCTTTGCCCAATAATATCAGCATGCCCTTTCATCATGGCCACTTCTGCTGGGCTTTCAAAATGACGGCCATCTGTATTCGCATAAATTCCCCGCGTGAAAATCCGCCCCTGATAATGCTCACGAGTGGTTAGAGCTAATGTACTGCGCACTTCAGAGCATAATGAATCACGCATAACAAGTAGATATTTCCCATCAAGCTCCACATCTTTACGCATTGACAAATCAAGATAATCATCAGGAATCACAAAATCTCGAGGATCAAGAAGATGGTTAGCAGTGCCCACCCCACCTTCACTGATAATGCGTTTTACACCAGCTTCCCGAAATACCCAGAATATTTGCCGTGAAGCATCGGCACGAGTGACGCCGCTGCGCCAGCCATGCATTTTGCAAGTTAATACTTGTTTTTCATCTACGCTAAATAAACTAAACATCGGACTTAAGCCATAAGGTGTGGCAAACTGCAAATTATCATCAATAAGTACGACACCAGGGTCATTCGCCCCTAAAGGAAAATTGCTAGACAAGGTACCTGAACCACCAATGACTGCATATAAAGCTTTTAAATCCATGATATCCATCCTTATTCAAAAGTTTTTATTATCTGATACTGGGTATCACGCTGGGCTGGTTTTTTGCCTGTAGCCTTAATCAGCTCTACCATTTTCCCAATTGACATTTGGTAGGACGTACCTGCTGCCCGCACTACATTTTCCTCTAGCATAATACTGCCTAAATCATCAGCGCCAAAGGCCAAAGTCAGTTGTCCAATATTTTGTCCTTGTGTGACCCATGATCCCTGAATATGTTTAATATTATTAAAGTACAGTCTTGCTACTGATAAGGTCTTTAAATACTCCCAAGCGGAAATTTTTTCACCGCCGAGTTCGGTATTACCTGGTTGGTAGGACCAAATAATGAAGGCGCGAAAACCACCTGTTTTTTCTTGTAAGCTGCGCACTTTCTCCATATGTTCCATACGCTGGGCATAGGTTTCACCCATACCAATCACCATCGTTGCCGTTGTTTGTAATCCTACATGATGAGCAGCTTCCATGACGGAGAGCCAGTCACTTGCACTGATTTTCTTAGGGCTTACTTTTTGCCGCACTTCATCCACCAAAATCTCTGCTCCGCCACCTGGCAAGGAGTCAAGACCAGCAGCTTTCAGCTTTGCCAAAGTATCTATCACTGACAAACCCTCTTTAGCGGCAATATGCAATATTTCAGCAGGGGAAAAAGAATGAATAACAATATCAAAATTGCGTTTAATAAATTCCAGTAACTGAATATAGTAATCTAAACCAAGGGCTGGATTCAGGCCGCCTTGCAGCATGACTTGCGTGCCGCCTGCTGCAATTGTTTCCTGCAGTTTTTCAAAGATAAGATTCTCAGGCAAAGTATAACCTTCTGCATGTCCTACCGGACGATAAAATGCGCAAAAGCGGCATGCGCTGGTACAGATATTCGTGTAGTTAATATTACGATCAATAACAAAGGTTACAATATTATCTGGATGCATCTCTTGCCTGCGCTTATTCGCTGCCTGTCCAAGTTCCAAAATGTCGCCTGTGGTTAACATTTCTAACCCTTCACTGGTCGTTAGTATTCTGCTCATTTTATCACCTTCGCAAACTCAATTTTAGGAACTTTTTCGATTAAATTTAGTCCATGAGCCAACTTATAATATGTCATTAAGGCCTGCTCATGATCGGGAGTAAATTGATAGTTCAATAAATTAATATAATTTATGATTAGCTGAGCACTAAACGAAACCTTGTCAGATAACATCTCAGCCGCAGCTGGCAGGTTACTTAGACCATATGCAAAACCGCCGGTCACCTGCTTGTACACCATTTGCACTTGGTCTGGATGAGCTGCTGCAAACTCACGATTAACTACCCAGACAGCATAAACCATAGCAAGTCCGGTCATAGCTTTCCACTCGGCACCCAAATCATAGTAATAATAACCTGAAACGCGATGATGATAAGCATGAAGGGCATCATCACCAATAAATAGCACAGCCTGGGCATCATCAAGTACTCCGCCCTCCAGGGATAAAGGACTAATAAAATATTCAGGAGCTGCATGATAAGCATGAAACATGATTATCTTGAGCAGTCCATGAGAGGTGGCTGATTTTACTGTCAAAGCAATCCGCGCCTGCCGCAGCTCAACAATCGGCTGTTTGGAGACTAACAGAATGCTTTGCAGTGCTCCATTCGCACTAATGGATACATCAGGCAGTAATAATAATTTTTCACTGTGTCTAGCATAAATGATGGATGATACAGGGCTTACATTTAGTTTGCCAGCTGTAACTAAATTATTAAGTTCAGCTGGAGTTCCTGAATGTACGTTAACCCCACTCCCAAAACCACCCTGCACTAATCCATAATGCAGCGGTAAACAATTTATAAACTTAATATCTCCTAAACTTGGTTTATTCATATTATTTTTCTCCACTTGCACACTCCAGCGGGCGGTAAAAAGTATCTCGTTCTACCGCATAATAGCCTGTTTCCGCCACTAGACTGACAATTTCTCCTTTAGTAATGCCGGTTTTCGTTGTAGCCCCAGCAGCATGAATGATTTTTTCTTCTACGACAGTACCATCTAAATCATCTGCACCAAATGCTAGTGATAACTGAGCGACAGGCAAAGTCAGCATCATCCAAAAAGCTTTTATATGATCAAAATTATCAAGAACCAGCCTGGAAATAGCAATCATTTTTAAATCTTCCCATGATGTTGTTCTGCTAAGTTCTGTAAAACCAGTATTAGCAGGATGAAAAGGGAAGGCTACGAAAGCTTGAAAACCACCTGTTTGATCTTGAATTTCTCTAAGGGTTATCAAATGATTAATCCGCTGCTCTATTGTTTCGATATGTCCATACAGCATCGTCGCATTTGTCGGTAATCCCAAGCGATGAGCTGTGGTAATAACTTCAATCCACTCTGCTGTTGTAGCTTTATTAGGGCAAATAATTTTGCGCACCTTATCATCCAAAATTTCTGCGCCGCCACCTGGCAAGGAATCAAGGCCCGCAGCCTTTAAACGTTCTAAAACGGTTTTAATACTTAGTCCGGAAATTTTTGAAAAATGCACAATTTCCACAGGTGTGAATGCTTTCAAATGCACCTTAGGCAAATTTTCTTTCACTACGGCGACAATGTTCTCATAATAACTAAAGGGCTTATCTGGATGAAGTGCACTCACCATATGTATTTCGCTAATATCCGGCGTTTCTAAGGCCGTACGCCGCACAATACGAACCACATCCTCCAGCTCCATGACATAAGCTTTTTCATGCTCTGCAGTACAACCAAAGGCACATAACGGACAACCTGATACACAAATATTAGTCAAATTAATATGTCTGTTGACATTATAATATACATTGTGCCCTGATTTACGTTCCTTAACAACTTGGGCCAAACTGGCTAGCTGCAATAGATCACCACTATGGTATAAAGCTAAAATCTCCGCATAATCCAAGCGTTTACCGCTATATATCTTTTCTGAGGCAATATTTACGATATTCATTCTATTATTCTCCGCCACCTTATCATCACATGATGGTAGTTTATCACATATTTTTATCATATTATGCAACTTATATCTGTTCGTGATACATACTAAAATTCCCTGCCGAATTCAAAAAAAAAGGATGTTCTGCAACACCCCTGTTCAATGACGCTGTATTCCATTTTCCGCATACTGATTTAATAACTGACTGACTGTAACAATTTTATAACCTTCTGCTTTTATCTTTTCCAATAAGATAGGCAGAGCTTCTGCAGTCTGTACTGGTGTGTCAGAAGCATGCATCAGAATGATTCCACCAGGTTTTAGACGTTTCATTACTCTTTCCACAATAACATCGCGACCTGGATTCTTCCAGTCTAGTGAGTCGATATTCCAAATAATTGTTCGATAGCCTAATTCTTCAGTTACTTTTAATGAAAGTTGGCTATAGTGACCATTAGGCGGTCGAATGAGCTTAGCATCTATACCTGTGACCTCCTTGATCATGGCATGGGATTTTTCAATATCTTCTTTAATCCATTCTCTCGTCATATCACCATAATTTTGATGGCGATAACCATGACTAGCAATCTCATGCCCATCAGTTACCATACGTTTAGCCACATCCGGATATTTTTGCGACCATGGCCCCATTATAAAAAAGGTTACCTTTATATCATTTTCCTTAAGTGTATCAAGAATGGAGGGCGTAAATTTATTGCCCCAGGAGTGATCAAAAGTTAAGGCCACAACCTTTTGTTCAGTCCGCGTACTGGCAATCGCCATCGGCGTCCCTGAGATAAGTTCAGCCACTTGGATGTACATTGCGCTAATGGCGAACAATCCTATAGCGCCATAAAATAAATGCCGTCGATTAAATAGCCACTTTAAATTTATAACCATACCGCTCCCCCCCTTTTTTGCCACATACATTAGTATGTATGCGCGGAGAGAAGAAATTATGAGCAGGGAAAAAGAGGCTGCCCACAAGTTTGATAATCTCGTGGACAGCCTCTTTAATTCTTTTGTAAATTGCGGTAACAAAATGGTATCAATGAGCATTTTCAACGCTACAAACCCTTATGCATCAAGGGTCCACAATGCTGAAATTACATCATGCCGCCCATACCGCCCATGCCACCCATGCCGCCCATGCCAGCACCAGCACCACCGTCTTTTTCAGGCTTATCAGCAACCAAAGTTTCGGTAGTCAAGACCATTGCCGCAATACTAGCTGCATTTTGCAGTGCACTGCGCGTAACTTTAGCAGGATCAACAATACCTGCCGCAATCATATCGACATATTGTTCAGTCAAAGCATTGAAGCCCATGCCTTTGCCAGCTTTCTTAACACTTTCGACAACAATGGATCCTTCACAACCTGCATTGTGAGCGATTTGACGTACAGGTTCTTCAATAGCGCGTCTGACAATATTAACACCAGTTAATTCATCGCCAGTTACTTTAATGTTATCAAGAGCAGGTATAATATCGATGAAAGTAGTACCACCACCAGCTACGATACCTTCCTCAACTGCCGCACGAGTTGCATTAAGAGCATCTTCAATACGGTATTTTTTCTCTTTCAGCTCCACTTCAGTAGCAGCACCAACTTGGATAACAGCTACGCCGCCAGCCATTTTAGCAAGACGCTCTTGAAGTTTTTCTTTATCAAAATCGGAAGTACTGTCTTCGATTTGCACTTTAAGCTGACTAACCCGGGCTTTGATGACAGCAACATCACCAGCACCATCAATAATCGTAGTTTCTTCTTTAGAAACACGTACTTGACGAGCACGGCCAAGGTCTACAAGTTCAACAGTATCAAGCTTGCGGCCAATTTCTTCTGTAACAACAGTACCGCCTGTCAGAGTGGCAATATCTTCAAGCATTGCTTTCCGACGATCGCCAAACCCAGGAGCTTTGACAGCTACTGCTTTGAAAGTACCACGCAGCTTATTAACAACCAAAGTAGCTAATGCTTCGCCTTCAATATCTTCAGCAATAATTAACAGTTCACGGCCCTGTTGTACGACTTTTTCTAAGGTAGGCAGCAAATCTGCAATAGCGCCAATCTTACGATCTGTTAGCAAAATGTACGGATCATTGAGAACAGCCTCCATTTTATCAGTGTCAGTAACCATGTAAGGAGAGATGTAGCCACGGTCAAATTGCATACCTTCTACTACATCAAGATTGGTGCCCATACCTTTGGATTCCTCAACAGTGATGACACCGTCTTTACCGACTCTTTCCATGGCTTCGGCAATTAGATTACCGATTTCTTCGTCAGCTGCTGAAATAGAAGCAACTTGCGCAATAGCTTCTTTGCTTTCAACTTTTTTAGCAGATTGCTTAATTTCTTCTACTAAAATTTTTACTGCCTTTTCGATACCTTTTTTAATAATCATTGGATTAGCGCCTGCAGCGACATTACGCATGCCTTCACGAATCATAGCTTGTGCCAGCAGAGTGGCAGTAGTAGTACCATCACCAGCAACATCATTGGTTTTGGTCGCAACTTCTTTAACAAGTTGCGCGCCCATATTTTCAAACGGATCTTCTAGATCAATATCACGGGCAATGGTTACACCGTCATTGGTAACAGTTGGTGCACCGAATTTTTTATCAAGAACAACATTGCGACCCTTAGGTCCAAGTGTTACCTTTACGGCATTAGCCAAAGCATTTACGCCTCTTTCTAGGGCGCGGCGTGCGTCTTCATCAAACAAAATTTGTTTTGCCATTGTATGTAAGCCTCCAAATTTAATTTTTTAGTCTTCTTCCACTATTCAGCTTAGGCAGGAAGTAGTAGTTCCTCAGCTAAGCCCTGATATCCAGTTTTAATGAGATGAACTATTCTACGATTGCCAAAATATCTCTTTCACTGACAATCAGATAATCTTGGCCTTCAAATTTAACTTCAGTACCAGCATACTTGGAGAAAATAATTTTATCGCCGACTTTTACATCAAGAGCGACACGCTCACCATTTTCTAACATTTTGCCTGTACCAACTTGGATAACCTCACCTTCTGATGGTTTTTCCTTTGCAGTATCAGGTAATACGATACCACTCTTTGTTTTCATTTCACCCTCTAGAACCTTAATGACTACTTTGTCACCTAACGGCTTAATCATTGAAGTAACCTCCTTATGATATGTAAATTCTTAACGTTGTTAGCACTCAGTAGTAGAGAGTGCTAATCACTTATTTTATGATATAAAATTAAGCAACAAAAAGCAAGTGTTTAACAAGAAAAATAGTGATTTTTTATAAATTTTTATGAGTAATCCTGTTTATTGATATTATGTGCTCTTTTTCGAGGCACTAACGATGGCTTCAGCTACGTCTTTAATGGCTTTACGTTTGCTCATACTATACTGCTGAATTCGCCGATAGGCTTCCGTTTCACTGAGATTATAAGCATCCATCAAGATTCCTTTAGCTCGATCAAGAAGTTTGCGGGTCTCTAAAGAATTTTTTACGTTTTCTAATTCCTGCTCTAGTTCAGCAAACTCCTGAAAGCGGGATAAGGCAATCTCCATAGCTGGAAATAAGTTGGCTTCTTTAACAGGTTTCACCAAGTAAGCCAATACTCCTGAATCTTTCGCCTTTTCCACAATATCCTTCTGGCTAAAAGCTGTCAGTAGTAAAACAGGGGCAATTTTCTCATTGGAAATTACTTTAGCGGCTGTAATACCATCCATCTCAGGCATCTTAATATCCATAATCACCAAATCCGGCTGGTGCTGACGTACCAATTCAATAGCCTTGGCGCCATTAGATGCTTCAGCTACAATCGTATGTCCAGCTTCCTCCAACATTTCCCTCAAATCCATTCTGATAATAGACTCATTATCAGCAATAATAATGCGCAATGATTGCATCTTTAATCTCCTCCCTCCACCTTACGGGGAATCGTAATACAGGCATGAGTACCTTGATCATTATACATTTCAAAACTACCGCCCACATCGCTTTCAATCAAGGTGCGGACTATTTGCAGCCCTAAACTATTTGACGTCTGAGGATTAAAATCTATTGGCATACCAATCCCATTATCATATATTTTAATTTTATAAACATCTTCCAGTGTAGCAATCTCCACCCCAATAAGACCTTCCCGCCTGCCGGTAAAGCCATGTTCAATTGAATTTTGAATAAGTTCGTTAATGACTAAGGCCAAACTGCTGGCTTGCTCAGAGGGGAAAATGACGGTCTGACCATTAAAACGGGTTTGCAAATTAAAATCAGGTTCTAACATATTTTGAATCACGAGTTCTAAAATATTTTTCGTTACTTCTGCAACATCAATAAATTCTGCATCTTGCTGGGATAAAAACTCATGGACAACAGAAATGCTTGATATGCGGTTAACACTTTCTCGCAAGGCGGCCTTAACTTCTTGGGATGTGGTACGCCGGGCTTGTAATCGCAAGAGACTAGCAATGGTTTGCAAATTATTCTTCACCCGATGGTGGATTTCCTGAATAACAGCCGATTTTATAAGCAATTCCTTTTCTTTCTTTTTTAATTCTGTAACATCTGTCAGAATAACCACGATACACACACTAACCCCATTAACAATAACAGGAATTGCGCGCTGTACCAGTGTTATTTTACCTGCCGTCAGTTCAGTTTCAAAGGCTTGCTGTCCAGCCATGGCTTTTTGGGCTAGACCCATATGGGCTTGGCGCTCATAAATACGCCGCCCAACAATATGACCTACAGCCATTACCTTATAGATACTATCTGCCGTGGAATTAGCAAAAATTATCTTACCCTGATCATCAACAATAATAATACCATCACTAGCTGATAAGGGCCGGTATGCTTTACTGGAACTGGGGATTTTCACCGTAGCCAGCATCAGCTGAGCAGTTTCCACCAACAGCTGATGACTATCTAATTGAGCCTCTTCCATACTTGCTTCAAAACTTACAGCGGCAATAACGTTATTACTTGCATCCCGTACAGGATAGACCTGCATCTCCATCCACATACCCAATGCCCACTCGCGTTGTCCGCGAACAGCTTCGCCAGTATTGATAGTTCGCCAAATGAGCGGTTCTTCCGCGGCATGAACAGTGGAGCCATGCACTGTGGACTTCTGTTGTACAAAGCTAGTATTAGGTTTGACTTGCGCTACTATCACCAAAGAGTTTTCAAAACAAGTTTTAGCATATACTGTAATCTGGGCATGGGCCAAATCACTTGCTAGGCCCAGTATAGAACAACTATTATCCAATACTGCAATCTGTGCCGGGGCTAATGTCGTCATTTTCCGACAAATGTCTCCTGCCACTACCATATTTACCTCCAGCCAACCTTAATAAAATTCTTCAGCTCCATGTAGGTACAAAAAGAACATTCTTATACTTACTATTCAACTTCTCTGATAAAATACCTTGCTTCCTCTAACATGTTTTCTCAATATTATGATGAGCAGTTTGTATTATCCATACCCAATTTCAATGAAGGCAAGGCATTTAAATTCAGATCAGCATACTTACCAATCAAATGCTGATAATAAGCCCGGCAGGCAATCATCGCTGCATTATCAGTACACAATATAATTTCCGGATAATAGAGTGAAATATTGGCCTCCTGACACTGCTCGGCCAGTTTAATTTTAAGAGCGCTATTAGCAGCTACACCACCTGCAAGTACGATCTGTTTCACTCTGCATTTATGGGCAGCCTGCAAGGCCTTGCTCACCAGAACATCCACAACAGCTGCCTGAAAACTGGCAGCCACGTCAGCATGATTAACTTCTTCGCCGCGTTGGGCCGCACT
>Ga0074193_1003618_pt1 | contig 10977 bp, 11 predicted proteins | sample EPASupsiteHSE605_FD_64523 | JGI IMG/M metagenome (GOLD analysis project Ga0074193, IMG submission 64523) | Bioremediated contaminated groundwater from EPA Superfund site, New Mexico - Sample HSE6-05 | ecosystem: Environmental > Aquatic > Deep subsurface > Groundwater > Contaminated ...
GCTAAAGGTTTTGCTGTTGGAGGAACTGGAGAATCAATCAGTAATATTATTCACACTCAAGGGTGGGTACACTGTCATACTCCAGCAACCGATGCTTCAGGCGTAGTTAAAGCCGTAATGGATGATTTATATGAGTATTTTGAATCCATGAAACTTCCTGCCAAATTAAAAATGGGCTTGGCATGCTGCTTAAACATGTGTGGATCAACGCACTGCAGTGACATCGGAATTGTCGGTGTTCACAGAACTCCTCCTCGGATTGACCATGATAAAATTCGTAAAGGCACTGAAATTCCTAGCCTCGTGGCCAGTTGCCCGACCGGAGCTATTCGTCCCGATCCGAAGAACAAGAGCGTTATCGTTAACAACGAAAAATGTATGTATTGCGGTAACTGCTACACGATGTCTCCTGCAATGGAAATTTATGACGCTAAAAATGACGGCATTGCTATTCTTATTGGCGGAAAAGTTTCTAATGCCCGTTCGGCACCGAGTTTTTCCCGTATGGTCATCCCATTCCTGCCTAACACAGCTCCTCGTTGGCCTGAAACAACTGAAGCAATCCGCAAAATCATTGAGCTCTGGATTGCTAATGCTAATAAGGGAGAACGTATTGGTGAGTGGATTGAACGGATTGGCTGGGAAAGATTCTTCACCTTGGCTGAACTGCCATTCTCAGATATGTTGATCGACGATTATATCTTCTCTAGAGAAACATTCCGTACGTCGGCAGCATTTAAGTATTAAAACTGAGTTCAATCTTAAATGAGAAAGCTGGTATTTTAAATGGCTAAAGGACCTGCTAGACCCGAAGTTAAAGCGAAAGTGCTTGAATATCTCGCTAAAGTGCAAAAAGCTAAAAGTAGAGATGTTGCGGTTGCCATAGGCGAAACAAAGGCCGATGTGGATAATGCAGTTAAAGAACTAACTGCAGAAGATCTGGTTGAATATCTCTATATTACGACTACATTTATTTGTTTAAAAGGCAAAGTTCAAACTCCAGGCGATTTTGATGCTGATAAAGAGTAAACTTATCAATTCTGGATGGACATGCCGTAAATAGAATGAAACCTTCCGATGTACTTGCTATTGACCATCCTTTCGGTCCAATGCTCCTGTTTCTGCCGATTCGAATAAATCTGCATGATAGGGTACGGATACAGGATGGTCAATTGTTTTACCTTCAATTTAATCATAAAAACTCCAAGAAAGGTGTGGGGTTATGTTGCCATGGACTGATATGAATATCCTGAATACTAATAATGTCCCTCGCTTAGTAATTGGAGCACCTCATGGGCGGAGCGGGAAAACGACTTTTACTTTAGGATTGCTCAGGGCGTTTGCCCGGCAGGGAATCGCAGTTCAACCTTTTAAGAAGGGTCCAGACTATATCGACGCGAGTTGGCATACGGCTGCAGCGGGATGTACTTGCCGTAACCTTGATTCCTTTTTTATGAAAAAACAGGAAATATGCAGTTCTGTAGCTAGTCAATCCGTAGACAAAAAGATTAGTATTATTGAAGGCGCAATGGGGCTATATGATGGTTTGGACTTACAGGGAAGCAGTTCAACGGCTGAAATCGCTAAAATAACCCGTACACCAGTGTTACTCGTTGTCGATGCTACTCGTATGACTCGTAGTACTGCAGCCATGGTGATGGGTTATCAGCATTTTGATCCTGATGTACAAATTATAGGTGTAGTTCTAAACAAAGTGGCACAAGCCCGCCATAAGAAGTTGGCTCGTGAAGCTATTGAAGAGTTTTGCAAAATCCCTGTAGTAGGCGCGATTCCTAAGGACGCCAACTTATGCATTCCGGATCGTCATCTGGGACTGGTCACAAATTGTGAAATGGCTAATACTGAGAAATTATTGGACTATCTTGCGGATGTTATTACTGAACATGTGGATTTGCCTAAAATCCTAACTCTGGCTCAGAGTGCTCCTGAGCTTCCTTGGGATGTTGAGACTCAGGTTCCCAACTTAACTAAATTTATGCCCAAAAACAAAGGGTGTACACCTAAAATCGGAATTATTCAGGACGCGGCTTTCAGTTTTTATTATCCGGAAAACTTAGAAGCCTTAAAACGTATGGGGGCCGATGTGGTCGCCATCAGCGCCCTGTTAGATAAGCAGCTCCCGGATGACTTAGACGGTCTCTATATCGGGGGTGGTTTTCCAGAGGTATTCGCTGCTGAGCTAGAGGAGAATAATGGCTTGCGCCGGGAAATTAAACTACTTGGCGAAAAAGGACTTCCGATATACGCCGAGTGTGGAGGCTTAATGTTTTTGGGACGCTCGCTTATAACATCAACCCGGAGTTTCGAGATGGTTGGCTTACTTCCCTTTGATACTCAGATGGAAAGCAAACCTCAAGGTCATGGGTATACTATTATGGAAGCGAATCCAGGTCAGCCATGGTTCGACAAAGAGACTGAAATTAGAGGACATGAATTTCATAATTCTCGGGTAATTAACTTGGCTCCTCAGATTAAGTTTGGGTTAACAGTTAAGCGAGGGCACGGCATTGACGGGCAACATGACGGAATTAGCTATAATAACGTATTTGCTGCCTATAATCATATTCACGCTTTGGGTTGTCCCGAATGGGCTAATCGTATGGTGAAGTTAGCCATGAGTTACAATCAGTCTAAATGGGCCCATATAGATAAAGTTGCCGGACAGTGAACTGGTTTTATACTCTGAAAGCTATTGACGAAGAGCTTTCACAAATATAAGTGAGGCCTTGGAAATTGTGAGAACCATAAAAAGCCTTCATGCAGAAGGCTTTTTTCTATGGTCAAAATCGAAATTTCGTTAACATTGTCCATTTTAGCTATAATAAGTAAAGAGTTTTTTGAGCATTTTATTGAAAAGAAAGTGTGCTCGCCTAGCGTAAACCTTCCACTGATGGTATGATAAGGATATATAATGTACAGTCCGAATTATTCGGATAGTTTCAGAGTCCATGCAACACCTTTTGCTATATGATTTCATTTTTAGAAAATTCCTTTTTGGTGCAAATGGAGAGTGTGCTTTTTTTGATATAGGAGAGCTAGGGGAGGGAGATACATCATTATGGAACAACACTTTCTTGTGTTCAAAGAGGTGGCAGAAACTAAAAACATTACGTTATCAGCAAAGAAACTGCATATGAGTCAACCCAGTATAAGCTTGCAAATTCAGAATCTGGAAAACCAGTATGGCGCTCGCTTTTTTGATCGAACCAATAAAGGGGTAACTCTAACTAAAGAGGGCCAAATTTTCTATGCCCATGTACGGAGTGTTTTGGACCTTCTTTCAAATGCTAAAGAGCAGATCGGTGCTTTAGCGAAAGATCAAAGGGGGCTCATCTATCTAGGTGCAACTTTAACAATTGGCGAATATATTCTCCCCAACATTTTAGCATTTTTGTATAAGACTCATCCAGATGTAGATTTTAAAGTCAAGATTGCTAATACAGAGTCCATTTCTCAAGATGTATTAGAGAAGAAGATTCATATTGGTCTGATCGAAGGGCCAGTTCCTCGGCATAAGGACCTTAATGTGGAGAGTTTCTGGGAAGATGAGTTGGTGGTAGTGATACCTTATTTTCATCCGTGGGCATCAAGGAACAGCATCACTCTTGCAGAGCTCCCTCATGAGCGCCTGGTTACCCGCGAGGACGGTTCAGGTACCCGTAAAGTGATGGAGATGGCTTTAAAAGAGAGAGGGCTTGATCCGGAACAATTGAATGTCACGATGGAATTGGGAAGTACTCAAGCGATTAAACAACTGGTCTCCGCAGGACTTGGAATTACTATTATTTCTTCCTTGACTGTGAGTCGAGAATGTGACCAAAAAATATTTAAAATATTAAAGATTCAAGATTCACCTATATATCGACCGCTCAGTATTCTCACAAATGCCCGTACTACGCAGACAAAAGATGAGCGCATCTTAATCAACCTACTTCATGATCATAGGCTGCTAACGGATGTTTTAAGTAGGGATTATAGTGATTTGGAAGATCTCGATTAAGCTGCTTTCTGCTCACTGTATGGCTGAGCAGTAGGGAAGGACGAGACAAACTATGAAAACGGATTGTCGGGTTGGACTCGTTCAGATGGAATCCATTATTGGAGAACCTGAACGCAATTTTCAAAGAATAATTCACTTGGCTGACGCTGCCCATAAGCAGGGGATCTCGATATTGTGTTTTCCGGAATGCGCCTTAGATGGTTATTCCCCGCAATTCGCTACGGAAATAGGAGACACAATTGATAGTGCGCGGGTCAGTCAATTATGGGAGTGCTCTCAAGACTTAGGTATTACCCTATTAGTTGGAATGGTTGAGCAAAGAAAGGGCCAGAGTAAACCTTGCATAGCGCATGTTATCTTATCTCCGCAAAGGGAGCCAGACATCTATCGCAAAACTCATTTGGGTCGAAGTGAATTGGAATATTTCACTGCAGGAGATCGTTTCCCGATCTTCTCAGCTCACGGAACAACGTTTGCAGTCGGAATCTGTTGGGATTGGCATTTTCCTGAGATGGCGGCCATCTATTCGCTTAAAGGTGCCGAAGTCTTATTCGCTCCTCATGCTTCCCCAAAAGTTGCGGGTGATCGTAATGAGATATGGTTACGTTATCTTGGAGCGCGAGCCTATGACAATTCTGTTTACCTTGGAGCGTGTAATTTGATAGGAAGTAATGGGAAGGCAAAAGAGTTTAGTGGGGGAGCTTTGGTTATAGGCCCTAAAGGGGATCTGGTTGATCAATCTTGTCTACAAGAAGAAGGAATACTTGCAGCCAGCCTCTCAGCCGAGAAAATTAATCATATCCGTCGTCTAGATCGTACCTCAATGCGGGATAGCTTTTTTTTGGCGGACCGCCGCAAGGAACTTTATCAGGAACTAATCGAACTTGATATTTTAGATAGATTAAAGGAATCGAAGGAGTAAATAATCCAAATATCTAATTGTAAAAAACCTCCTTTCAATAGATTGGAGGTTTTTTATATTGCGTGTGTTCATGGATTTGGGTGGGGAAGGAAGATTCTGTTGAGTAAAGTCCTGAAACATATTTTATTTTTTTCGGTTGTGGTATTAACTTTATTAAGCATGACGGTGTTTGTTTTGAATAAACAGGTTGAACAAATCGGATCAAACTACATCATTAATCCGAAAGATGTTCCCGAGTCAGATGCTATTCTTGTTTTAGGTGCTTACGTGCTACCAGACGGTACTGTGTCATCAATGCTTAATGATCGATTATCCGTAGGTTACGAACTATATGAACAGGGTAAAGCCCCAAAGATAATTGTAAGTGGGGACCATGGGCGGAAAGATTACGACGAAGTAAATGCTATGAAAAGCTTTTTAAAGGATAAAGGAGTAGAAGGTCGGGATATATTCATGGATCATGCTGGTTTCAGTACTTATGAGAGCGTCTATAGAGCCAGGGATATTTTCAAGGTGCAAAAGGTCATCATTGTTACCCAAAAATATCATCTTATACGAGCGGTTTTTGTGGCGAGAGAGTTAGGGCTTGAAGCGTATGGGGTTGCTTCAGATTTACATGATTACGGACCAGTAATGGCTAAATATCAGACGAGGGAGATATTGGCTCGTGACAAAGATTATTTATGGGCTAAAGTCTTTAAACCTGAACCGAAGTTTTTAGGCAATGCGATACCAGTATTTAGTGACGGTAGAGTGACTGATGATAAATAAAATGAAACCTTTCTAAGCTTTAAGCTCGGAAAGGTTTCATTTAAGTTCACGATACGATTTTTACCAGTTGTTACGGGCACGCGGTTGGTAGCAGTCACGGCAATATACTGGTTTGTCACCGGAAGGTTGGAAAGGTACCGTCGTTTCCTTTCCACAAGTAGCACAAATAGCAGGGAACATTTCACGTGGTTGGCGAGAATATCCACCGCCACCGCCGCTATTACGATTCTGCTCTTTTCTGGCAGCTCGACATTCTGGGCACCGTCCAGGTTCATTAGTAAAACCTTTTTCCGCATAAAATTCTTGTTCGGATGCTGTAAATTCAAAATCACGACCGCAGTCTTTACAACTTAAAATTTTGTCGCTAAACATAATAACCTCCACAATCTTATTACCCGCTACATGGGAAGTTCAGAAAAATCTTCCCATAGCCTTAGGCAATCGAGAAGGTTCGTGTAAATCCACAAGTACTCCGAGCGACTTAATTATAACTAAATAATTAAGAATAGTCAATCAACTATACCGAAATTAGAACAGATTTACCAAGTTTAACCATGGTAATCATCCTGAAATCCGTATTATCAATAAAAAATAAAGCAAGCTAATGTTGCATAAAATTAATCTATATAGTTTCTCGGATTTAGGCGAGATGGGAGGATAACCAAATGGAATACCCTAAGATTGAGACGTTACCAGGTCGTATCCTAGGTATGCAGAGACTTGAGACCTTATTTAAACAGAAGGGCTATTTGATCTGTCAATCTACTGGAGCAAGGATCTATAACTTCGATGAGGTCGCGACGATTTTTATTCCACTCAGTCCCTCAAGTGATCAAGTTATGGTGGTTCATAGTGATTGCGCCAAAGCATTTATACAAAGCCTCTTTCCAAATATCGATAATTTTCGGTAGAAGGACAATCAGGGAGTATTATAAAATTCTGAAAAGACCTTTGCTACGGCTAAGTGATCTTTAACGCCCCCAAGCTCGCGGACAGAATGCATAGCTAAAACAGGGTTTCCGATATCTATGGAACGAATATCAAGATGTGTACTGGAGATTGGTCCAATAGTTGATCCACCTCGTTCATCCGAACGATTGACAAACTTCTGAACAGGAACTCCAACCCGTTGACAGAGGGTTGTGAAAATGGCCGCAGATTCTGCATCAGTTGTGTAATTCTGGTTAGCACTAATTTTGATCACTGGGCCGCCATTAAGGATCGGGCGATTAATAGGGTCAATCTTTTCCCCGGAGTTGGGGTGAAGTGCGTGGGCCATATCCGCCGATATGAGGAAAGAATGCGTCAAGGCCAGGAGATATGCCTCTCGGCCTTTTTCCAAAGCAAGAAGCATTCGTTCTAAAACATGAGACAAGAATGGAGAAGCCGCCCCTTGTTTGGATGTACTTCCACATTCTTCATGATCGAAACAGGCCAGAACCTGCGTCATCAGAGTTGGTTGAGCTCTGGCAATAGCCCAGGCACCGGCATGAATCATTGCTAAATCATCAAGCCGCCCACTGGAGATAAACTCTTGTTGAAGCCCTACAAAACAACCTTTTTCGTAGTCGTATAGGAAAAGGTCAAAGTCCAAGATGTCACCATGTAGACAAGTCAAAGTCTGAGCAAGGTGATGAGTTAAAATTCCTTCCTTTTCTAACTCCTCGGTGATTTGGCTTAATAAGGGCAGCATGTCTTTTTGTTTGTTTAATTCAAGACCTTCATTCACCTTGCGATTCATATGAATTGCAAGATTAGGAATTACAAGTAAGGGACGGTCACTGCGGAAAAGTTTGGACTGAGGAGTAAATGGTGTTTTACCGCGCAGAATGACTCGACCGGCCAAAGAAAGGGGACGGTCTAACCAGGTATTTAGGATAGGTCCACCATAAGTTTCGACATTAAGTTTCAAATAGTGTCCTTCCACTGAAATTTCTGGAGTAGGTTTAACACGGAAGCTGGGGCTGTCTGTATGGGCTCCAATAAGGTGAAATCCATGTTTTTCCGGCGGGCCTTCGCCCACTATAAAAGCAATTAGCGCAGAATCGTTTCGAGTTACAAAATATTTCCCTCCGGGAATCAAAGACCATTTTTCCTTAAAAGCCAATTCTTGAAATCCTTGAGGAACGAGCATTTTCTTAACACTTTCCACAGCATGAAATGACGATGGGCTCTCTTGGATAAAATCAAGCAGTAATTGGCCAAATTGCTGTTCATCTTCCTTAATAAAAGAAGTCATCTAAATATAACCCGCCTTTCAAATCGATGTAAGTTCTTGTATCTCCCTCTATATTAAACTAAGATTAAGAGATTCACCCTATATAATCGAGAATGTTTTATGCCTAATTTAAGTAAATCTATGGAACGATTTGCAGGATATCAGAAGTTCAGAGTAGAAAACTATAAGATAAATATTGTAATATAAATTTGTAGAAAATGAAGTGAATTAATTTACATGAAAAATATAAGGGTTATTACTCTCGAAGATATCAATGTGGAAGAATTGACAGATATTTGGAATCGATGCTGGTATGGCTATTATTATGATATGACGTATACGCCAGAGCACATACGGGCTTGGCTTTATCTAAGTCAAGTTTCCCTCCAGCATTCTAGTGCAATTGTTGTCGAAGATCATGTTGCTGGGTTTGCTTTGCTCTCTGTGGACGGAATTGAAGGATGGATCGCTGGGGCCTGCGTTGATCCCGAATTTAGGCGTAAAGGACTTTTTACGCCGTTAATGCACTATCAGCTCAATTTGGCTACAGGTGTTGGCCTGAAACGGGTCTACCTTGAGGTCTGGGAGCAAAATCATGCACTCAAAGTTTATCAATCGGTCGGTTTCAAGCAGGTTCGTCAACTCAATATTTATCGGCCCACCTGTAAGATAGGTCCACAACCCGATAGAAAAATTTCGGCCTCTCCTCTTGAAACTGTTTCGGTCGAACAATATTATGAAAACCGTCGGCGTGCTTCTTTTAATCCAGCATGGCAACGAAAAGACGAATATCTCAAACGACATGGAAATTCATTAGCTGTGATGAACATAACCGGAACTGCAGGCGCTCTATTGGCTAGAGATAGATTTGCTCCTTGTCTAGATGCTTGGAGCGCTAACGCAACTGGAGCTGAGGAGGTCATTACCTCGCTGCTTGAGCGCTCCAATGCACCGTTTTCACTGATAAATCAACCCCAAGATGTGATTGTAGATTTTTTAAGTTCTTCAGGGATTAACCCAAGTGCAAAGCAGTTTGAAATGTGTGCAGAACTGTCATAACCCTTGCCTCACTTGCATAGTTTATTAAAGTCCGGTGTTTATCGAAATAACGGGTCGATTTCGGTAAATAACAGCACTTGATATTTTTTCTGTTAGATTCATATAAACCTCTTGCAAATCCCAAAATTAGGTATATACTATAATAGTTACCTAAACTTATTGAAAGGAGAAAATGTCTATGACCCAAAAAGAGCAATTGATGATTAATGCGATCTTAGAGTCTATCGGGCTCGAATCAATCAAGTCCCCTCAGAAGAAAAGGCTAGCTCATGAAGAAGGATAAATAGTTACAGAAAGGGTGCGGTATTTTGACCCAGATTCTAATCCTAAATTGTAACCTAATTTGCTTTAATTCATTCAGAGGCCAAATCTAAAAGCGAGTTTCTTAAATCTAAGAAGCTCGCTTTTATACTTGGAACTAAAATATAATTCAGAATGGAGGAGAAGAGCCTATGACGTTATCTGTTCTTAGTATTGCCTGTAGTCCAAGGCGTAATGGCAACTCGACCCGACTAATCCTAGAAGCGATGGCGACTACCAAGGCAGCAGGTCATACTACTGAATTAGTCTATTTGTCTGATCTAAAAATAAATCCCTGCCAAGGATGTGGTGCCTGTTCGGCAAAAGGAATATGTGTAATTAAGGACGATATCCCCGAGCTTCAAAAGAAACTAATCCAGGCGGATCGTCTTATTATTGGTGCACCTATTTTTATGATGGGGTTAAATGCCCAAACTAAAATATTGATTGATCGTATGCAAACGTTATGGGCTCTAAAATACCTTCATCATCAGTCCCTTGTTAATCCATCTGGTTACGAACGCAGAGGGCTCTACCTTGCTACAGCTGGAACTAAAAGGCCTGATGTGTTTGATTGTGCCGAACGTTCCATTAAAACGCTCTTTCACATGTTAGATATAAAGTACGCTCAACCTTGTCTATATAGGGGGGTTGATCAAGCTGGCGAAATTAATGAACATCCAACAGCTTTCGATGAGGTACGCGAGGCTATGCAAGCCTTGCTTATACCCTAATCTGCAATAACTCACTTGTCTAATCTGTTAATTTTTATGCTATACTAATTGTATATTGCCTTACAGTATGCTGGAAAGGAACAGTGTCTCATGCAAGCATCTTCGCAAAAGAGTGTCCCTAAAATCGCGATTGTTACAGATAGTACGAGTGATTTAGATTCGGATATGATTCAAGAATTTGGGATTGAAGTTCTTCCGTTGCACGTTGTCTACCAAGATCGGGAATATCTCGATCGTGTTAATATCAATCCCGATGAAGTTTATAATAAGATGGACATCGAGGTTCCCACAACATCGTTGCCTTCACCGGCTGAAATATCTAAGTTATTTAGCCGGTTAAGAGATGAGCATTTCACCCACGTTCTTGCAGTGCATATCTCAAGTGGTTTAAGTGGAACCTATGAAACAGTATGTCAGGTAGCCTTAGAGTACCCGGAGATGAACATCACTGTATTGGATTCGAAATCACTTTCGATGGGGTTGGGTTTTCCGGTTCGAGAAGCGGCTCGTCAACTTCGTTTCGCGACGGATTTTCAGAACGTGATTACAACAGCTAAGAATGTATCACAACAAACGAGAATCTACTTTGTGCTTGCTACTTTAGAATACCTTAAACGAGGTGGGCGAATTGGGTACGTGTCGGGCACGCTCGGTGAGCTTTTGAACATCAAACCGATTATTACCGTAAATTCCGAAGGAAAATATATTACCTTTGCGAAAGTCCGGGGCCGAGAGCAATCTCTCAAGAAATTATATGATATTCTAACAGAAGGTACTCAAGGCGATCGCTACAACGTTGCCATTGTTCACGGGGGAGCAGAACAGGAAGCTCGCAAACTTTGGCAGAAAGCTCATCAATTATCAAACATCGATGAATTGTTATTTAACCAGATTAGCCCAGTCATGGGGGTTCACACGGGTCCTGGATTGGTCGGGATCATAATTTCCCCTG
>Ga0074193_1003620_pt1 | contig 10971 bp, 6 predicted proteins | sample EPASupsiteHSE605_FD_64523 | JGI IMG/M metagenome (GOLD analysis project Ga0074193, IMG submission 64523) | Bioremediated contaminated groundwater from EPA Superfund site, New Mexico - Sample HSE6-05 | ecosystem: Environmental > Aquatic > Deep subsurface > Groundwater > Contaminated ...
CTTGTCACCGACAATTTTCATTCCAACGGAAAGGCCCTTCGTAATAACATCAAGCGCCGGAATTCCTGCAGCCAGGGCCTCCTTGCATAGCTGTGCAGTACCTGCGACGTTCTGATTTACGATTGCGTCGCGTAACTTATCAAATATCTCTTGATTTGCCATTTTTGTAAACCTCCACTGAGATTTGCAGTTCTGTGCAGTATCGTTGGGCAGTAAAATGTCTCCAGAGTCATTTTTTCGCAAAGGCTTTGTGCTTGAACACAGACCCAAGCTCTGCTAGCTAAAAAAGAGCGTTTGCATGGGGTTCTCGTTTTAGATCCTTGCTGCCTTATATTTTTCAGCCATTAGGCGCAAGGAGGTTCCTTTACGAATTTTCTGACTGTTTATATTCAAAATTACTCACTGTCATTGCCATTTTGCCCGAACATGTTCGGGATCCTTTGTGAATAATTTCTTCTCTTATGACATTGTTACCGGGGAATTTACTTGCCGGAAACTGCAAATTTGTTTCCCAGTCGAATTAGCATTATATCCCGAATTTCCCAACAGTATGCCTGTTGGAACTGCCTGGAATTGTCCTGAACATTCAGACTCAATCCCTAAACAAAGATTAAAATTATACTATATAAACGAATACTATATTTGTTATGATTTCAAGTTGTAAAAGTTTTAGATAAAAGCAATTTGTAAGTTTTAGTGATATAATTAAAGGACTTTTTCCATTATTTTCTCTCTTAAACTCAAGATCTAAGCATAGAAGCGAAAAATATAAATATCGGAATTTCAAGCCATTGTAATTTCCTTTATATATGCACTCTTCAACTTCAAAGTCTTGTGCTATAAATCGTTTTTATGAAAGATCTTCGATAATATTGGGCATTAAAGCGAAAACTATAAATACTAATATTTGAAGTCGCCGTAATCTTTTTCGACATATTCAATCTCCTACTTCAAGACATTTGTCTTCTTCTTCAAGACATTTGTCTCCTGCTTTAAGACTCTATATTTCAAATTCTTAAAAGGAGATCTTAAAATAATAATTTGACACTGCGGAAAGAATACATAATTATCCTGAAAAATTCGAGATTAGGAAATAAAGATCAGATTTGATGAAGTAATTTTTTGGAAAATCCTTAAAAATAAGGCCGGCTTAAGGCCGGCTGATCCATTTTTAAGTTCTGTTAATACGGCACACTATCAATGTCCGATATATTCAGTATCTGATCCTGTTAAGTAATGTTTTTAGTATGTGTGGTTTTTTGCGCACTCAATCATCTTTTGGAGATTAACTGTAGGAGTCATACTGACAGTCCCGCAGCCAACAGTGAGTAACCCAACGCCTGCTTCAAGGACCTTCTTGGAAGCTTCTTCAATCTCTTCAGGAGTTCCATTCCAGAGCACGGCTACAGGGTCAAGGTTTCCGACAATGATTGCGTCTTTCACATTACCTGTTGCGGTCTTGATGTCTACTTTCTGGTCTACGCTAATCCCGTTTACACCGGTCTTGTCCATAATTCCAAGGCCGTTAGTTGTGTTTCCGCAAATGTGAAGTACTGTAGCCACATCCAGTTCCTTCATTGCGTCAGCTATCTTTTTCTGATAGGGCAGAGCATACTTCTCGTAGAACTCTCCACCAATAAGCTCATAGCTTGCTGTAGGGTCAATGATAGCTATGGTGTCTGCACCGTTTTCGACCATTGCTTTTGCATATGCTACATTGAAATCCGAGCAGAAGTCCAGAAGTGCGGGAACAATCTCTTCTCCTGTGAAAAGGTTTCCGAACCAGGCATCTCCGTTAATATGCTGGGCAAGAGAGAAAGGACCTATCATGGACCCTATAATCGGGAGCTCTTTTCCGTATTTTTCGGAGAGGATCTTGACGGCCTCGAGGACCACTGCAATTCTGCCTTCTTTCAGGTTGTAGTTCTTTAATTTATCCAGATCTTCCAGGTTCTTAACGCTGGGTTTGATCACTGACGGCTGCTGCTTCAGGTCGCCGGCCTTTATTCCGCAGCCAAAAAATTCGGCTTCAGCTGTAATGTCAAAGGGAACTCTCACAGCTTCAAAACCTACTACAGTGTGTGCTGCTTCCGCAAGAGTCGCCATTTTCTCTGCGTCGGCATGGGCCTCTGGCCAGTAGGCTCCACAAGCTTCCATCTGTTCAACAGTTGCAGTCTGAGTGAAACAGACAGCTGGCATCCTGTCCACCTGTTGTTTCCTTAATGCACGGTACAATCTTTCTTTTGGGGTATATTTTGCCATTTATAATCCCTCTCTTATTTTTATAGGTGCATAAGATTACGAAAAATACATACTATTTAATAAATATGTATTTATACCCTTTAATTAAAAATTATGTTATAAAAACTTATCAATTGAACAGCCGGAATAGGCTGAAAAATTCTTCAAAACAAGTAAATTTGTTTTATTGAACTCTGCCGGAAGCAATATCTTAAATGTTCTATGATTTGCTATTTTATCACTTTTTGTATCCGTTTGTATAGCGTACTTTAATAAACCGGAAAGGAAATAGGGTAACTGGAACTCATGTTTTTAGGAAACTGCAAAAAATTCTACCCATTGAAATTTCAAAAACTATGGTAAAGTTCTCAAAAGTGAAGGCTGAGAACATGAAAATACAAATACAATTTTTATAATGCCATTTTTAACTCCAAGAAAGGACATGATGGAAAAACTCTTTAATGCGGGATAGTTTCAAAATTACTTTCTAGTCTCTCTAAATCAATATTTTTGTTTATTCTTTATGAAAAACCAAGATCAATATTAGCAATAGCCGTAATGCTCGATCCATTTACACACATTATTAACAATATCGTATGAAAGCGATTGTAATTATTCAAAATCATTTATCTTTTGACGATTGATTCGACATTAGTGCCATGAAAATTTAATTATTGGTAATCTAATGAGCTCAAAACTAACAACTTTAGTTGAGTTTCTACCTGAAGATACAGGTTTACAGAAAATCTCTACAAAGCCTAATAACTGATTGTTAATACCTTCTAGCCAGGTACTGGTAATAGTTTATATAGTTCCTAAATTCTAAAATTATTATATCTTTTCCCTATTGACGCCGAATTAGAAATTTAACTAAATTATAGTCCTCATATCCCACACTTTCATGAGGTTGTTCTTACTGCCGGACACCTCAAAACATTATATGCTTTCGGAGGACCTGAAAAATGTATGGAATAGCACTTGATCTGGGTACCAGCGGTTTTAGAGCCCAGCTTATTGATCTTGAAACGAAGGAAACCTTAAAGACAGTCATAACCATGGGTCATCCCCTTCCCGGAGGGAATGTTATGGACCACCTGGATTTTGCAATCACAACAGGTGAAGATGTAGCTCACGAGGTAATCATCGAGACAATCAGGAGGATGTTCCTGCGGTTTGACGTTGACCTCTCCAGAGTGGAACGGCTTGCAGTCTGTGGAAACCCTATACAGCTTTCCCTTTTCCAGAATACTGAGATAAGGGACCTTGCCTATGCAGGAGAAAACAAGCAGAAGACGCTTGGAGTCAGGAATGTAAAAAGAGATGCCCGTATGTTTTCTGCATCCGAAATTTTCGGGGAAAAAGACTTGCCCAACTGTGAAGTTATCGTACCCCCTGCAATCAAGCACGAAATTGGGGCTGACGCTCTGGCTATGATGCTTGAAACCGATTTCCTTATCCAATCTGAACCTTCGCTTGTCACCGATTACGGGACAAATGCCGAAATGGCTCTGAAAATAGGGGATCGAATTATCACTGCAAGCGCAGCAGCAGGACCTGCGATTGAAGGGCAGGGGATAAGTTCAGGCATGCTTGCAAGCCCGGGTGCGATCTGTGATGTAAAGCCAGAAGGGCAGTACTGGAAAATTATGGTTCTTGACAGGGAAATGGAAAAACAGAATGCTTATCTTATTGATCCGATTACGGGGGAAATAAAGGAGTCCTACGGATGTGAAGCAATCGGGATCACAGGTACAGGAGTCATCTCGGCTTTTTCTCTTGCACTGAGAAGCGGGCTGATTGAGAGATCTCCTAAACTTCCGAACGGAAAGCTGATCCTGGGTCCCGGGATTGAGATCACTGAAAAGGATGTCGAAGAAGCAGGAAAAGCTATTGGGGCAATTCGGGCTGCCCATATGACACTTATCGTTGAATCCGGAATCAAGTACGAAGACCTGGAGTATGCATATATGTCAGGAGCCTCTGGAGCTTATGTGGACGCTGAAGATGCACGCAGGCTCGGAGCCGCACCGGGTTATGCAAAAAAAATTGTCCAGTTCGGAAATACCTCGCTTGCGCTTGCCAGGGAACTTGTACTGGAAAAATCCAGGCTAGATGACGTAATTGCGATTGCAAAGAAAATTACTGCCGACCACCTCATGATGGCAACCAGTGAGACTTTCAATAATTTCTACCTTTGCGAGCTTTCCTACTGGACACAGGGCATGCCACTTGAGATGTACGACCAGATGCTTGAACTCTACAACCTGCCTCCTCTCCCGAAAACTCTCGAACACGTAAGCATCGAAAAGAGAGTCAGCAAAGACATAGAAGAGGTCGGATCAGGCGGGCTTTCCATCCTCAAAGAAATTGGTATAATCCTCGAAGTCCCGGTGGAAAAGTGCGTCTACTGCAAAAAATGCGTAAAAGAATGTCCGGAAAATGCTCTTGAAATCGTAGAAAGAGACAGTCAGAGAATCGCAAAGTACGACAGCCAGAAGTGCCTTGGTACAAGCTGCCGCCGCTGTGTCGGTGTCTGCCCCGAAGATGCTATCGATATAACAAAACTGAAAATTACAGCAAAATAATCTATAGTGGGAATTAGATTCCCACTAACTTTTCTTACTTTTCACCTTTTCTTCACATAGTTCAACCATTAACCCACAAACGTTACGATGTTGACCTTGTCGTTGCTAAGATATTTTCGGTCAACCTTTTTTGAAAAGGGTTGTTCCACAACCGTTGACCCGCAACCGTTGACCCGCAACCGTTGACCCGCAACCGTTGCGCCGGTTGATCACGCCTATAGGGTTTGGGGATAAGATTCTAAAGCTCAAACGTTATCAGGGGTTTTTGATCAAACTTTTTTTGAAAAAGTTTGCGCTCAATCCTTTTTAATAGGTTTGCAGGTAAATCAGTCTTTTTCAGCAAAATTGAAAAACAACTTATCTTGCCCATAATTCATCCCTCTTGAGCGAAGCGAAAAGGTCTCCGTCCTCCCGAGACGGGACTCGGGTGACGGAACTCGGGTGACGGGACTCGGGCAATAAACTTATAAATAATAACTTATTTTCCTTAATTTTTCACCAATAAACATATATATTAAACAATATTATTTTATACTACTAATTAAGACCACCATATAGGAAGCAAAACGCTTGTTCAATCTATTTTGCCTAGGAGGAAACCTGATCATGTAGATCGAATGGACTCTAAATCCGTTCAGCCGGGTTAGATTCCCGGGGTTTCCGCCATATTTCTGAATCCCGGAATGGTAATATAATAACATTCAAGATACATTCAGAATATTCCGCCGGAATCTTTTATAAAAGCTGGAGATACTTTCCCAGACTATATAAATTGTTTCTGTTATGTGGATCGATTTTAATTTCCGGGTAGCTGTCAGCAAATTGCTGACTCCGTGCTTATATTCAGTAAGCCGGGATTTTGAAATACTATTTCTTGGAAATCATCCGGGCTTTTAATTCACCAGGGGTGACACTATGGATAAAAAACCATTAGATGCTCTAATATCTGCTACCGGGCTCTGGATGTCCAGGACTGGCATGCTCCACAAAATCAAACACTATGAGGTCTCAAGAAGGAAAATATATATTGAAATGGCGTGCGGAGACCATCTTGTTGTGAACAATTCCAGGAGTTGTAGAACAGCCAGAGCACTCAGACATCATAAATACAGGAAAACCTGCAAACATTGTAAAGTTTCGAATGAGGATATAACTAATTTCCTCACAAACTCGAGCGAGAGCAAAACCAGTGTAAAAGTTAAGGTAGTTTCTGCTCCGAAGGTCAAGAAAGCCATGCCGAAATCAGTCTCAAGGGCTCCGAAGCCTCTGGAGAATCCTTCTGCACAGGCGTCAACGAACAAATCTGAATCTGTACCTTCGCCTGCAAAATCAGCTCTAAGTTCGTCTATTCCAGCATCAGCACCTGCTCCTGCACTTACACGAAGCCAGCTTGATAGGGTTGAAGCTCTCTTAAGTCCAGAGGATAAAATTTCTCTCAATGTGACAAAGCCTTTCAGGGAACTTGAGTCCGAACTGGTGACAAGAAGAAAAGACGATTTTCAGCGGATCTATGCCGATGACAGGGAAAACTATCTCGGAAAACTCGAACGGGATATTACGAAATTTTTCGTGGACCGGGGTTTTCTGGAAATCAAGTCACCTATCCTTATTCCGGCAGAATATGTAGAGAGAATGGGCATTAACAATGATACTGAACTTTCAAAACAGGTCTTCAGGATAGATAAAAATCTCTGCTTGAGGCCGATGCTTGCTCCTACTCTTTACAACTACCTGCGAAAACTAGATAGGATTTTACCGGATCCGATAAAGATCTTTGAAATCGGGCCTTGTTACCGAAAAGAGTCTGACGGCAAAGAACACCTTGAAGAATTTACAATGGTTAATTTCTGTCAGATGGGTTCAGGCTGTACCCGGGAAAATCTTGAAGCCCTCATCAAAGAGTTTCTGGACTATCTGGAAATCGACTTCGAAATCATAGGAGATTCCTGTATGGTCTATGGGGATACTCTCGATATAATGCACGGGGACCTGGAGCTTTCTTCAGCAGTTGTCGGACCGGTTCCTCTTGATAGGGAATGGGGCATTGACAAACCCTGGATAGGTGCAGGTTTCGGGCTTGAGCGCTTGCTCAAGGTTATGCACAATTTTAAAAATATTAAAAGGGCATCAAGGTCAGAATCTTACTATAATGGCATTTCAACCAGTTTGTAAGTTTGAAAACCCATTTAAAGTATTTTGAGGACGCTAAAAACAGATTGAATATATTAGAACTTCACATTGAATGGCAATATTGAATGTAGTAAAGAATGGTAATATTGAATAGCAGTAGAGAATGGCAATATCTAACTGCAAAAAGTAAAATGGCAACAATGAATGACAAAAAGTAAAGTCTTAGTGCTGAATCAAAAATAAGACCGTAAAAACTCAATATGGCAAATACACTAAATGGCGAGATTTAACTGGTAATCGGCCTCTGAGGGTCGATAAACATCTAAATAATTTATGAGAGGGTGAAATTTTGATCCAAAAAATGGCACTTGATAAATTTGACAGTTTAGGGGAAAAGGTCATTGAAGGGTACCAATTAACTGATGACGACCTGAGAGCTCTTCTTTCCCTTGAATCCGAAAAAGACCTGGAAAGACTCTACTCTGCAGCGCGAAAAGTAAGAGATCATTATTTTGGCAACAGGGTGTTTCTTAATTGTTTCATCTATTTCTCTACTTACTGTAAAAATCAATGTTCTTTTTGCTACTATAATTGTCGAAACGAGATCCATCGCTATCGACTGACCATGGAAGAGATAAAAGAAACCTGCAAAGCCCTGAAAGGAGCAGGCTTTCATATGGTTGACCTGACCATGGGAGAAGACCCCTATTACTATGAAGATCCGGACCGGTTCGTTGAGCTTGTCCAGATAGTAAAAGAGGAACTTGGGTTACCCATAATGATTTCTCCGGGATTGATGGATAATGCTACTCTTCTCAAAGCCAGGGAAAAGGGAGCAAACTTCCTTGCCCTTTACCAGGAAACATATGACACTGAACTCTACAGGAAACTTAGAGTTGGACAATCATTTGATGGCCGTGTCGATGCACGTCGTTTTGCTAAAAATCAGGGATATTGTATAGAAGACGGAATCCTCACAGGGGTTGGAAATGATATTGAATCCACTATTCTGTCCTTAAGGGGAATGAGTACAAACAATCCTGATATGGTCAGAGTTATGACCTTCCTGCCCCAGGATGGAACCCCGCTTGAAGGTTTCAGAGATAAATCAAATCTCTCGGAACTGAAAATCATCTCGGTTCTCAGGTTAATGTTTCCCAAACGTCTCATTCCTGCTTCCCTTGACCTGGAAGGTATTGACGGCATGGTCCACCGTTTAAACGCAGGAGCAAACATTGTTACTTCTATTCTTCCTCCCGATTCCCAACTGGAAGGCGTTGCAAACTATGACCGTGGCCTTGAAGAAAGAGACAGGGACATAAAAAGTGTTGTCAGAAGGCTTGAAATCATGGGTATGAAACCTGCCCGGCAGGCTGACTTTGAGACAATCCTGGGGTGCTAGCTTGAAAACGATCTGTCTTGTAGGTGGGAAACTCCAGGGCTTCGAAGCTGCGTATCTATCTAAAAAAGCCGGAATAAAAGTAGTTCTGGTAGATAAAAATCCGCAGGCTCTCATCCGTAACTATGCGGATGAGTTTTACTGTTTTGACGTAATAAAGGAGCCTGAGAAACTCCTTGATCTCTCAAAAAAGGTTGATGCTATACTTCCTGTCAACGAAAACCTGGCCTGCATCGAATTTCTGAATTCAATCAAAGAAAAGTTCTCTTGTCCGGTTCTTTTCGATTTTGATGCTTATCGGATAAGCAGAGATAAGAAAAGTTCAAAAGATTACTTTAAGTCCATAGGAGTTCCGACTCCGCAGGACAGGCCTTCAGAGCCACCTTATTTTGTAAAGCCCCCCTGTGAAAGCAGCAGTGTAGGCGCCAGGATCATCTACGATAATGAAGAGCTTGGAACCCTTGAGCCTGACATGCTGGTTGAGGAATATGTGGAAGGTGAGGTTGTTTCTCTCGAAGTTGTAGGGGATGGAAGTAATTTTGCCGTGGTAAAAGAGACCCAGGTCCATATAGACGAAACTTATGACTGCCACATGGTAACTCCGCTTCCTGCTAATCCTTTCTTCAGGCAGATCTCCCATGCTCTTGCAGCAAATCTTTACTTGAAAGGGATTATGGACGTGGAAGCAATCTTCGGTCCAAAAGGGCTTAAAGTAATCGAAATTGATGCTCGTTTCCCAAGCCAGACCCCGACAGCTGTTTATTATTCTTCAGGGATCAACCTGATAGAACTCCTGTTCCGTGCCTTTACTGACGGTGTTGAGGAAACCGGGTTTCTTCCCGAGAATAAATACTGTATTTACGAGCATCTTATGCTTGGAGAAAACGGGATTCTTGTTCCTGTGGGAGAACAGGTACTTTCCATGGGGAGTGATTACGGAAAATTCTATGAAGAACCTGGCATTGAGATTTTTCTATGCAAAGGAGAGAATCCGGTATTTACCCTGATTTTCTGGGGCAAAGACAGGGAAGAAGCCGGGGCAAAAAAATGCAAAGGACTTTCAGTTCTGAAAGATCGTTTCGGAGCGGCTGTCTGAAAGAGTATTAAAGATTTGGAAAGTAAATTAAAAAGGAAATGAAAAATAATATTTAGTGAATCTAAGGCTTAGAAACACTCAAATTTTGATAAAATAACATTAAATACTCAGGTTTAAGAAAATTGAAATTTATAAAATCCAAATCTAATGAAATTAGACTTAAATTTTCGAAAACAGAAAATGGCGATAAAAATGGCACTTTTAACTCCAAACGATTTGATAAATATTAATAAGCAGCTTCAGGAAGCCGATTCTACTGTTCAAAGAGTAACAGGGCTTGACATAAAAGGCATCTGTAAAGCTCTCTACGGTACTTCCCCTAGTTCCGAAAAAGTAGGTATCGTTCCTGTAACTTCGGGAAACGGGATAATAGGAAACTTTTCGGCTTCTCTGCATGCAATTACGCAATATTTCGGATTTGAAAGTTTTGTTACGGATATGCCGGATGTTAGCGGCTATTATGAAGCTGTGCGGGATGGAGCTGAGATTATTCTCATGGCCGACGACTACACTTTTCTTGCGCATAACCTCAAAAACGGAAAAATGGCCAATAACCAACCCTGCACAGGTATAATTTATGCTGAGATTGCTTCCAGATACCTGAAAGCCGATTCAAAGAACGCGTTTGTTGTGGGGCTCGGAAAGGTAGGTTTTCCCGGAGCAGCCCACCTTGTGCAAAAAGGCTTCAGGGTTTACGGTTATGATCCTGATGAAAACCTCATACAGAGAGCCGTTTCAAACCTCGGGGTTATCCCGTTCAACCCTGAAAAGCCAAAAAAGTTTTCCATTATTTTCGAAGCGACTCCATGCGCAAACACGATTCCTGAATCTGTACTTTCGGAGAACTGCGTGCTTTCAACTCCAGGAATTCCCTGTGCAATCTCTGAAGAACTTCGAACAAAATATGATGTACAACTTGTAGCGGAACCTCTTGGAATTGGAACGGTATCAATGCTGTATTCTGTGCTCTAACACTCGATTCCCATCTCGCTCAAATTCTGTCTCGATAGGACAGCCCCAATTGCGCTTCAAGATCGCAGAAAAATCTCCGGTTTTCTGGGAATTGCTATGTAATCACAACAGCAGGCTGTCCTCTTCGCTCCGCTCAAGAATTCCGATCTTTTATTAAATGGTTATTTAAACCAATACTTACTTATGTGTAAGTAAGCATATTCTATAGTGAAGATAAATTCAGATTGCGATTCTAATAATCCAGATGAGGGCTAATGAGCATCTTCGGTGCATACTGAGGAGAGTACTTTATGAAATGTAAGATAATATGAAATGTAAGATAATATAAAATGTAAGATAATATAAAATGTAAGATAATATAAAATGTAAGATAATATAAAATGTAAGATAATATAAAATGTAAGATAATATAAAATGTAAGATGTTTCTCATATATAAAGCGAAGAACTAAGTTTATATGAATGTGCACTATTCAATTAACTCATTAAAGAGTACAAGTGTTGTTATGAAAGATATGAACGAGACTAACCAAAAGATACTCTATTATG
>Ga0074193_1003622_pt1 | contig 10967 bp, 9 predicted proteins | sample EPASupsiteHSE605_FD_64523 | JGI IMG/M metagenome (GOLD analysis project Ga0074193, IMG submission 64523) | Bioremediated contaminated groundwater from EPA Superfund site, New Mexico - Sample HSE6-05 | ecosystem: Environmental > Aquatic > Deep subsurface > Groundwater > Contaminated ...
AGATAAGGGACGGTTTTCTCTTTGGCAGAGTACCCGCCAAGAAACGGCACATAATTGAGAACGTTATCTTTCACTCCATAACTGACCCTGCAACCGATATTCTTCTTTACAAATTTATAATCCCAGTCGAGAGGACGGGCGAAGTAGGCAGTCTCATTCTGATCGATGATAAAGACAGGAGACAAAGTCTGTATTTTACCATAATTGAGTACTTCTTCTGGGAAAGCCGAGAAACTTTCTTTACCGATTAAATCAGCTACCGCAGAATCAGCCAGATTTGTTCCTAATTTATCCTCTTTGAGTAGCAGCAAATAACGCAGCAATCCCAGTATGGATGTTTGTTGTGGAAACTCCGTTGTCTGAAGAAAATAGGGTTTTCGATTGCCCAAGTTGCCCACCTTTTCCACGCCAAAAAAGAAATGCTCAACAGGCTTTATTTTTACAAGATAGTGTGCCATAATTATTCGTCTTTAGGGTTTTTGTGCATAAAATCAATTAGTCGTAAAGTGGAGTAGAGGTTTTTAATGCGAATTTCGTTATCTCCATAATCTGTGAAGATGGCTTTTATCAGCTTTTTCACTTGTGTGAGATAAGGTTTCATTGCACCCTTGTGAATCGGTTCGTTGAAACTGTTGTCGAAGAACTCATCCAGTCGGCGATGGTCAGTCGCTACGGCAAGCAAAAGAGTTTTAAAGAGCGGATCTTTCAATTTGTGCGTAATGGAATTAATGAAATCTTTCTCTTGCTCATCGTCTTTGGTAAACAGTTTTGAGGTAAGCGAATTCATCAATCCGCAAATCTGGTCGTATGAGAGTTTCTTGCTTTTGAGAACAGACAGTTTGAATTGTTGCCCGCTATGTTCTTGCAGAATGAGCTCAATGGCGTTCTTATCCTTTTGTTTTTTTGCATCCGATAAGAGCTCGTGCGCCATTTCCTTTGTTTCGTTGAGCGGTTGCTTGTAGTAAGCAATTGCTACGCCATACGAAAGGGTGGGTTGCTCTACCTCCAATTCTTGGGCATACTCTTCGGTGAAATATTTTTCGAATGCGGTGTCAATTTCCTTTATCAGGTTGAAGATGGTAGTCTGCTTTCCATCTTTGTCTATCGATGCCAACGGCACAAAGGTGAAAATATCGTCGCCCCCGATATAAACCGGCGCGCCGCCATAATTATTGATTAAGGTCACCATCTCTTTGTTGAAATCAAGCAGCTTTTTCGAGAATACCTTAATCGTAGCATCCCTATCGCCTATTTTCTTGATCGTTGTGCCAATTCTATCTCCATCGGCAAAAATCACGGCGACATATTGGTGGTATTTTCGGAATTGAGTTGTGAAATCTTTGCTGGTTCGTAGCTCCTTGATAAACTCATCTTGTAAATCATCATCATCGGCAAATCTTTCACCTCTGAACGAAATGTGTTCATTGGGAACATCTTCTTTCTGCTTCTTTACAAAGCATTTCGTTATTAAATCATCGTATTGTTGATTTTTTCTTACCGGGTTAGAGAATCCAGCTGTAGATACTTCAATTAATGATCGGAATCGTTTGTCCAGTTTGTTCGGAAAAGCAACTTGAGCTAACATTGAATATTCATTATTTCTCTTAATGGATAGATAGAAAAGATAATAAAACAAGTAATTATGACGATCATTCGCCAGGTAATTGCCCCGCAGTTCCAATACATCAAGATCATCGTATAATGAGGAGATGGCATTTTCTTCTTCCGCAATCTCTTTTTCGATAAAATAAAACTGGAGATAGTCGGTCAAGTCTTCTATAATTTTCTTTTCTTCGCTTTGTTTGTTCAGATGTTGAGAAATCTCTTTTCCCAGAAACTGAATAAGCACCGTGATGGCTAATTGTACTTTCTCGAAGTCACCTGCTTCGGAATGTATCAAAATCCGGTCGGCGTATTTCCCTTCTCCGGCAATACATTTATCCTTATCGATTTCATCGGCAAATGGGATCAGAATCTTGCCATCGATTTTGCATTCGGGATGCTTGTCGTCGATGAGCGTACCGTCATTAAATTTGCCGTCTTGTAGCAATTTTACCAATTCTCTGATCAGATACGAAAACAGAAAGCTGGCTCCCCACAGCATACGAGTCCGCTGACTGGCATTGATGGTCTTGTAAATGGGGCCGATGGTTAGGGCGAGGTAGGTGTTCATAGTTATTTTGTTATTAAAACATTAATAGACTTTACTCCTTTAAAATCAGAAGCAGAAAAAGATGAACCTAAATTTTTATTGTATTCGGAAATTAGAAGGTTTATGTCAATCCCTTTACTCGGTGTTGTTAACTTCTCTGTTTTCCCATTTGTCTCGAACTTGAATTGTTGATTGCAAATAGGTTCCCAAAATCGACTTTCAGCTATGATGTAGATTTCAGCCCCATTTTCCGTTATGATTGGTTTAAATGTTATTGGAGATTTATGCCTTGAAATAGCATCGCTTTTTACATCTATAGTAAAGTCAAATCGTGGATATGTTGCAGGATTAGGGTTTGCTGGATTGCGTCTATCCTTAAATTCAAATTTGGGAGAAAGACCAAGTAATGCTCTTGCAAATTTTGGATTTGCAAGATTTCCGTTTATGGGAAAGAATTTTTGTTTTAACCATGGCTTTTCCCATTGGACAGAAAGATTGGAATACATAAAATCCCTAAAAAAGGAAGGGTGGTATTGGCTAAATACCCGTCCCGAATTCCTATCACTGAAATAATAGTTTACCCCAGATTTAAGTCTTTGATAATAGTAATTGATTACAAATAGACTATCTTTCCAACTTTGTTGACGAATTTTTAATAGGGGAATGTCTTTGAGGTAATGGTTAATAGATAAGAATCCATTGATATCTTTTTCATGAAAGAAAAATGACCCATAACCCTTGTTTTGTCTTGTTCCAAAGTTTGTGCGTGCAAGGAAAAATGGGAAATTGTTGATAATCGCTGACTTTAACCCTTGGTTAATACACAAAATGTAAAGCTTAACTTTGTCACATATAATAAGACACATCGGCTTGTTATTGTATTCATCTCCCATATTCCCAAAAAACATTGGAACTTTATCGTCTTTTGAAATAGTTGTTACATTTGTCTCTTTGACATTGATTGTGAGTTTGTAATCTAACGCCACATGTTCACTATTTCCTTTTCCAACGAGCCAATTCTTCCACTTCTTCTGTGTATCATTCTTCGGCTCTATTGCTGTTTTTCTAAAAGCCTCATGCGAATTCACAAATTTCTGGTGTCCATCTTTCAATGTTTCGTAATAATCAAATTCAATATGCTCTTCCGTTAGCAGTTTTTCAATAATAAACCTATCCAGTTTTGGTTTCACCTCCGTTGCACGGAGAGTAGCCCCGGCCTGATCATGCTGGAAATGGATCAGCGGGGTGTGTTGTTTCAATGTAAATTCAAGTTTATACATGATTATTCAGTTTTAATAGTTCTAAATTTTTTCTATTTCTTCTTTTATCTCCTTTATTGCCTCGATCAGCGATTTGGCAACGGGGATATTGATGGTGTCTTTCTCTTTGTCAGTTTTTTTGTCCTCTGGTTTTTCTTTTTCCAATACCAGTTTCACGATCTGATGCGTTTTCTCCCATTTGAGGGCTTCGAGGCGATACGTGTGGTTTAGTTCTGCTTGTTCTTTTTCATGGGCTCGTTTCTTATCGCCTTCGGTTTGAGTGTGTTCACACTCCAGTATCTATTTCAATCGCCGGTCGTACAGCCAGAGTGTAAAAGCCAGCAACAAGATTATACACACAAATAATCCGGTGAAAATGATATTTAGGTAAATTTCATTTTCACCTCTGATGGGCATAGTTTTAAGAATGAATATAACAATTGATATTGCAGCAATACCACCAAATACAAGCATGATTCGCCCAAATGAATGGAGCGGCTTACTTTCTTTTAGTGTTTTTTCGTTTTCCATAAGTCTTGCTGTTTATTCTGGATTTAAAAAATTCTCTGATTTCCAGTTTTAATTTTACATTGAAAAACCATATAGCAAGTGCAGAAAGCGCAACGATTAATGCAAAGCTTATCCAGAAAGGCTTATATGGTTCAGAATCAGGAAAGAATAAATAGGTGGGCATATTTGTAGGAATTGTATTTATACCTAATAGTCCTACTAAGAAAGTGGCAGGGAGGAAAATTGCTCCAAGAACTGTTATGGCAGCCATTTTCCGGTTTTGCTCTTTACCTTCGAGTAAAATGGCGTAGTCGTGCAATTCGCCAATCTCGTTATCCAGATCTTTCACCTGATCCGCGATCTTCATCTCTTCCTGAGTCATATCGTACATTTCGATGCCTTGCTCTTGCGCCGTGATTTCCCTGAAATAAATCTGGTTGACAAAACGGATGTATGCACGGTAGAAATCGCTAATCCGATCGGCGAGTTCAGATGTTTTGGTCTCTTTTAGCCCGCTAAGGTGAGTAACTTCATCGGCGAATTTCAGGATCGAAGCCCGCTGCACAAGCGACAATTCCACCATGCGGGCATACATGGTGCGGAAATTTCGAAACAAAACTTCACAGCTGAAATCGCTAGTTCCGGATAAGAAAACCATAGAATAGCGGCTTACACCATAGAGACTCCCTTCTTTTTGCCAACGTAGATACGAGTGTTTTTCAATAATCTCCTTTTTCATCTTTTCGTTTTGGCATGTGCAGCCACCGCCATCGATAAAAAGAAACCGATACCAGTCATCATTCTTGTCTTTGAAGATTGATTCATCCTTTACCTTATTGGCAAGATCGTTGTCGCCTATCCACGAGACAACGTGCATCCGGTCGTCAATCACCGCTTCAATTTTGATTTCGGGAGATAAATCCTCGATCAGTGAATCGATAAAGCGGCATGCTTTCCACGTTTCAGAGCCGGTGGTATAACCGATGAAATCATCGAAATAGCGATCCGCCGAACCATTCAATCCGGTTATTGCAATGTAATCGGCTAATTCCGCATTTTTTGTCCCCGATATGCCATTGCTAATATTCAGAAATGGAGGAAATATCCTTCTTCCGAACTGGTTGATACGAAGAATATCGCTGAATTCAGGGTATTGATTGTTTTCTAAATAGAAAATCAAAACGCCTGTGCCTGTAGAGTAGAGGTTTAGCACAATCGACTTCAACCGAAGCCGGTATATATCTTCTTTGCAGTTGGCTGTCACCTTGATTTCGTAGGTAAGTTCGGTTTGATACGCCTCTTTGCGCTCGTAGTGCCGGATGATGTTGTTTGCCTTATCGCCCGTATCGTACAGCACATTATGCACAAACTTGTAGAAAAAGTTTTTCTCGTTATACAATTCCGCCGCGTAGTCGTCGGTGCAAGGATGTGGCAGATTTTCCCAGTTGCACCCATTTGTTGGTTGAATATTATCCAGATCAAACCGGGTCGAGAAATTCTCCCGCTCCAAACCTTTCTTCTCCCATTTAAAAGGGAAATAGAAAATGTGATAACTTAATAATCTTGAATCACTCATCTATTATTTATTGTTTTTCATATAATTTTTATTTCGTCATCAATGCTGCCAACTCATCTTACATCCTGTTTATCAAAACCGAAGAACTTATAACTCCAAATTCACTATCTTTAAACCCTGCAAAACATCCGATCAACCTCTTTTTTCCTTCGCTACAATATACTTGGGATATAATCTTAAAACATTCATTTTAACGCTCCTAAATTATAAAAAATAAACCACATAACATTTATTTAACATTATTTTTTCTATCACTATAATATTATAATACAGGTAATATTCATTAAGTATCTAAAAACACTTCAATTTATTATAGCATCAGTATATTTTTCAATCTTAAATTATATCAAACTATTTCTTTTAACAATCCACATCATATTCACCCGACTTTAAGTTTCTAAACACAAGTGTTACTTATTAATACAGAAATAACGTTTACTCAACTCATTTTCATTAAATTATTCTCATCAATTTAATTTTGAATAAATAAAATATCTATTTTTACTCATCAAATTCAAACAACTTATTCATTAACCAAAACATTTACAAAATGAAAAAAAATCTACTCTTTTCAAGTTTAATGATGTTAAGCATAAGCATTTTTGCGCAAGGACCAACCTTAACTCAGGCTAATGCAGGCTGGGCTCCCGGAGCTACTCAACTCCGTTACGAGTGTGATACTGTTGGTTTTGGTCCTGGAAATGGTGGTGCAAATCTTACTTGGAATTACTCGGGAATGACCATTAAAACGAATAATCTCTTGCAGATTCCCCTAGTTAATCCTTCTACCATTACAGGTTATACGTCATTTTCTGGAGCTACTGTAGCTCAAACATATCAGGGACAAAATATCTTTTATAGTTACACTTCAACACAAGCATTACAACTTGGAATGAATGGCTCAGGACTTACAATCGTTTATTCTGATCCTGCCAAAGTAATGACATTCCCAACATCATACAACACAACTTTTACTGACAATTTCTCTTCTAATTATTCTTATAGCGGAATTTCATTTACACGTACAGGTTCTTTAACATACACTGCTGATGGATGGGGAAAGCTCATTCTTCCAGGCAAAACTTTTAATAGCGTATTGCGAATAAAGATTATTCAAACTATTGTGGATGAAAACTCATATTATACCACAAATACAACTATGGAATCATACTTATGGTATGATGGCATAAATAAGTACCCGGTATTAGATATGCAAATCGGAACTTCAAGCAACACAATGCAGCCTGGACTTACTTCCACTGTTAAAGCTTATTATGTTAATGGTGCAGCTATTGGTATTAACGAAACCAATCAGCAACAACCAAGCTGGACAATTTATCCAAATCCGGCTGCAAATTCAAGCACTATCGCAATTGAATCATCGGTTAATAATGGTGTTCTGGAAATTTACAATTCACTAGGCTCAAAAGTTTACTCACAAAATATTAGTAATGAATCAAATAGTGAAATTTCATTAAACACTCAGAACCTTACAAACGGAATCTACATTGTTTCCTTGAAATCAGACAACCAAACATGGCAAAAGAAATTAATTATCAATAAATAGCACTTACACTATTTATTCAATAAAAAAGGAAGCCTGGCAAAACCAGGCTTCCTTTTTTATTGAAATTATTTCAGCTAGAACATTATACCAACACTTACCCCAAACTGATTGATTTTTCCATCATGACTAATTATTGTATTGTCAAGCTTATACTCTTTTTTATACACATCATTTAATCCAAAACTGTAATTCAGTTCCATAAATAATTTCAATTTATCTGACATTGCATAATCAACACCGACTGCAATGTTTGTCTTCATAAAAGAAGATTCGAAATCGTCTTTTACATCAATATCTGATTTAGCATAATTCAAATTCGGACTTTTAATAGAAATAAAACTTTCATCTGCTTTTGCAGATAAAAGAAAGCCATACTCCACTCCTGCCATTCCCCAAATTGAAATTTTGTCATTTACCGGGAGTAGTGTTGCTTTTACCATAACCGGGATTCCAAGATAGGAAGTTTTATAATCGCGGGTTATAATTCCATAATTGTTTGATGAAGATGATGAGCTTGAACTATAGCCAAAAGAAACCTTGCTATTTACAGGAATATAGTCAATACCAGAAACAATCATCAGTTTATCAATCAGACTATAAGAAATAATAGCACCAAAGGTTAGTGTGTTTGATTGTTCATCTACCTTCAATAAATCTGTAGATGATTTAACATTATTCATGTTCAATCCTGCTTTCACGCCAAAATGGAACGGATTTTGAGCACTCAAATTAGTAAATCCCATTGCCATCACAATCAGGATAAACATCATTACATTTTTTTTCATAAATTTAATTTTTGGGTTTTTAGATAGGTTGATTATTTCAAATTATGTGCCAAACAGAATTACACATTGTACAATATTACAAATCATTAATTTACAAATAATGATAAAATACCCTTTAAAATCATCTTCTGTAATACCTCTTAAAAGAGCTTTTGTATTGTAAAATGTCTTCGGTAGTAACACTCCTCTCAACATAAATATCATTACTTTTTTTAATGACCTAGAAAATATATTTAACTGAATCATTTTGGGGAGTAAAACTAATCATATTACAATAAGGAATTAGATTCATCACATCCCTTCTGGATAATGACAGGGATCAAAAGCATGTAGCAATCTATTAAACAAACAGTGACCTCCGCTCAAAACCCCTCCCACAAAAATATTTACAGTGCTATTAAACTTTTATCAGAATAGATTTTTCTCTGATTTAAGAAATATAATCCCTCAGTTACAGCTATAGGGAGGGGAGAGCTTCGGACTACTACAGTATTTCTTATTAAATGGGGACAATATTGAATCATATATAATATTAAACTTATTTACACATTGAACCTTTATTTCATGAACCAAGCTCCTTTCTCTTAATTTGAGAACCAATGGAAAGGATAATCCAGTTATTCTTAAAAAACAGAAAAACCAGATTATCCATAACACATTGGAGTTGGTACACTTTTCCACACATGAAATACAAAAAAAATGGTAACAACTTTTCAGGACAAAGATAATCCAAAAAAACACTAAAATATCATATTAAGACATATTTAATTTATTTGGGACATTATATAATGTAATCAAATTACAATATACTGATTTTCAATATATTTATTTTATGGCATATTTATTGATATACATAATATATGTATGTCCTTTTTTGAAACAGTTCTTAATTAATAAATAAAAGCAACTTCAAATAGCTGAAAAAACAGGCATCTGACGACTTTCGTTCGTTTATTCCATTAATTACACAATCTATATATCTGTATAATTCAATTTCTCTTATTTTTGTCGCTTTAAAACAGTTTCAAAATGGAATCATACTTTCAGCCTTTTAAGCTTAACACAATTGGAAATAATCTCGAATATCAGACTCCTTATGGTATTCAAAAAATGATTTATGCAGACTGGGTTGCCAGCGGAAGATTATATTCTCCGATTGAAGAAAAAATGGCTGAAATCATCGGGCCGTATGTAGGGAATACTCATACCGAAACCAGTGAAGCCGGAACAATGATGACCCGGGCATATCACTATGCGCAGCACTTGATTAAGGAACATGTTAATGCAGGACCAAATGATAAAATTATTTTATTTGGATTTGGCATGACTGCTGTTATCAATAAGCTCCAGCGCATGCTGGGACTCAAGCTCTGCGGTAAATTAAATGGTAGCAGTTGCTTGAACGACCGGGAAAAGCCTGTAGTTTTCATTACCCATATGGAACATCACTCTAATCATACTTCATGGTTCGAAACTATGACAGATGTTGTTCTGATAGAACCAAATGATAAGCTTTTAGTTGATTTGGATAATCTTAAAATAAAACTAGAAGAGTATAAAGATCGTAAGTTCAAAATCGGTGCATTTACGGCATGTTCAAACGTTACCGGTATAGAAACTCCGTATCATGAAATGGCGAAACTAATGCATGAATATGGCGGTGTTTGCTTTGTTGACTTTGCTGCTTCTGCACCTTATGTTAATATTGACATGCACCCAACTGACGATCCAATGAAAAAACTGGACGCGATACTCTTTTCACCACATAAATTTTTGGGAGGACCAGGAACTTCCGGTGTATTAATTTTTGACGCATCTCTGTACCATAATCAGGCACCCGACAATCCTGGAGGCGGCACCGTGGACTGGACTAATGCATGGGGAGAATATAAATATGTAGATGATATTGAAGCACGTGAAGATGGGGGCACTCCGGGATTTCTTCAAGCTATGCGTACTGCTTTGTGTATTGAAGTCAAAAATAAAATGGGAGTCGAAAACATTCGTAATCGCGAAGATGAGCTTTTAAAAATAGCGTTTGAGCGTATGCCACAGATTTCCGGTTTACACATTCTGGCTGATAATGTAAAACACAGATTAGGCATTCTTTCCTTTTATATTGAAAACATTCATTACAATCTTATTGTAAAACTACTAAGTGATCGTTTTGGTATTCAGGTTCGTGGAGGATGTGCGTGTGCTGGCACCTACGGACATTTTCTTTTAAATGTATCTTACGAAAAATCCAAAGAAATAACAACCCTCATCAATACAGGTGATTTATCTCAAAAGCCTGGTTGGGTCCGATTATCACTTCATCCTACAATGACCGACCAAGAGCTTAATTACATTATCGATTCCATTACTTCTATCGTAGAAAATCATCAGGAATGGGCAAAAAATTACACCTATAACAAACATACTAACGAATTCGTTCACAATGTATTTAATGATAAAAGAGACGAAATTATCAAACATTGGTTTGGAGTAGAATAAATTTTTATGCAAATAATCGTTTAGAACACTTGTTTTAATAAAACATTTGTTTGTACTTTTGCAGGCAGTATAAAATCACACACTGTTATGAAAAAGAAACGAGAACCCCGATTTCGGATTTTAAATGCCTCCGTTTACCTGCTGGCCCGAAATTCCTACCATTCAGTAGGCGTCAGGGAGATTGCTGAAAAAGCAAACGTAAATATTTCCATGATCTCTTATTACTTTGGTGGAAAATCAGGCATAATGAGAGATATTGTTGAAGCATTTTACAATCTCTACATTAAAGCGGTCGAAACTTCTATTCTTGAAGAAGAGACCGGAGAACAAAGCATCCGTCGCCTGTTTAAAAACATGGTAAACATGTTTCGGGAATATACTGATTTGTGTATGATTGGATTTGGAGAGCTTCCTAATGACGTTGAAGAAGTCAAAGAATTGAAGAAAAATAAAATCAAGCAATTAAACGAAGTAGGCAATCGCATGTCGATGAAATTTGATGTAAACATGACAGATAATCCACAACTTGCCCACATTATTGGTCCTGCAATGATGAGTATGCTCTTCTCTCATTTTGCACACAAAAGTACCATCAAACAGGTTTATGCAATAGAGTTTGATG
>Ga0074193_1003623_pt1 | contig 10966 bp, 11 predicted proteins | sample EPASupsiteHSE605_FD_64523 | JGI IMG/M metagenome (GOLD analysis project Ga0074193, IMG submission 64523) | Bioremediated contaminated groundwater from EPA Superfund site, New Mexico - Sample HSE6-05 | ecosystem: Environmental > Aquatic > Deep subsurface > Groundwater > Contaminated ...
TACATCTCCCGGGTCAATCCCGTCCAGCGTAGCTGTTAAAGCCTCTCGCCCGTAGATACCAATTTCTTCCTGAGGGACTGTAATCCCGTTCGAAAGAGTATAGCCCAAAGCCTCCGGTGTATAAACCACGTGCAGGAGAACAATCCGGGAACCAAACTCCTTCGCCAGGTCTATGGCGATTAGCAGAGCACGTTGTGCTGACTCAGAAGCATCGGTAGGTACTAAAATAGTCTTAAACATTCGTTCTCACTCCTTAATCATGCATCTCAACATTGAATTGCTTAATACCAATATCTTGGGTATTGGCGATTGGGGGACAGATTATTGACAAGGAGTCCGATGATTACCAAAATCACCGCTCCTGACAGAATAGGTGTCAAAATATAGCTTGGTTGAGCTTTACTCAAAACGGCAAATAAGGCGGTTGCTCCCCCGGGTGGGTGGGTCGTCTTGGTAAGAAGCATAACAACCAGGGCCAGTGCAGTACCTAATCCAGGGGACCACCAGGTTAGCCCAAACATCATAAAGGTTGCAACACCCGCAACGGCTGACAAAGTATGCCCAAATATAACATTACGAGGTTGGGACAAAGGGGCATCAGGAACACCGTAAATAAGCACTGCAGAGGCACCAAAGGATGCTACTACCGGAACAACATATTGGTGAGCAAATAAAGCGATCGCTGTTATCCCTAAAAAAGCGCCAAACCAGGTAAGGATCACGTCTAAAGGCGGCGGGGAAACAAGAGGAGTTGTTCTTTTGTGGCCTTTTATTTTCAATATGTACCTTTTCACTTCTTGCATCTCGGATCACTCCTATCTCAATTCAATAACCAGATTATAACTTTGTTTTGCCTAGAAAACTGTGAACAGGGTCACACATTTGTTTAATCTGGCAATAAAAACAGACCGGGAAACAGCCTCATAGCGTCCGATTGATCATCAAATTATAGTAACCCATACAAAAACAAGGCTAGTGGTGTTATAACTTCTAGCCTTGCTTGTCTCTTCACCGTTAATCTCATGGCCTCATTTTACGCTTAGCTAGATTTTGTGAAATCTCTCACAACAAGGTATAGGCGTGGTCAATCCTCGCTGTCAGTTATTTGCCGGTCCACATATCGATCACATACTTAGTAAAATAGCCATACGGAAGGTAAAAATACCCCTTATCACCCCAGTTTTCTCCCCATGAATTTCGACCAAACACAATACCTTGACCCTTATTTTTTCCATCGTCCTTGTAACCGACAGCTAAGACAGCATGAAGCCCGAGTAACTCCTCACCTTTCTTTGGCATGGGAATAATTCCTGTCTTTGCAACCTGATCGGATTCAAAGCTTTCGTACACTTCGATACCCATAACAACTGGATAGCCTTCCGCCAATGCGGTCTTCAACGCTGTAAGGTCATTTATTCTATGATACTCGGAGATTTTAAACTGCGCGGCTTGTATATAAGCGGCTGCAGGAGGCGTTTTCGCGAAATTCTCGATATCGTAAGGCCAATCAGCTTCAATAGCACATCCTTGTTGTTGCAAAATCTTCATGCCATCTCTAATCATGCCACCAGCATCCTCATTTACTGTACCTTCCAGATTGCGTTCTTCCCAATACAGCCACAAACGGCTTAACGGTGTGTAACTGCCGCTTTTACTGGCACATTTATCCCAATATTCGCGTAGACCGCTGGCGATTGCGTTAGCAGTGCAGGAACCTAGTGTTTCCTGATCTACGATCGAAGAGCAAGCAAAACGAAGGTCCATACTCTTTGGAATGGCAGCTTGTGTTTTGAATTGTGTGGATCTATATACCTTGTCACGTAAGTCCTCGGTGTCAGGTCTAAGTTTATATACCTTTTTGCTCATGTTCCTTACCTCCTAGCTTGTTCACCTATAGTTATAGTATTCTTGAAATTCCCATAAGGTGAGATGGATGCGTTATTTCCCAGAACATCCAAAAGACAGACTGCTAGAATAAAGTAAGAACTCTCCCCAATCTTATGAGCATCCAATAACGACACAAAAAAGCCCTCCCACGAAAACAGGAGGACTTTAATACCTAATAACAGTATTGCTATGCGTCTAAGGCTCAGGGACATTATTTATGTAAACCGCAAACGGGTGATTGATTGTTGTTTCTCTTTAATCATTATAGAGCCACGCCCTTGACAAGGAAGGTACAATCCCAACCAACAATAGAAGAATGATCAATTTCATGCTTTATTCATCTCCTTTCCAAATAATTTTACCTAATTAAAGTCTAGCACGATGTTGGAACCGTGTATATAGCAAGCCATATGGCAACAATTAGTTTTACATATGGCAAAAACCTGAATGACTTGAAACACAAAAAAGCCCTGAACCACTACGGCCCGGGGCTTTCGCTATGCTTAATCATGGTTTTTGTTGGTCGAAGTGGGCTAAACGTTACTTTCAGCGATCATGGTCAATCAACCAATATATTTGACGAAACATATATTTTGACATTGTCTCATACCCAATATCATTGGGATGAAGTCCATCCGTTAATAAATCACTTAAGAACATTTGACCTTTCGGAAATGGACCCCAGCTATCTAATACGTATGATCCGGTATCATATGATACATCTATAATTGCCGTTCTGATACCCAGAAATAATGATTCATTTTGAAAGTTCATAGGAGGTTCGACAATGCAAAATACATCCGCATTAGGAGCTTTCCTTTTGATGTTATGGATCAACCGAGTGTATTTCTTACTGAACTGATCTGGGGTGTATACCCTCCTATCGTTTCTTCCTACACAAACGAAAACAGCATCTGTAGTACTTTTTATCTCTTTTGCTCTCTTCAAGCAATAATCCACGGTAGTTCCGGAGCGTGCTTTGTTGTCCCATAATATTTTGTTTGAAAACTCTTTAAATAGAAATGTATTAAGATTAGAATCCCATCCAGTTGTTAAAGGATTTGAAGCACCTTGGCTAGCAGCTATTGAGTCCCCAATAATCACCGCGTTAACTGTATCTTTCTTTATCTTTTTAATACCTTCCACGGTATCTGAAGTGGTTAAGGTGCTCTGAGTTGCCAGGACAGTTTCCGGCATACTAAGACTTGCTATTGCGAACATCAGTATAGTAGATAGTAAATATATCAATATTTTTTTCATAGTCCCAGCGCCCTTTCTGATGCCCCTAATAGTCACTATTAATGCTAATAACTGAAAAGAAGCTTAACCTTATTCCTTGTAGTTATAATCATCTCACACATCCCCTGCGAATTATGTTGAATGTTGTTATACAAAATAATAAGACCCCCATCGTTTTCGATGTGAGTCTTATAGATGCTATGATAAGTTGCTGGTTTGCGAAGTGTACAGACTTCCTTGCTTCTTTTCAACTTTCAGTGATTTTCTACTTTCGTTTCCTATCTGCCTTCTGACTAACCGGATTTTTTACTGGCTCCACTATCAAGCCGTCTTCCCCAGTCAAAACCTTAAACTTCTCGCCGTTGAACTGAAATATTTCTCCAATATTAAGACCGGATTCGTCTAGGCCGCTCACCATACTGATCTTACGCCTAAACCATGTTTCTCCCCCATCTTCACTAACCTTGACTTCCACCAATACATTAGCCTCATCGAGAAATTCATTCTCAAACTGCTCCTCTTTTTCTCTTATATTTGTTCCCATCATGCCACCCCTTTTCTAGAACGTTCATTCTGTATTAGAACGTTCATTCTGTATTAGAACACTTGCTCTACTATTCTTCAAGGGGTAATTTGTCGAAAGTAATTTAATTTCTTTTGTTTTCTTCGAGTAGGATAAACTACATCATATTTGCGGCTAGGACTACGGCCATTAATGCGAGGCTTTTTGCAGTTTTATCTTGTAATGATATAATTGAAGTGTTAATTATTGAATAAAAGAGGTGTTATTATGTTCCATAAAAAATCAGTTTTTGCCAAGTTAATCTTACCTATTCTTATGATGCTTCTGCTTTCAAACTTATCTGGCTGTGGGAACAAACCGAACAACAACGAAAACCCTTCTTCAGGCGGATTCGTCCCCCCTACGCCAACTGGCTCGCAGAATACCGCCAAACCCGCCACCCCTTCTCCAGGCGAAGCCATTACCTATGATAATTATCTACAAGTCAAACTTGATTCGACCTATAATGATGTTAAGAGCATTCTCGGCAGTGGAAGAAAAGTAACGGATACCAATCCCGATATTTTTAGTTACATATGGAAAGTATCAGATGGCAAGACTGTTAACATCCAATTTAACAAAGAAAAAGTTGTTTCTAAAACTCAGGCAATGCTTGGAAAAACCACTTCCACTCTTACAGTCGATCAGTTCAACAAACTTACTAAGGGTATGACATTTGATCAGGTAGTTTCTATACTAGGTCCGGACTATCAGGAAAGCAGCCTAAAAAAGTCTGGTAATGGCGTTAGAAGAGTTGTCATGTGGATGAAACCTGACACTACGAATGTTACTGTGGCACTCCAAGATGACAAGGTTATTGATTTATATAATTTTCTAAAGTAGCCCTTCAGTGTATTTCTCGCTCACTTAGCGTTTTTAAGATAGCTATCTAAAGCCTTCTGAGTTAACTGAGCAGTCTTGTGATCGCCTATGCCGTTCTGAATCCTCACAGCCAGTTCTAGGAAATCAGCACAGGTTTGAAAGAATCCCCCCAGCTTTACATAGATCCCCACTATAGTTCCAATGTTGGGTAATTGTTTTGATACCTCCTCGAAGTCAAGGCAGTCTTCCGCATTATTCACTTGGATTTTTAACTGTGTGAGCATTGCACCAGTCTGGTCTTCCAATTCTTTAACAGCATCTTCACTAGTCCCAAGAATACCGTGAGCCACACCCTTCATATAGGTAATGACTTTCTCTCGATCTTCGACTTTGAACTTTTTGCCAAAATATTGGGTCATTCTTTTCTTGACATTTTTAGTCGTTCCTTGAGCTTTGAGTAAGGCCAAAAACATCTTTACAGTGTATGGAGAATTATCCAGCTCGAACAGTACAGCGTCCATTTCGATGCAATTTTCCATAAGTAATTGCTTCACCTAGCACCCCTCCTTGATGAGACTATTTCAAGAGGGTGGCCTCTTAGCGAAACTCCTCTGCAGTCTATTCATGCTTTCATATTCTACATTTGCCTGTATTAACCTGCAAATAATCAGGAATTTATTCTATTAATATTGCTTCTGCTTAAAGTACTGTATGGATGATTCCGCTGCAGAAACCCCTTGTTATGCTATTAATATCACGTTTGCTGTCATCCCGAGCGAAGCGAAGGATCTTTTGTCCCTAGATCCTTCGCTCTCGCTCAGGATGACACAAAAATAATTGCAGTGAATTGATATTTTATAACGTTTATAGACTTGTCGAACAGTGGAATCATGGATAGACTTTGCTCAACGGCATTAATATGGTACGTTCTGTAGGATCCACATATAAGAAAGAGAAAGGCCCCCACCGCGTCCGTTGAAGGCCAAGTTGAAGAAATATTCACTACAGAGGTATCTTGCCCAAGATTTGATTGTACAATCCCTGAAGTCGGATTTGTGTTTTACATAATACATAAAAAAACGCTCTCACCGTTTCCGATGAGAGCGAGTAGGATGAACATACGTTATATATTATGCTTAAGTTTAGATGATTTATGAATATAAAATGTATTTCTTTTCTCAGAATTTATACTTAAATACTGAGATTTCGGGAGATCTCTCGCAACATGGTATAGGAACGATCTATACTCGCCGTTCCATCACTATTAATAAGGCAGCAACGAGAGGGAGCCAACCAGGAACGGTCATATATTAGAGCATCATCAATTCCGTGTTGATTTAGGAACTTCCATAATTCAAGCAAACGGTCCGTAAGTGTTTTGGCCGTCTCCGAACTCAATTCGCTGGTTAAAGTAGGTGTAATTCCCCAAGCAATTATTTTCCCGGCTCGCAGAAATTCTTTGACTTCATCTACATAGCGTACAAAAATGTGCCCCCAACTAAAGGCATCGACGGAGAGAATATCGATGCCGGAGTTCAATAGAAATGCCCAATCAGGATTGCCACATAAATGAACACCCTTCGGACCAGGCAGTTTCGCTATGAACGCCCTGTATTCTAGTTGGGCTAATTCGGAAGTATAGCCACTGAATGATTTGAAGATCATCTCTAACCCTGGTTCATCCATCCAAACAAACGGTTTGGGATGGATTTTCTTCAACTGATCATATTGCCATGACACTTTTTGAATCAAAAAATCATAAAGTGTTTCGCGAACAAAGTCATTGTAAATAATTGGTTTTAGTTCTTCATCTGTTATTTTAAGTCCAAAACTGATCGGACCAATTGTCTGTCCGTGAATCATTGGGTAAGCGGATAGATCTTGCGCCAAAAATGAAGTAAACGATGTAGAAGCTTCTTCGGATAAAGCAAAATAATCCGGAATACTACTTGCCTCAAGATATTCATCAAATTCTTGAGCGAAACGCTCGTGGGAAAAACGAAGAACCGCTTTTTCTTCATCAATAATTATCCCGGGAAAACGTTCCGAAAATTGAGCATACATATCTTCCCTAAATCGAAAATGAGGTAATTGAGGCCAAAAGGGAATGTCTAGGCTAAGCGCCAGTTTCAGCGCCTCGGGTAAATTAACGTGCGGTAATATTCCCATGGCTGTGGTTAAAGCCTTCCCCGGTAACATCATCGCCACCTCCTCTTAGTTTCTATGCTTGCTTTACTCTCCAATTCTTTTTCCAATTATATCAAAACTACAAGCTATGAATTGTAACTCAAATCACACTATTTTTTCATCGAATTAGTCTGATATTAATCTTACAAATAAGGGAAAGGAAGCCTAATAGGAAAGACCCCTCATAATTAGAATGAGAGGTCTTTGGCGGAGGTCCTGTATCCATCTTCTTCATTGTCCCTAATCCGATTCCAAGCCCCCTGTTAAAGATTAATTATATACTCTACAAGGAGATAAAATGTTTCTTAAAGACTTTACATCTGAGTCACTGACTAGATTTCCTCTTAAATAAAGGAAGTCGAGATGGTCTAGCCCCTTTAGTGGATTTATATTGCTAATTTCATTGTTATCTAAATTGAGGCTTCTTAAGCTAGTTATTTTTTTCAATGGCATCAGATCACTAATTTGGTTGTCACTTAGATCAAGGGTTTTTAATTTTTTTAATCCTGCCAAATCAGTTATGTCACTGATTTGATTATTATTTAGATCTAGGGTTTCCAATTTTGTCAGTTTTTTTATTACATCAAAATCACTGATAGTACTATTATCCAGATGTAGAGATTTCAATTGAGTCAATTTTGATAAATAACTTAGATCAGTAATTTGATTTGCATTACTATCATTAGGATCAGAGTTTAGATTTAAGTACTTTAGATATTTTAAATTTTCTATTCCACTTAAGTCAGTTATCCCTTGGTTTCTTGCATCTAGATTAGTGATCTTATTAACATCAACTTTAAACAAGTCCCCTGTAGACTTATCTAAATTTTTTCTTATTACATTCTCTAAGTTAATATCTTTAAATGTCACTAAATTAGGATCAGGACTTACAGTTACTTCACAAAATTCCCTTATGTCTCCATCTTCAGTTATTACGGTAATTGTGGCAGTCCCTGCTTTTACTCCACTCACCCGACCTTTTTTGAAATCTACCTTCGCAATCGCGGTATTGCTTGATTCCCAGTAAACAGTTTTATTTGTAGCATTGGATGGAACTAAGGTAGCTTTTAAAGTTTCAGAGCCCCCTTTTTTTAACGTTATGTTGCTTTTATTTAAGGTTACTCCTGTTACAGGTATATTGGTTTTCGCTGCTGTAGTATGTACAGTATTAGTCGTTCCTTCAATAGAAATCTTAGCCGGAGATGCACTAACAATAGAGGCAAAAATCAGCTGAAAAACTAATAAAGAAGACGTTAATGCGAGTAATAACCTTCTTTTATATCGCCTAGATTGCCCAGTATTCAGAAGATATCCATTATACACGTTTGACCACTCCCCTAATTTATCACTAGTTCTTACTGCCCAGATGCCGATATGTTCCAGGCCAATTACCTTCCTTTATACATCTTTTATTCGACGCAACTTACTATAATCCTCCTTCATCTGTTTGCTGCTATATGTTTCTTTTTTAAGCGCTTTATATGATAGGGACACAAAAATACTGTTTTCCTGTCTTCCGGCCATTCAATATTTCCAAGAACATCCATTAGACATGCCGCATAGAATGCATTAAGAACCCTCCAATCTTGTAAACATCTAGAGTAAAGGGGTGAATTATATGGTTATAGCATCTTTGGTTGTTATTATTATATTATTGTTAATAATAACATGGGAACTATGGGAATTACTCCGGGAACCGCCAAAACCACCCATCCCACCACCAAAGCCCCCAAGACCTTGCCTGTAGTAAGCCTATAACAGCTTTAGCCTAGGTACGATTACCTAGGCTTTTTTACTGATAAATCTCTCGTACCTAGTCTCAAGTGTCTTAGGAAAATGACAATAGCCAACGAAAGCGGAATTGCATGTTTAGAAACTTTTGAATTGCAAAGACTAAGCCATAAATTTAAAAGCCACCGAAACCTAAATAATTATTCTCCGACAAGTATAATTAAGCAGGACGGCTTTGTCTGTCCTGCTTTCATTTTAAACAAGGATGGTGCCTAATGCCTGGCAAACTTAAGATTGAAATAGTTGGTGATAAAAATGTACTCGAGATCTATGAAGCAGAAGCTCAAAAACTTACATTTGTGATGTATCGTGACGACCCTAAGGACGATACTTTTCTTGAGATCGTCACAGATACATCAGAGTTCACTTCGTTGCTTAAGCGATTGCTCGATATATCTGAAATTATTCCGCTAAGCAATTCTCTGTCTCGCAAAACAGACAAATCTCCAAATATATAGCTTTCATGCCAGTTCACTTCTTAATCTAGGCTGCCGAAAGACCCATAAACGGCTGCCGGCAAAATTAATCGTTAAACTGGCGACGACTGCAACTAGTCTACTTACAAGCATAGGCCATCCCCAATTGTAATGGAACCAGACTAACAGCCCATATGTTACTGCTAAGGTGAATATATTTAAGACCATGAATTGAAGCATTTGTCTGACTGGTTGATTAGTAGATTCTGATTCTGATTGTGCAAGGGATGGCTTACTTGGTTTGTCTTTGAACGTCCATTTTCGGTTGAGCATATAACTGTTGATGATGCCACAAAAATAGGATAGCGTGTGGGCGGGGAGTAAGGGAACTCCCCAGGCGAACAACACTGCAAAAACCCCAAAATCAATTCCGGTATTGATTCCTCCAACCACACTAAATCTAAGAAATTCCAGTTGCCGTTTTGTGATCTTAGCCAATCTTCATCACGTTCCGTTCTTTTTCATCTTTACGGTAAGATTCTCCTACGATATAAAGTGGACGGTTTCTTGCTTCATCATAAATACGGCCTATATATTCACCCATAATCCCCATCATCGTGAGAAGAAATCCCGTCAACACCAATTCACTTGCTAACACCAGATTCCAACCACTAATCACTACTGCACTGCCCAATAGCTTAGAGAATACTAAGAGCGCCAAGTAAGCTAATCCCAAAGCTATGAACAGCACCCCTGCGTAGCTCGCCAATTTAATTGGCTTAATGGAGAACGAGGTAAGACCATCGAGACATAGTTTAATCATCTTTTTGAGCGGATACTTACTTTCTCCTGCTTGACGTGGGTCTCGATCATATTCGACCGCAGTTTGCCTGAAACCCACCCAACTCACCAAGCCTCGAACATAGCGATTTTTTTCCGGCAATTGTTTCAAGGCATCACACACTTTGCGGTCAATTAGGCGAAAATCGCCAGTATCAACTGGGATGTCAATATCCGTGGAAGCGCGTAATAGTCGGTAGAACAGATGAGCAGTCTGTTTCTTGAAAAATGTTTCGCCTTTCCGCTGGTTACGCTTAGCGTAGACGACCTCATATCCTTCCTTCCACTTGGCGATCATTTTCAAAATCAGTTCAGGTGGGTCCTGTAGATCAGCATCAATAACCACGACCGCTGCTCCGGCAGCATAATCCATCCCTGCTGTGATCGCAACTTGGTGACCGAAATTGCGTGAGAAGGAAATCAGTTTCACAGACTCATCCCGATCACAGAAGCCTTTAATCAGGTTAACCGAGCGATCCGAGCTTCCGTCGTTAACAAAAATTAATTCATAGGGCTCACCAGTCATGGTCAGCACCTGCTTTATACGCCGATACGTTTGCTCAAGGAGAGCTTCTTCATTGTAGACAGGTATTACAATCGAATAACGTATATCTTTACTCATGGCTTTGCCTCCTTCTTACGAATTGACTTCATATAAAGTTCCGGCTCCGTTCATTCCCATACCTCTACCAGTGTCACTGCTTGAACCGGACTGCCACTCCGAATGAGGTATTTCAGTGCCATTTTGTTGAATCCATGTTTGTATATCTGAACTGCCTCCACCGGGGCCACCGCCTGAGAGCAGAAAATATTTAATTTCGTTATTGGCTACCATTTGTTTCAATTTGTCTACCGTTAGAATCGGATCAGAACCGGAGAACCCGCCCATAGCCATCACTGCCTTACCGGTATTAATGATATAAGTTTCTGCGGTACCGGCATTCGTGGTTGCAAACAGGAACTTTTCACCGGTATTATGAGCTTCTAAATAGGCAAGAAGCTGAGCATTTACATTATCCTGCATCTTTCCTGCTCCTTGGCCTTGTACTTGGCCTTGTGCTTGCGTCTGGTTTGCTGTTTTATCTTGATTATCTTGACTTCCGTCGGGCCTTTGTCCCATTGCCTGACCCATCATATTCCCGGCAGTTGTTTGTTGAGGACCGGCTGCAGGCATCATGGCGTTATCTCCATAGAGGAGAGGGGTAGCCGCCCAGTACAGAGG
>Ga0074193_1003624_pt1 | contig 10963 bp, 10 predicted proteins | sample EPASupsiteHSE605_FD_64523 | JGI IMG/M metagenome (GOLD analysis project Ga0074193, IMG submission 64523) | Bioremediated contaminated groundwater from EPA Superfund site, New Mexico - Sample HSE6-05 | ecosystem: Environmental > Aquatic > Deep subsurface > Groundwater > Contaminated ...
CCTGTTATCCCCAGGGTAGCTTTTATCCGTTGAGCGATGGCCCTTCCACTCGGAACCACCGGATCACTAAGCCCTACTTTCGTACCAGGTCGACTTGTTTTGACCTTGCCTACGTTTCGTAGACACGAAGAAACGTAGGCAAGGTCATACTTTTCATTAAAAGTACACCATTTCAATTCACCCTTTCTATTAAAAACTCGAACTACTACAGGCAACGATGATGCTGCTAATATATAATATCGAACGAAAGGACAAATAATTAACAGAGTAGCATTTTGAATAGTGTTTATTCTTTAAATACCTGTATGCATATAACGAATTGGATAGCATTAAATCTCTCAAATATAATAGTGATAAAGTGTGAATCACTATTATATTTGCGTAAAAAGGAGATTTAATGATGAACCAAAAACAAAACTTTAGAGCAATGCTGGACGGGGGAACTCCAGAATTTATACCAGAAATGTCGGAGTTGTATAAAGCATGCATTCTAGCCACTGGAATTACTGACCAGCCTTGGATTGGCGGAGAGGACCCGTTTGGTGTCAATTGGATAGTAACAAAAGATGGTGCATTACCGGAACCAGGGAGATTCTTATTTACTGATGTTGCGGATTGGAAGAAATATGTCCACTTCCCGGATGTTGATGCGTTAGAAATAGAGGATGTTGCTGAAATTGAATTAACTGAGGTAGATCGTGAAGCGCAGGTAATTACTGTTTTTAACGTTTGCGGCTTGTTTGAACGGTTGGCAGCATTTATGGGTTTTGAGAATACACTCTGCGCGCTGGTTGAGGATCCCGAATCCTGCCATGAGTTTTTTGAAGCTTTCGCTGATTACAAAATAGCATGCATCAATAAATACATTGATCTATATAACCCCGATGTTATTACATACTTTGATGATTTTGCAACTGCACGCGGCTTGTTTATGTCGCCAACAACATATCGTGACGTTATAAAACCGCACCACAAAAGAATTATTGATGCCGTTACATCAAGAGGTGTTATATTTTCACAGCATACCTGCGGTAAAGTGGAAACAATCATTGAAGATTATGTCGAGATGGGGGTAAGGATTTGGGACTCAGCACAGGTCTATAATGACCTGGAGGGTATTATGGAAAAATACAAGGGGCGCCTGATTGTTGAAGGCGGCTGGGATTCTACGGGACCAGCCGGGTATATGGGGGCCACACAAGAAGATATTATTAATGAAGCGCTCAGATGTGCAAAGCAATACGGCAAGTATGGCAACTTTATCCTCTTGCCGCTCATTATGAACGAAAATGGAAGCGCATTGATGGTTGGCGATTCACGTATTCCGGCGATGATGGACGCTTGGCATAAAGTCAATAAACTAAAGTTTTAAGATACACAGCATACAGTCCTCAACTTTTGATTTTTATGTTGAGGACTGTATGCTTTTAAATTATAACAATGTGATCTAAACATCTTCAGAATTTTACCAGGAGCAATTATTTTTCTCCCACAAATAATTCGAAATTATCTACAACAAAACCTATAAACTGTTTCGTCTGGGACTCTTTTGGCTCCTTTTTCCGCCATATAATGATAATTCCGCTTTCCGTATTATTAATATCAACGATCTTTAGGGGAATCTCATTCGAAGTTAAATGTAAATTTGACACTGTCTGGTCTGCGAAGATAACAGTATCTGGATCCTGCATACTATATAAGGCTTCTAATAATGAAGAGGCATAGCCTGCTATTACAGGGATGATTCCTGCCTTAAAAAATAAATCAGAAATTAAAGCCCCTAAAGATGGTTCGATCGATTGCTTAATAGATATGTATTTGAATTTGTTTAAGTCAGATAAATCAAATGATTCACAGGCTGAATACGGGTTTTCTGTCGAAATTGCAATCCCTAATTTGCAGGAATATATAGTCTTATATGAAATAAAAGGGCTTTCAAAAAGTCTTTTGTTATGTAAACTGGCAAAAATAAGATCGAGATTACCATTCAGTAAATCATTGAAAGAGTCTTGAAACGAAAGTAAAGATAACGGTTTTAATGAAAAGTCACAGTATTTATCAATGCGTTTATATTGGTTCGCAATCGGAATTATATAGTCATATGGATTAGTATGTTCTAAAAATCCTATAGATATTCTTTTTTGTCTTCCGGTTTGAAGAATGTGCGCATTTTCAATTGAAATTTGCATATCACTAATTATTCTAAGTAAATCATGGTGAAGACTTTGACCAGCTGGCGTTAACCTAAGGCCCGACGAATCTTTTACAAACAATTGTATACCGAGTTGTTTTTCGAGTATTTCGATACTTCTGCTTATTGTGGGCTGAGTTACGAAATTTAGTTCAGCTGTCTTAGTATAGTTTTTTATTTTTCCCAAAGTTAAAAAATGCAGAATCTGAGAGAGACTAATATTGTACAGGTCCAATTGACGCATAACAACTACACTCTCCTTCTTCGCAATTATCTCACTTTTGTTTTTTTCCTCAATTCCTTGGCTTCAATCAATGCTCTTTCACTTATATCTGACAAAATATTTATTTCTTCAAGGGTCAGACAGTCCGTAATTTTCTGAAGCCACTCTTCACAAATCCCCTTAATGAGACTTAACGATTTATAACCTTCGGGAAGTAATCTGACGTTATTCTTTCGTTTGTTCATCGGATTCTGGCATCTGCCAACAAGACCGCGACCTTCCAGTGCCGTCAGTGCTTTTGCAACCGTTGTCTTATTGAGCGCTAATGCCTCAGAAATCTCATCCTGGGAACTGTTTTCTCCATTATACAGTAATATGCAGATCATGTACTCCGTATCAGTCAGGCCGGCAGCACGTATTCGATCATGACCATAATCCAGAGCAAGCTTACTCAATAAATAAAAAGTATTAAAGTTTATTGTGACCTCCCATAATTCATTCTATTAATAGTTGAATATTCAACAATTGAACATTCGACTAAAACTATTATATATCGCCATGTCAATTTGTCAAGCCGTGCTGATTTAATTATTCGAAAGCTAAATACCATCATTCGCTAAATCAATTTTCAATTTTAAAGATGGCATAGTACAATTATTTTACGGCCGAACATATGCATACCTGATGTCAGAAGAACCGATATGGAAGACCGTTCATTTGGTCCATTGGCCAAGTGTCTGCCAAATTGGGGAAATCTAAAATATTAGGAGGAGAATTTTGTGACAGAAAAAGAAAACTTATTAAAAGCAATACGTGGCGAACAGCCTGAATGGGTTCCGATTTATTGGGATGCAGTTGCCTGGAATCTCCCACTCGTTTTTTTGAATAAGCCTATTCCGGGAACCGGAAACCCTGATAATAAATTCTTGGATGTGTTTGGTTTTGAGCACATTGATAGGGAAAGGTACATAGACATATTTGGCGTAGATATGACTTTCACAATCGATGGTGCTATTCCTACCCCCGGTATTATTACAATGACTGACATAACAAAATGGCGGGAACAGCTCACTTTTCCATTGCCAGATCTTGACGAAATTGATTTTGAAGGCTTGGCCGAGGGTTTTTATTCACTGAATGACCATGATAGCAAAGCAGTGGCGATGCTGACTAACGGTGTATTTATCATTCTTGTAAATGCCATGGGCTTTGAAGGTGCCATGTGTGCAATGTACGAAAATCCAGAAGCCTGTCACGAATTTTTTCAAGCAATAACAGATTGGGAAGAAAAGAGGTTAAGACTTTCATTTCCGCATTTTAAACCTGACATAGTCTTAACAGGTGATGATGTCGCAGCTGCTCATCAGATGTTTATGTCACCGGAAATGTACGCGGAAATGATTGCTCCATATCACAAGCAAATTGCGGAGACAGCAATTGAGCTAGGCGCAATTGTAGAAATGCATTGCTGTGGCAAATGCGAATCTGTCATACCTCAATGGATCGATATGGGGGTCAAGATTTGGCAGCCAGCACAACAAATTAACGATTTGCATGCAATAACAAAGAAATACGGTAATAAACTTATTATAAACGGCGGATGGGACACCCATGGCCCGGGCGGTTTACCTGGTGCGAGTGAAGAAGTCGTCAGGCAATCTGTTCGAGATACGATTGATAAGTTTGCAGCCGATGGAAATTATATCTTTTGGGATGGCGGCATGACGGGCGGCGACTATCAGAAGTTTGAATGGACAGTCGATGAAGCCAGAAAGTACGGCAGAACATTTTATAAGAAGTAGACAGAAGTTGCTGATTTTATAATCATCTAATCATTTTTTACCAGAAGCCAACAATATACGCGTCTGTGCGCACACGCGCTCGAATATCATGTGCGAGAAGACGCCATAAAGCCGAAACCGCCGAGTAGTGCTCTGAGTCACTTCTCGGCGGTTTCAAATATGCAATTGAAAATTGGTATTGCAAAATCAAATAGAAACTAAATCCCAGAGTATTTTTTAAGGCAGCAACAGCCCGCTCTTCGTTTAACCCTTATATTTAAACCAGTCTTCAACTTTTGAAAGCAAGGCGGCCGTCAAATCGGGTCTGTCGTCACCTGGAAGATTCTGATTCATATCATAGCCGTCGCTGCCAATCATGCTGATTAAATTCGCATAGCTGGAACGAGAATCAGGTTTAGGTCTCAGAGTCTCAGGTGAAGCGGGTATAAGGCAATCCTTCTCATAAATTGCATCAAAAGAAGTGATCTTCCAACGAGATTCTTTTTTGATGGCAGTATAAAGAAGCCGAACATAGGATGTAAGATCTAACTGAACGCCATCTATTTCTTTCCTCGTCTGTATACTGGCCATGCATATTGCAACAGCCTTCTCGCCATTCAACCAAACTAAGGTATTATTAATTTTATGCGGGGCTACTGTTTTCATTTTGGCGGAAGCATCAACAAAGCCATGCCCATCTCCGTTATACCACGAAATAGTGACAGTAGAATCATTTGCATAACAATCATGCATTTGATCCCAAAGTGCGTTGTCACGGCAGAACCGTTCATACTCTATCAATTCTTTCACTGCGAATTTATCCAGCATTTCTTCAAATGTCGTCGTTTCTAATTTACTAAATAACATGTTTTTCCTCTCTGATTGTTTTATGCGTTTAGAGCAACCTGACGTATATGCTAATAATTTAATGACGGCACAATGGCGTATTGTGCCGTCATTAAATCTAATTCGTACGCTACAACGATATTAAGATCGTTTCCAATATCGCTGTATACTTATTTTGCGGCGTATCCGTGCGGCTGGCGGCTATTATCGGTACTGATGTACCGTTGAGTGTACCGCAAGAGTATAGATCTGAAAAATGTGTTATCGCTTTCGTCAGAATATTACCTGAGTTCAGATCAGGTACCACAATAATGTCCGCTTTGCCGGCCACTTGGCTGCCGGTGATTCCTTTGTGATGTGCTGCCTTTTCAGATAAGGCATTGTCAAGCGCAAAGGGCCCTTCAACGATGCAGTTTTTAATGATCCCTGCTTTATTCGCGTCCGCCAGCATTTTAGCATCTACTGTACTTTGAATCTTGGGGTTAACAATTTCAAGCGGCGTCACTACAGCAACTTTTGGGCATTCGATTCCGAAGCGGCGGGCCAAGTTTACGGCATTTTTGGTAATCTTTACCTTTGCCTCATAGTCGGGCGCTATATTGATCGCACAATCTGTAATGAACATCAATCGGTTTTCTTTGACATATTCGACGATGACAACAACGCTTAGAATGTTACCTTCGGGTAGTAAGCCTGTTTTCTTATCCAGGATCGCCCGCATAAAATCAGAAGTCTGCAGCAATCCTTTCATTGGAAAGTCCGCCTCACCCGCGTGCACCATCGCAACAGCAATACGCGCGCATTCAGCCTCATCAGCACAGTCTACCAGGGTATAATCTGAGGCTGATTCTCCAATCTCTTCAAGTGCAGCGAGCATTTTGTCTTTAGGGCCTACGAGAGTTGCCGTAACGAGCCCTTTTTCCTTTGCAAGCTTGATGGCTGTAAGAGATTCCGTATCATGGCCGCCTGCGACAACTACTCTTTTACATATTTTTTTATCAAGAATAAATTGTTCCAGCTCAAAAAAATTTCGAAACATCTTCATTCCCCCTATAGCTCTAGCAGCGCTGTTTTACCAACCAGCCCAAGGTATGCGTAATTTGCCAGACTTTCCATTTCCATTTCTCCAGGATAGACAAAGATTGGAGCAATGAAGGAGACACGTTCTTTGATCATATTAACAAAATACTCAGAATTGCTGATACCGCCGGTGAAGAGAATTGCATCGACTTTTCCGAAAAGCACGGTTGCCCGCGCGCCGATTTCTTTTGCTGTCTGAAAAGCCATCGCCCCGAGCACCTCGGCATACTTCTCATTTCCGGCTTTCGCCTTATCCTCGACAGTTTTTACATCCAATTCACCGGTATGTGCCAGCATACCACCTTCGCCGTTAATCATTTTGCGTACTTCATCAAAGGTATATTCGCCCGAAAAACATAACCTTGCCAGATCACCTGTCGGGACTGATCCGCTGCGATCTGTGGCAAACGGACCATCACCTTCGAGCCCGCCATTGACGTCAACCATTCTTCCTTGCTTGTGCGCGACAATTGTTGTACCGCCACCCATATGAACACCGATCATATTAAGTTCCTCATACGGTTTTCCAATGTCTTTTGCGAATCTTTTTGCCACCGCTTTGTGATTTAACGCATGACAGCGACTGTGACGCACTATCGGAGGCATGCCGGTATATCTTGCAAAGGGCTCCATTTCATCTGTCATAGGCGTGTCTGCCGTCAAAGCGAGCGGCCCCCGGGTGGAGAACTCATATGCAATTTTTGTCCCAAGATCCGCTGCGTGTCTGCCATATAATCCGCTTGCCTGCTGTTCCAGCATTTTGGGCGTCACCCGATAGACACCGCTTTGCGTTGGCTCAGTATTTCCTCCCCTTGAGATAACAGCATCCAGCTGCTCAACGCGCAGGTCATTTTTTTTAAGGAAATTTTCTATCGCTGTTTTGCGGTATTCGTACTGATCCAACGGATTAAAATATTTCTGTGTCTCTTCAAGAGGATGAGGTAAGTTGTCTTTAAGTACGCAGAGTTCATCCTCATAGTAAGACACTTTTGTGGAGGTTGTTCCTAAGTTGATTATAAGAATTCTAAACATAACTATGCTGCCACCGTCTCTTTTTTCTTAGAAAACATAGACGCGATGAATTTGTCATTAAGCAGCATAAACAAGAGACTGACGACAATTGTAATCGCCAATGTAATGAGTGCAATAGCCATGAGGTTGCTTGTTCCGATTATCATTGCGACCAATCCTATCACTGGATAATGGAATATGAAAATATACAGTGCAATTTTACCCGGAATATTGAAAATCTTTAGATTCAGAAGCTTGGTAAACAAATCACGGTTGAGGATCGTGAGGAATGCCATGATCGTGCTAATGATATGCACTGTTGTGAAATAGAGGCCAAATGGCGCAACTGTATGCCAGATAACAATGATTGAACAGGCTGCTTGGGCAATTGTCAGTATCGCCACAACCCCTTTTGAAAGCTCTATATTCTTATATTTTTCGATCCCGTAGTATAATGTGCATCCTAAGCCCATGCCGAGAAACAGATGGAACAAGCCTGAATTCACTGCGCCGTTGAAAATATACATAAACCAGATCGGATTAAAGTTGTTGATGTGTGCCCAGCCGTAGAAAAGTAGAGTTCCAACCGGAAATACAAGACCGGCAAAAAGATGTTCATTCTTTGAAAGTAAAAAGTAAATCACATATCCGCAAATAAAGATACCGGAGATAAACCAAACCGGCGCGTTCATTAAAATCGATCCTGATGCAGGTCCTGCAAATGGACCCGCGAAATTGTTACCCATCCCAAGGCCGGTGATATGTAGACCCAGCATTTCTCCAAGACCATCCAAAATTCGCATAGGTAAAACAGCAAGTGGAATTGGTCTCCAAAACGCCTGCAGCACTAAGCCCAAAAGGTTAGCGAAAATAAAAGCAGGCATGAGCCCTTTGAGCCTTGCTGATAAATAACCCCAGGCTTCACCGGTTGGCGTAATGCCTTTTTCAACAGCTTTCGAATGATTTTTCTTAAATGACGCCATCAAAAAATAACCTGTGAAAATGAAGAACGGCATTATTACCGGCAAATTGTTCATATTCCAAACAATAGGAGCCATATGCCATTCTGTAGGTGCGTAAACCATAAAAGTGTGTACAAACAAATAAACAACACACAAAAAAAATCTCCAAAACTCAATTGCATAGTTTTTTTGCCCCATGATGGTCACCAACCTCTCGATTTATTAATGATTACATTTCTGCGCAGCAATTTCTCTGTCGGGTATTGAATCAAATTTGCTCACAAAACTACTTATTGAAACGCCACCGAGAGCTTCCTGTATCTTCCTAACAATCTTGATTAATATTAATCAATTTTTGTGCCGTCAAAAGTCATCGTCCCAATCGGCACCTTCATTGTTCCTGTAATAAGGTTACCGTCAACAGACCCATTAACTTTCGCTTTCATTTTACCAAGGGGTGTTTTCATGTAAACGATAAAAAAGAAGTTTGATCCATCGATAGTTCCCTCTTGAATTTCGCTCGTATTTTCACCCGCAATTGATGACCCGGTCAGAACACTACCCTCCGATTTGAAAATTAGACTGCCTTCCTGATTTCCCATTGGGGTTTTTACACTGATTGAATACGTACCATCCATTGTCATTTTTTATTCCTCCCAAAGTTAAATTTTAAAATACGTTTTGCCATACAGGATTGTCGTTGCTCGCTCTCGACACTCAAACACTATTCAAAATTATAGGGTACATTATTTTACTTTGCCAATTAATAAAGTTTATATAACTATTCACATTTAAAATAGCGGATATTAAACTGTGTTGGGTTTAAAATGGGAACGTAATACACCGGCGGGATGTGATCAGTTTACAAATGAATAGTTTGGAAGAAGTCTTTAACGAGATCAGCAACGCAATGAATTTCTATAACAAATGGGAAATGAAACTGCTGTTCGAGGCGTAGAAGGATTTTCCCGAGCAGAGAATCATTGACGCCTGCGCTGACATTTTCGGACCCATGTTTGTACTGGATACTGAGCTGAATGCAATTGCTATTTCAAAGCAGTATCCCTGTCAATAAAGAAAATTACCCAGAGCAACGAGAAAGACGGAAAAAAAATCAGAGAAATGCTGAAAGGCACCGGAATCGAGACGATGGATGACCTACAGGATTTCTACAAAGAGATCATTGGGGGCTTTCTGGAAGACGGTCTTGAGGCGGAACTCGATGACGAACTAGGGTACAGCAAATACGATTACAGGAATAAGGAAACGGACAACAGCCGGAATGGATACAGCGAGAAAACGATGAAGACCAGCTTCGGCGACGTGACTGTTGACGTACCTCACGACCGGAAGATATCCTCATCATTTGCGTTGACGGGCATGAAAGGCTTCCCCGAGGCGATTAACGCCATATACCCTAAAACAGAGATACAGCAGTGCATTATCCATCAGATTCGAAACAGCACTCAGTACGTATCTTACAAATTTCAACCGTCAGCTCCGGAAGGTAACAAAGGCAAAATCCATATTCCCGACCGACGACAGCCTCCTAAAAATGCTGTATCTGGCGATGATGGACATAACGAAAAAATGGACCGTCCGTCGCCAGGACAAGCCTAAAAACAAATCCCCTTGGTTTAACTATACTAAAATGTTCCATTCTAAAAATATGCATTCCCGTGTGCGATGAGCCGTGCTAAAGCTTATATTGCATTACCTATCTTCAGTTTCGCGACCCGGAATAAGACTTGATATGGGGGCGATGGATGCTACCCTAAATTAAGGGATGGGGCTTACCCTAAAGAAATACATCATTTGAGCCACATCCCTCGACCCATTGAAGCGCATACATCGTAGGGGCCCATGTCAAGTCTACCCCAGAGTAGATTCTACGTCCCAGCGCGGCAGCCATAATTAGTCATGATTATTCACTGCAGGGATGACATTTTCGCTGACCACTTATCCTTCAATAGGGGTGACATTTTCGCTGACTATTGACAGTAAAAGAAGTATCGTCAGCCCCGGAGGTTCCTCAAACTCTCTTCTTGAACACGTTACTTCATTAATGTGAAAGAGACTACATCATTTCGATGTAGTCTCTTAATTACCTGGCAACAACCTATTTTCCCTTGTAGTATCGTCGGCCCTGGAGGTCTTAACTTCCGTGTTCGGGATGGGAACGGGTGGTACCCCTCCGGTATAGTCACCAGATCATATTCGAGGTTCGATGTTCGAAGTTCGAGGTTCGATCTTGTTGGAATCGGCTTACCGATTCCTTCTTTAATCTTTCCCGTGCTTCTAGCTCGTTCTCTCAAAACTGCACAACAATTAGCTTCCTGCATTCAAATCTATCCAGTATCTTGGAAAATCCTATTCCGATGTCCGCTGCCCGCTGCCTGATGTTCGATCTTACCCGGAATCGCTGAAGCGATTCCTTCAATTTCGAACCTCAAACCTCGAACTTCGAACCTCGATTAAGGTCAAGACCTCGACCTATTAGTACCGGTCCGCTCCACATGTCACCATGCTTCCACTCCCGGCCTATCAACCTGATCATCTTTCAGGGGTCTTACCAGATTAACTCTGTGGGAAATCTCATCTTGAGGCTGGTTTCGCACTTAGATGCTTTCAGCGCTTATCCTCTCCGGATATAGCTACCCAGCTATGCACCTGGCGGTACAACTGGTACACCAGTGATCCGTCCATCCCGGTCCTCTCGTACTAGGGACAGATCCTCTCAAATTTCCTGCGCCTGCGACGGATAGGGACCGAACTGTCTCACGACGTTCTGAACCCAGCTCACGTACCGCTTTAATGGGCGAACAGCCCAACCCTTGGGACCTACTACAGCCCCAGGATGCGATGAGCC
>Ga0074193_1003626_pt1 | contig 10959 bp, 6 predicted proteins | sample EPASupsiteHSE605_FD_64523 | JGI IMG/M metagenome (GOLD analysis project Ga0074193, IMG submission 64523) | Bioremediated contaminated groundwater from EPA Superfund site, New Mexico - Sample HSE6-05 | ecosystem: Environmental > Aquatic > Deep subsurface > Groundwater > Contaminated ...
CTTTACAGTGAATTCTATTTTGCGGTTCAGCGCAACATCAAGAACCTTGTCAACGTGATCCGTGACGACAAAGTTGAGCGCGGCGCGTACGGTCTGATCAATCTCCTCGAGGTCTTTTTCATTTTCGGCAGGAATTATCACCGTTTTGACTCCCGAGCGGAGAGCGGCCATTGTTTTTTCGCGCAGACCGCCAATCGGCATTACTCTGCCTCGCAGGGAAATTTCGCCGGTCATCGCGACGTCGCGGCGGACGGGTATGCCTGTCAGCGCAGAAATCACAGCTATGCATATGGTAATGCCCGCGGAAGGACCGTCCTTAGGTATCGCGCCTTCCGGAAAGTGGATGTGGATATCCTTGGTTTTGTAGAAGTCGTGCTGGATACCCAGAACGTCGGCGCGGCTTCGGATATAGGAGACTGCGGCTTTTGCCGATTCCTTCATAACGTCCCCGAGGTTTCCTGTCAGCTCAAGATTGCCCGTACCGTCCAGCACAGCTGCCTCAACGTCGAGCACGGCGCCGCCCGCGCTGGTCCACGCAAGTCCGCGCACCAAGCCGATTTCATCCGCAGGAGCAAGCACGTCGGGTTTGAATTTCACGGGACCCAAAAGGTCCTCAAGCATTCCGGCTTTGAGCTTTAACGCCCTGCATTCACCTGAGGCTATCATTTTTGCGGTTTTACGGCAGACGGACGCGATTTCGCGCTCAAGGCTGCGAACACCGGATTCCTTTGTATAGAGCGCAATGAGTTCCCTAATAGCGTCGTCGCTCAGCCTGAGCTGGTTTGCCGTCAGTCCGTGCTTCTTGCGCTGTTTCGGCACAAGATGCCTTTTTGCGATTTCGAGCTTTTCCTCGTCGGTATAGCTTGAAAGCTCTATTACTTCCATTCGGTCGAGCAGTGCTCTCGGTATTGACTCTGTTGTGTTCGCCGTTGTAATAAACAGGGTGTTTGAAAGGTCGAAAGGTATCTCGATGAAGTGGTCGCGGAAACTATGATTTTGCTCAAAATCCAGCGCTTCGAGAAGCGCCGCCGCGGGGTCGCCCCGATAGTCGCTCGAGAGTTTATCGATTTCGTCAAGGAGCAGCAGCGGATTTGAGCTTTTTGCCTGCTCGAGTCCCGCGATAATCCTTCCCGGCATCGCGCCGACATAGGTTTTGCGGTGTCCGCGTATCTCGGCCTCGTCGTGTATTCCGCCGAGAGATATACGGGCAAATTTTCTGTTTGTCGCCCTTGCTATGCTCATGGCGACGCTTGTCTTGCCGGTTCCCGGAGGTCCGACAAAGCATAAAACGGTGCCCTTGAGCTCAGGCGAAAGCTGTTTTACGGCAAGGTATTCGATTATGCGCTTTTTGACCTTGTCAAGACCGAAATGGTCGTCGTCAAGTATCTTCCGCGCCTTTGCAATGTCGATTGTTTCCTTTGTGCGCGAATTCCACGGAAGCTCCAGACAGGTGTCCAGATAGTTTCGCAAAACCGCGCCTTCCGATGAACCCAGAGGCTGCTTTGAAAGACGCGAGACTTCCTTGAGCAGCTTTTCCGTGACCTCCTCCGAGAGCTTCAGCGAATATATCTTTTTACGGTATTCCTGCAGATCCTCGTAGGTTTCGTCAAATTCTCCAAGTTCGGCCTGTATGAGTTTGAGCTGTTCGCGAAGGAAAAAGTCCTTCTGCGATTTGGACATCTGCTCATGGGTGCGTTCATTGAGATCCTGTTCAATAGAAAGCACCGCTATTTCTCTTGCAAGAAAACGGTTAAGCAGCTGAACTCTCTGCAGAGGGTGAAGCTCCTCCAGCAGAGCCTGCTTCTTTTCCGGCTTCATATATATGTTCTGCGCAATGAAATCAGCAACATAACCCGGCTTGTCTGAATCCGCGATTTTGGACAGCAGTTCCGGAGGCAGCGTGCCGAAAAGATGCGAATACTCGTCGAAAAGGCTCAGACACTGTCTGATTACGGCTTCCGCCTTGGCGGACGAATATTTATTGTCACTGTCTTCTACGACTGTAATCTCAGCGTGATAGAACTCTTCCCTCTCCTCAAAATGCGTCATCCTTGCTCTCTTGAAGCCTTCGACAAGAACTCTGACGCCCTCAGTTCCGGGAATGCGGAGAAGCTGCTTGACCCGGCAGATCGTACCTATGGTATAGAGATCCGTTTCGCACGGCACGTCTTTGGAAATGTCGCGCTGGGCTACGACAAAAATCATACGGTCAGCTTCAAGGGCAGAGTTGAGCGCAGCCACGGATTTCGGGCGGATAACATCAAAATTTATCAGCATACCGGGAAAAACCGAAAGCCCGCGCATAGGCAGCAAGGGGTACCCGGTGTCGTTGACGGAATATAAATTGTCCTTCATTTTATTCTCCTTTCGAGGGTATTGAAAAAGCCGCACGGAATGCGGCTTTTTCATATAAGCCGAAGCATCCGGCCGTTTATTGCTGTGCTTTTTGTCAGCTTTGAGACGAGGCTTTTTTTCTGATGACAATCGGAGAAATACCGTTTATCACGCAGTCCGCCGTCACAATTACCTGGCTGATCGTCGCATCTGAAGGAACCTCAAACATGATGTCCGTCATAATGCCTTCCATAACGCTTCGGAGGCCGCGGGCGCCGATTTCCATCTTGAGGGCCTTGTCTGCTATGGCCTCCAGCGCGGCGTCTTCAAATACAAGCTCGACATCGTCGAAGTTCAGCAGAGCTTTATACTGGCGCGTCAAAGCGTTTTTGGGTTCCCTGAGTATGCGGATAAGATCCTCGCGCTTAAGCGAATTTAGCGGTACGAGAACCGGCAGACGTCCGATTAGCTCGGGAATGATACCGAATTTCAGAAGGTCGTGCGACTGAATATCCTGCATTATCGAACCGGTATCACGCTCTGTCTTGCTCTTAATTTCGGCGCCGAAGCCCATGCTTCTCCTGTCAAGGCGGTTTTCAATTATTTTTTCGATGCCGTCAAAAGCGCCGCCGCAGATGAACAGAATCTTTGTTGTATCCACCTTGATAAATTCCTGATGCGGGTGCTTTCTTCCACCCTGAGGCGGTACGTTTGCAACTGTGCCTTCAAGTATTTTTAGAAGCGCCTGCTGCACGCCCTCGCCTGAAACGTCTCTTGTGATGGACGTATTCTCGCTTTTGCGAGAAATCTTATCCATCTCGTCGATATAGATTATGCCGCGCTCCGCCTTTTCAACGTCGAAATCCGCCGCCTGCAGCAGACGGAGTAGGATGTTTTCGACATCCTCGCCCACATAGCCCGCTTCCGTCAGTGTTGTGGCATCCGCGATTGCAAAAGGAACGTCAAGAACCCTCGCAAGTGTCTGTGCGAAGAGCGTTTTGCCGCTTCCGGTGGGACCTATGAGCAGTATGTTGCTTTTCTGGAGATCCACGTCTCCGTTATCCCCGTAAAGCACTCTCTTGTAATGGTTGTAAACAGCCACGGACAACGCGATTTTCGCTCTGTCCTGACCTATGATATAGTCGTCAAGGATTTTCTTGATGTCCGCCGGACGGGGCGGATTTGAGCCCTTAAGCCCAAGCCCGTTAAGGTTCCCCTGGCTGGAAGTCAGACCATTTTTGGGGCTGTAGCCCTCGTCGATTATACTCATGCACAGACGGACGCACTCATCGCAGATATATGAGCCGTTGCCGGCAATCATCCTCTCGACCAGGGACTGCGGCTTGCCGCAGAAACTACAGCGTATATTTTTGTTTTCTTCAAATTTAGACATAGATACCCCGATTGTATTAAGGATAAGGAGAAATCAGCGCTTAAAGATAACCTTATCGATAAGTCCGTATTCCTTTGCTTCCTCGGCCGACATAAAGTTGTCACGCTCGGTGTCCGCCGCAATGACCTCATAAGGTTTGCCCGTGTTATCCGCGAGCATTCTGTTGAGTTGTTCCTTCATCTTGAGTAGCCTTTTGACCTGTATCTCGATGTCGGTGGCCTGACCCTGACTTCCGCCGGAAGGCTGATGTATCATAATTTCGGCGTTGGGTAGAGCAAGTCTTTTCCCTTTTGCGCCGCTTGAAAGCAGGAACGCGCCCATTGAGGCCGCCATGCCTATGCAGATTGTTGAAACATCGCATTTGATGTACTGCATCGTGTCGTAGATTGCCATACCGGAGGTGATGCTTCCGCCGGGGCTGTTGATGTAGAACTGAATGTCCTTATCGGGGTCCTGCGCTTCAAGGAAAAGAAGCTGTGCAACGATGAGGCTCGCCGTCGTATCGTTCACTTCTTCCGAGAGCATGACGATACGGTCGTTGAGAAGTCTTGAAAAAATATCGTAGGAACGTTCTCCGCGGGAGGTCTGCTCAATAACATATGGTACTAAACTCATGATGATACTCCTTTTGTTACAAAAATAATCTAAAAGAAGATACCCACTATGCTCGATAAATATTCCTCCGCAATAAGGAGGTAACTTATAAACTGCCCGGCTTTCCGAGAAACAAATCCTTCGGTTTATTCCTCAGCGGCGGCTTTTTCCTGGGTCTCTGCTTTCTTGGCGGTTTTTTTTGCGGGTGCTTTTTTTGCCGCCGGCTTTTCTTCTTTTGCCTCTTCCGCAGCTTCAGCCTTCGGAACGGCAGCCTGCATGATAATATCGTTTGCTTTCTTCTTCTTCATGTCCTCGATCATTGACTCCGCAGGAACCGCCTGCTTAATCTGCTCGGGGGTCACGCCGTAGGCTTTAGCAATATCTTCAACTGCTTTTTCAATTTCTTCGTCTGTGACCTCAATAGCTTCCGCCTTGGCGACAGCTGCAAGAAGAAGGTCTGTCTTGACCTGAGCCTCGGCCTGCGGACGAAGCATATTCTGGAAAGCTACAGGATCCATGCCGGACATTCGCATATATTCTTCAAGGCGCATACCGCGCGACATTAGGTTACGGTCATATTCGTTGATCATTGCACCCATGCGTTCTTCGATCATTGCGTCGGGAATGTCGACGCTCATGTTCTCGACTGCTTTCTCCATTACGTTGTAGCCGAAGTCTTCATCGACCGCCTGCGTGCGCTTTGCAGCAAGCTGCTCCCTTATTGCGGCTTTGTAGTCTTCAAGCTTGTCAAACTCGGAAACATCCTTCGTGAACTCGTCGTCCACGGCAGGCATTTCCATTTCTGTAACTTCGTTAACCTTGACTTTGAAAACAACAGCCTTTCCCGCAAGACCCTCATGGTAGTCTTCCGGGAAGGTGATGTCGATGTCTTTTTCTTCTCCGGCTTTCATGCCGACGACCTGCTCCTCAAAACCGGGGACAAACTGTCCCGCGCCAAGCTCAAGATTGGTACCTTCGGCCTTTCCGCCTTCAAAACGCTTGCCGTCGAGGTAGCCGTCGTAGTCGACAACGACAGTGTCTCCCATTTTTGCAGGACGCTCGACTGTGAGTTGGCGGGCATTGCGTTTACGTATCTCATCAATATATGCATCGACTTCGGCGTCGGTAATGCTGATTTCTTTTCTGGGGGCTTCGATTCCCTTGTACTCTCCGAGAGTAACCTCGGGATAAAGCGCCGCTTCAAATGTCAGAGTAAGAACCTTCTCGTCGCTGACGTCATAAGACGAAATGCTGGGACGGCCGACAGTATTCAGGTTTTGTTCCTTGACAGCAAATTCGAAAGCCTTGGGTGCAGCTTCATCGACGGCGTCTTCATAGAAAATGCTTGCGCCGTACATACCCTCGATGACCATTCTTGGGGCCTTGCCCTTGCGGAAACCGGGTACGTTTACTTTGGATTTATTTTTTATATAGGCGCTGCTGACGGCTTCTTCAAATTCAGCCTTGTCTACTTCAACCTGAAAGGAGACCGTATTCTTTTCTTTCTTTTCTGCGTTCTTGACGATCATTGGGTTTTTTCCTCCTAAAGTTTGCACCGGAACCTCAGATAATTCCGATATTGTCAAATTCCATAAGCAGTATTGTAACAGATTGTATAATTAAATGCAAATACTTTTTGTGAACATTCGCTCAGTCCAAAATGCGCAGCGGGCTGAAATTCAGGTAATCGGCTGAAACCATTTTGTGCTCCGTTCCGAGGTATTCCCCCTCGAAAACTCCCTGAAGGCTCTTTCCGTGGATATGACCAGCACAGCACATCCTAACACGATATTTCTCGAACAGTTCCAGTATTTCCGTGCATACATACGCGCCGTATTTAGGCGGATAATGCAGAAATACGTATATCGTCCTGTCTCCCGCTGCCCTGAGCGAGGTTTCAAGCCTTATAAGCTCGCGGTTCATAATCTTTTTGTCATGCTCGGAGCCTGTTTCCTCCTCATAGAACCAGCCGCGTGTTCCGCATATCGCGGCGTTTTCACCGTAAAAAAAGCAGTTGTTGTTCAAAATGTCGATAGTGGTAATGCCGCTGGCCCCGAAAAAGCTCTTTGCTTTTGAAGCCGTTGACCACCAATAGTCGTGATTGCCCTTCAAAATAATCTTTTTCCCCGGCAAAGCGTCAATGAACAGAAAGTCCTCTCTAACCTCGGTAAGGTCCATCCCCCAGCTCAGATCGCCGCAGATGACCGTGACATCCTCCTGTGAGAGAGAGGAAAACGAGCGTCGCAGCTTCTCCGTATGGTTTTCCCACTTTGAGCCGAAAATGTCCATCGGCTTGTTCGTGCCTATTGAAAGATGAAGGTCACCGATTGCATAAAGAGCCATTTTCTTCTCCCGAATTTCAGAAAGGTATGAGCATTTGGCTCTGCTCAGTCCGTACGTTTAACGTTATAGGCGCCGCGCAGCTCGCCGTTCTCCGCCGCCGACGGAGTTATCTCAACTTGGTCACCAACGGACAAGACGGCGGCAAGCTCGCTGTCGGCAACGGAAATCACATAATAATAGCTGTGGTTGTCAAGCTTTATAAACACATTTGTGTTCCCGTCGATAACCGCCGTGCGTATATCGGTTATCGTGCCCGTGACGGCGGTTTCCTTGCTTCCGCTTTCGTCGGCAAGATTGCTTTGTTCAAGCAAATCGATATAGTTGCGCTGGCATTCCGCGACCGTCGTTCCCGAAGCCACGAGCTGATACTGCTGAACGTTGACCATTGCGTACATTTTTACAAGTCCGCCCGTGTCCTTCAGCGCAAGAAAATAAGTCGGCTGATTTGAAATATTCAGCAGCAGCGGGAAGGTCGCGCGATAATCCATATACTGAACTATACCCTCAGCGCTTGACATAGCCGCTGTTTCCATAGCGCCGGCACAAGGATAGTACTTTGTTTCCTTTGTGCGCTGGTTTGTCAGAATAAAGCCGATGTTTGAGCTGTCAGAGGAAACGCTGGTAATGCCCGTGTACATATAGACATCATCGTTTTTCGCAATATAGTTATAACCCTCGGTCGTTACGGTTACTCCGCGCTGTCCGATAAAGGAATTGAGCCAGCCGTTCTGGTACATTCCGAAATAGTTATACTGCTTCATAATAAGTGAGGCGGTATAAACTCTGTCCACCCATTGGGGGACTTCCTCGTAATAGGTGCAGTCTCCCGTTATAGCGTTCATAAGGACTGCTCCCTCAACGTCCGCTCCGCCGAAAAGTCCGATTTTTTTGACAATCCTCGGGCATATCCAATACGGTGTTCCGTCGTCATCTACTTCGAAATTCGGAGTATCAAAAATATATGTCGGATAGCTAAAGCGCAAATGACGGTTAACATTCCGGAAGAAATACTCGCAGGTCGAATATTTCATTCCCTCGCTTAGCCTGACTGCCTGAACTTCCTGCGTCACCATATCTATCATTATATATGCAGGAAGCCCCTTTGCCTGATTGGCGACCCATTTGAAAAAGTCGCTGTAATATAGAGGGGTTACCCGGACCGGAGTTCCGTTGTAGTTTATCTGGGTATAGTCATCCGCAACTTCGAACTGAGAAACCATGTCGGACAGCTCTCCCATTTTCTTGTCTCCAAGCTTCATGGCGCTTGCTTCATCGAGCATGGGTATCTGGCTGAAGGAAATCTGGTCTACCTCGGCTGCAAAATCACCTGTGTCAACCGTCAGCAGGTTGCGATATGCGCTGGCACGGAATATCGGAGCCGAAATGAGACTTCCGATAATGAAGATTGCCGCAAGTATAATGCACAGATACACCGGAACTGTGCAGTGTGTTTTGACGCTCTGCCAGAGTTCCCTGCCGCTTTCAGTCTTGAAAAGTCCCTGGGTCACTATGGAAAGGAAACAGTAAACCGCGGACAAGAGCAGCACAAATGTGTAGAAAGCCGTATCCTGCAGGTTGATTGCGGGCAGTTTGAAGTAATAGTAAACCAGTCCAAAGATCAGCGTTATAAAAAGATTCGATACTGTCCTTTTTCCTTTGCCCTGAACTTTTTCTTTCTCCATATTATCCTCCGATGGGTATTTATTGTTAAAACACGCTAGAATATCTTTTCCTGTATTTTTAGTATACCTCAAATTCTGTTAATATTCAATCTCAACATTTCAATGCTCTGCCCGGTTAACAGTTACGGTAAAATGCGAATAATCTGTAGCGGTAAAGAAAAACTCAAACAGGAGTGAGCATATGTATATAAACAATAACCGCGGCGCTCCGCGCATGGAGCCGATGCGCGCCGGCAATCAAAAGCCGCCCCCGAATCCAGCCTCCGCACCAAACCGGCCCTCCTCTCCAGCCAAAATGCCGGGCAATGCTCGGCCAATGCCGATGACGCCCCCCGAAACCGCGGATGGAGCCGCAGTGCGTGGCGGCGGGATGACCGACAGCTTCGGGCATCCGGTCCCGAATGATACGAACTCTCTCACTGTCGGCGCAAACGGGCCCATACTTTTGGAGGACCTTCATTTCATCGACAAGCTGTCGCACTTCGACAGAGAGCGTATTCCGGAACGCGTCGTCCATGCTAAGGGCACCGGAGCCTTCGGGACCTTTGTTACCTATGAGAGCATGTCGCAGTACACCACGGCGGACTTTTTGCAGAAGGCGGGAACACAAACTCCCGTCCTCGTACGCTTTTCAACGGTAATCGGAGGGCGCGGCTCCGCTGATACCGTGCGTGATCCGAGGGGCTTTGCGACGAAGTTTTATACAAACGAGGGCATTTACGACCTTGTCGGCAACGATCTGCCTGTATTTTTCATCCGCGACTCAATCAAATTCCCCGACGTTATCCATTCTCTCAAGCCCTCGCCGGACAACAACGTCCGCGACCCCGAGCGTTTCTGGGACTTCGTTTCCCTCTCGCCCGAAGCAACGCATATGATAACCTGGCTGTACAGCGACCGCGGAACAATCCGCGATTACCGCAATGTTGACGGCTTCGGCGTCAACACATATATCTGGGTTAACAGCAGCAGCGTCCGGCATTTTGTGAAGTTTCATTGGAAAACTATGCAGGGTGTCGAAACAATCGACCGCTTTGAAGCCGAGCGTTTAGCCGGCATCGATCCCGATATAGCCGTGAACGCGCTCTCCGACGCGATTAAGAAGGGTGTTTATCCGAAATATGAGCTTTGTGTCCAGCTAATAACGCCTGAAGAAGGCGAAAAGCTACCCTTCGATCCGCTGGACGACACGAAAACTTGGCCGGAGGACATTTACCCGCTTAAAAAGGTCGGACTTATGACCCTCAACCGGAATCCGCAGAACTTTTTCGCGCAGATCGAGCAGGCTGCGTTCTGCCCTGCCAACATCGTACCCGGAGTTGAGCTTTCCGCCGACAAAATGCTTCAGGGTCGCTCGTTTGCCTATAATGACACTCAGCGTCACCGCATCGGACCGAACTTCACACAGCTTCCCGTCAACAAAGCTCTCAGGCCGCCTGTCAATAATCAGCGCGACGGCAGCATGACCTATGAATTCAACCCCTCGCCCATCAACTATTCGCCTAACAGTCTTGCGGATAATCATCCCCTGCCCTACGACATACCGGTTCCGAAGCCTGTCCATTTGGACGGCGACGCCATTAGGAAGTCCATCCCGAAAACCGACGACTTCACGCAGGCGGGCGAGCGCTACCGTTCCCTTGACAAAACGCAGAGAGCCCATCTTTGCGATAATATCGCAGTCGAACTATGTAAGTGCAGGCCGGATATAATCAAGCGTGTTATACTTTACTTCGAAAAAGCCGACAAAGATTTTGCCTCGGGGGTCGTGCGCGATATGGAGACGTACCGCAGCATGGGCTGACCGCACAAGTCACGAGATTATTTCTCCGCTCAGCCCTGCGTTTCGGCACACTTTCCTACAGGCATAGTCTTTTTAACGAAATCAGGAAGCGGGCACCGCTAAAAGCTCTTGCTTTTCACGGTGCCTGCTTTCAATTAACAGATAAAGTCATAGTTTATACTTAATTTCTATATACGGTTTTTGTTATTCCGAGGTGTCCCGTATACAGACACCCGTGCAGTTAAGTAAAACCGCAAGCGAGGCGCAGAAATCAATTAAAAGCCCGAACCATATCGGAGCAAAACCCAGCGCCGCCAGCGCAAATATCAAAAGCTTCACGCAGCAGGCTAATACCGCCCCTCTTATAACAAAGCTCTTTGTCCTGCGGGAAATACGAAGAGCGGCGTTTATCGGCCCCACTCCGTCTTCCAGAATAACGACGTCAGTTTTCGGGAGCTCTTCATGGCAGGAGGCTCCGTTTATTGTTATGCCCACATCGGCCGCCTCGAAGAGTTTTTCGCCTGTCACACAGTCACCGATAACAGCAAGCTTGCCGCGGGCGTCTATGCGGCCTTTGATTTCCTGAATACAAAGAATTTTCTCCTCCGTCGTGCACTCGGCATAGTACTCGTCGATTCCTAGCTCGTTTGCGACAAGCCTGTCCTTTTCACGGCTTTCGCCGGAAACCATGGCTATCCTGTCAACATCGGCTTTGGCGAGGTTCCTAAAATAACCAACCGAAACACCCGACTTGATGTTTTCATTCAGTTCAATCCGGCCAGCGTAGATGCCGTTGACAGACATATGAAGCCTTGTTCCTTCAAAGCTGT
>Ga0074193_1003628_pt1 | contig 10949 bp, 10 predicted proteins | sample EPASupsiteHSE605_FD_64523 | JGI IMG/M metagenome (GOLD analysis project Ga0074193, IMG submission 64523) | Bioremediated contaminated groundwater from EPA Superfund site, New Mexico - Sample HSE6-05 | ecosystem: Environmental > Aquatic > Deep subsurface > Groundwater > Contaminated ...
TCCAGCTGACGGGCATCAGGGAGAACACCTCCCAGGGTTAAAACGATGTCCACCCATAGGTGATCCTCGGCTTTTAAACCGGAATTCTTGAGTATCTGGGGGCTTCCAATACCTCCAGCGGCCAGAACTACCACATCAGCATCATATTTCTTATTATCTGAGGTTATAACTCCAGTTACCCTTCCATTTTCGGTGATGACCTTTTCTACTGGAGACCTGCTCTTGAGAATTGCACCGTTTCTTATGGCTTCTGTGAGGAATTTCCGTGAATCCCATCGCGCACCACGTACACATCCCAATTCACAGAGGCCACAGTTGTTACATTTGGAGGTGTCAACCACTTTGGGTGTGGGTTGGGGGTTCAAACCCAGATCCTGTGCTGAACGGAACATTTCCTTCGTTATTGGCCTCCAATTTTCCTGTGGGATGGTAGTGGGCTTTAATTCGCCCTCCAGTTCATCATATTCTGGGGTTAAATTTAAACCAATCTCTTTTAAACCCCGATCAGCCCTTACCAGATTTCCACAGGCAAGAACAGTTGAACCACCAGTTGCAAGGCCCCGTACCAGGACCAGTTCCTGGGATGAGCGCTGTATGTCCATTGGTGGGAATAGATGTTTAAAGGTACCCTCCCCTCCCAATAGTCCAAAACGACGCAGGGGTTCAGCCCAGGATATCCGTCGTGTGAATGGTTTGAAAGGAGGACCTGCCTCCAGCACCACCACTTCAAAACCCCTTGATTGTAATTCACGGGCCGCGGTAGCCCCTCCAGCACCACTACCCACCACAATAGCTTTCATAATTAAAATCCTCTTCTTTTTTTAAGATATTAAGATTTAGTGTAACCTGAATGGAAAAGATAATTTATAATCTATTCATTCTTGTATCTTTATGGATCTTATTATTGTATCTTTATGGAATCTATTTTTAGGGTCGCTAAACAATGATCATGCCCCTGGGTAATTCTTTCCACAAATTTCATCTGGATATTGGGATTTAAACCCTGCACAACACCTTCATCCGCCGCTGAAAGAATCTGGCACGTGTTTGGATTGTAATTACTGGCTAAACTGCAGTGATTAACCACCATAACCAGTTCATCCTTTCCATTTTCTTCAACTACAAAATCGATTCCCAGTACAGTGTACATGATTCTGGCAGCAGTAATCAGATCTTCCAAATCATCCCCCACTCCCAAAATCCTCTTAAACCTCCGACCAAGGAGCAATCCCTCCTGGAACATGGCTTTTCTCCCCCTGGAAATGGCCTTATCAATCCCCAGGGTTTTCATCAGAGTTTCGACCAGTTCATTATGAGTTGCTGCCATTTCTCTTCTCTTCCTGTCCAGATTACCTTTCAGGGCTCCTTTTGATCCATGATGGGTATAACTTTCATTATGATTTTTTGCCTTGCTTCCTGAATCATAATATTCGTCTAAAACTTTTTCCAGGCCATTGATGGTGGAGTAGGCCAGTTCATCCAGACTTTTTTCCAGGAACCATCCCGGAGTCCACCAGGAGAGTATTCTCAGCCTGAGTCCCATTATGAACCTCCCCTTATGGGAAATTTAATGGTTGTTTTATGAAATCCCCTCATACTTCCTCCAGTTGACCCTGATGCAGGATAAGAAGGTGAAGTGTTCCCTGGTAAATGGAATCTATCACCTCCTGGTAACGGCGGGTGATTATCTCCCTTTTAAGCTTCATGTTAGCAGTGAGATCACCCCTATCAATGGATAGATCATTGGGGAGGATGGCCCATCTTTTAACCTGTTCCGGGCGTGATAGGTCCTGATTAATTGATTGGATGGTTTTTTCTATATCCAGGGGGTTGTAATCCTCCCCCACCCAGAAAAGACCAATGAGGTAGGGTTTACCCTCACCCACCAGCATTACTTCGCTGGTACCAGGTGCATCGCGGAGTAATGCTTCAATCCGGAGGGGATCTATGCTCTTACCATAAGAGTTGATTATAAGTTCCTTCTTACGTCCAGTTATAACCAGACTGCCTTCCGGGGTTATAAATCCAGTGTCTCCAGTTTGAAGCCATGCGCCCTTTTTCGGTGGAGTTATATTAGATTCGAAGTAACCCGGAGTAACCTGGGGCCCCTTAACCAGCACTTCCCCATCATTGGCTATTTTTATCATGGTTTCAGGGAGCGCCTCTCCAACAGTACCTCTGCGGTTACGCCCCCTGCGGTTCAAGGTCACCAGGGGTGCTTCAGTTAAACCATAGGCATTGTGTACCTCCACTCCCAGATCATGATAATCATGGATCAGATGCTGGCTGGATGTGGCTGAACCTACTATCAGTTGAGAGCAATGATCTAAACCGGCTTTACCCAGGAATATCCTGCTGATCAATGGTCTTAATATTTTCTTAAGTATCCCTGGTTTAAGATGGACGTAGTGACTCCCGAAGAATGAATCTCTCAACTGGGACCATAGTTTTTCATAGAAACGGGGTACTGAGAAAAATATGGTTGGTTTAGCATGGGGCAGGGCCGAGGCCAGTTCATTGAAGTCTTCCAGGAAGTATATCTTCAGGGGGGCTGGAGCATAGTAGGGTGAATAAGTGCCCAGGATCCCCTCAACCACATGGTTCATGGGTAAAAATGATAAATAACGTACCTCACGGTTGCGGTCTTTCCAGGGTGGGAGTGAAGCCATACTTTCAGCCATCCACCGTAAATGTTCCTGGTTGAAGGTAACTCCCTTGGGGGTGCCAGTGGTACCGGAAGTGTAACGGATGGTGGCTAGATCAGTAAAGTCCACTGGGGAGTGAATTTTATGAGAAGCATTGGAACTATTGGAAGTATTGGAACTATAATGGGTATCGGAACTCTTTTTACCCTTTTCCAGGAATTCTGACCAGGACTGGATATTCGGGGGTATGCTCTGTGATTCCCGGCAGAAGGAAATCATCTCTAGATCAAGATCAAGTTCCGATAACCGTTTCATAAGGTGAGGTGTTCCAATGAACAGGATTTTAGCTCCACTAACTTTTAAAATATTCTTTATCTCTTTTGGTGGGCTGGTGTAATAGAGGGGAACACTCACTGCTCCTAAAAGTCCAATTGCAACTTCCAGTGTAAGGTAGCGGGTGCTGTTTAATCCCACCAGGGCCACCCTATCACCAGGACCTACATCAGACTCTTTAAGGGTATGATAAGCAGATAAAATCTCTTCACGTATTTGATGGGATGATTTTTCCTGGATCCCCTGAGGGGTGATATCATAATATCTTACCGGATAGCTGCGCCCTCCCAAACGGTGTAAAACTTGTTCGTGAACCGTACGCTCCGAACGATGGAAAAAACCATGATAAACAGCATACTCCAGAAGGTGGGGTAGATATTCCTCCCAGTTAAGATTAAATGAACCTAAAAGATTTTCTGTATTCTTCCGACTGAAGGAGTGCTTCTCATCCAGGTAAGGTGCCAATGTAAATAGAATATTTAAAATTCCGGATCCAGGGGAAGATTGGGAAGATATCTTCTGGATTAATGGTGCCACTGGAATGAAGATCGGCCTTGGAAGTTTAATATCCAGCTGATCCATAGCCAATATCCGCACCTGTTCCAGGAGTTCCCTTATGGTGGGTAAAGAATCGGTAGGTGCCGTGAGGTGGAAGGTTTTACCCTCTGCTTCCTGGTTGAAGGTTAAGTTAGTTATTCCGTGGGCCACATAATCCACCGGGATCATATTCAGGGTTAGGGATGGGCTGGTGGGGATAACTCGGAGTTTACCATTCAAATAAAGTTTAAAAAGAGCATAAACTGTGTTAAAAGTCTTTATTTTCCCGGTTTCTGAATCACCCACCACCATTCCCGGTCTGAATATTGAGTAAGGAAGTCCTGATTCCAGTACTACCTGTTCTGCCTTGTATTTACTTTCTTCATAGTTACTCCAGAAACCAGGGGGCATTGATTTGCCCTGGGGATCCTCAGGGATAAGTCCTTCGCTTTTCCCGGCAACGTAGGCTGTAGAAACATGGGAGAAACGTTTGAAAATCCCCTTTTCATGTGCTTGTTCGGCTAGTTTAAGGAGATTCCGGGTGCCCTGCACATTGGTCTGGTGGAGTTCTTCGAGTGGTGCGTGGAGACGTAAATCAGCAACGGTATGGATGATATGGGTTAAATTGGAGGATATATCCTGGTAATCTTCACTATCCAGTTGTAGATCTTCTTGGGTTATATCGCCAGAGATGACTTTAACTTTATTGTTCAATGATTCGGTAAGTTCATCCCAATCATACCATGCTCTTTTCAAACGTAAAATGGCATGTTCTTTATTTTTAGCTCTTACCATAGCTATAATTTCAATTTCAGGGAGATAAATTAACTGACGGGCGATCTGGGTTCCCAGGAAGCCATTTGCGCCAGTGAGTAGCACACGGTTTTTCATTGTTTCAACCATAATTTCTTCTTAACCTAATCTTTTGGGATACTAATGAAATAATTATTTTGTTTAAGGAACTTCCCCAAGATGATCCGGTTCTTTTGGGATAGATTGACCTGTTGGGATAACCCTCCTTCTAGGGCATCTTTCTGCAAATCAGTGTTGTCTAAAAGCAAACCTATCTTCTGTTTAAGAACATCCCATAAATTGGGTGAATCGTGATGGAGAAAGTAGTCTTGGTAAAGGTTGAGATCCTGGTAGAATGAAGTTAACCGGGGATCATGCCCCACTGCTATCTGGGGAACCCGGGCACGGAGTGATAACACCGCGGAATGATAGCGCGAAGTAACCAGCAAATCCAGCTGGGAGAGCATTGATGTCATCTGGGATGCATTATAATCATTGGAAGATATAACTTTGCAAAAATCCTTATTCTTCATTTCACGGAGTATGTCCTCAGCAAGGGGCTGGTCCAGGGCTTCCATACATATCAGGGCAACATTTTTGGAATGTTCTTCTATTATCCAGTCTGCTATACATGCCCATCCTTTAACCAGCCTTTCCCGAGTATTCATCCTTTCCCGGGAACGGGAGAAATAATAGGGCCATTTGTAAAGGTTTTTTTTACTTCCCCAGGGTCGTATCACCACTGGCCACAGTGAAAAATCAACAACTGCCAGGCCAACCACACCACTGGAGGCTTCAGGCCATATCCTATTTAGGAAATCATGATCCTCAACTTCTTCCTGGAAGGTGAAAGCACAGTCCGCAGTGGAAACAAGCGGTGCAGTTACCCCAATTTTCTGGAGTCTTTCCAGGGCGTGCCTGGTTCTGGTTATGATGAGATCGGTTTTACTGGCCTCCCTTTTAACCAGCCAACGATTCAGACTGGATAATTCACCGGCATCCACAGCATAAGCCACACAGGGAACACCATGTTTGTGGGCGCTTCTGGTGGCCCATAAAAATGCCCAGAGCAGGGCTGAAGTCCAGGTGTCCATGTAACAGCTTCCCTCCACAAGGAGCACCAGGTCGTGCTCTTTCACCAGTTTGTCAATGGCAAAGAAGAAGATGGAAGGGATGGGGGCAATATGCAGGTATTCATCCTCATCCAGATAACGGCGCAGGTTCTCCTCGTTAAGGGTGGGGACCGTGATCTGGACCTGGGATCCCATCAAGCTCCGAATGTCCTCTATAATAGCCAGTAGGCGGGCTTCTGATCCAGTGTTGTTGGCACCGTTATAGCCCACCAGGAGAACCCTGGGGCCAGTAAATTTCTCCCCGGATTTTAAGTCATGGTTGGCAGTGTTTTTTTGCATAGTAAGTTCCCTGAATATCTTCTAATAAATTTTAAATAATGATTTATTCTACTTTAAGCTGATTTATTCTACTTTAAGCAATGATTTATTCCACTAATGAAACATTCACCTTCCATCAGGAGTTTATTCCACGTACACTTTGATCTTGGTTTGTTCTTCCTCATCGATGACATCAACAATTTTACCCTCTGCCCCGTTTTTAATGGCATCTAAAATCTCATCAAGGTCGATGTTGTCCAGCCCAGAGTCCTTAAGTTTGGGGTCGTATTTTTTGGCCAGTTTCAACCCCACATCCACCAGGGAAATGGGTATGTTCACATTCACCTTGGGCTGATCATCCAGGGTGTATACCCGAACTTTTAACCATTTAGCATCTGTTTTAGGCACAATTTCCTGATCATTTCTTTCCAGAGCCGAGAACAGTTCCATTGCTTCTGCAGCAGTGATCTTTCCATCTTCTACCATTTCTAAAATCTGCATCCTCTCTTCTGAAATATTTTTAGACATTATTAATCCTCCTAATCATATTTTAAATTATTTTTTTTATTTATTCAACATTTTTAGAGCTTCATCTTTGTTGATTTCCCCTTTGCTGAGTTTTTCTATAATTTCCTTCTGGTTAATGGCTGGTTTTTCCAGTTTGTATCCCAGGGTGGAAATCACTTCATCCAGTTTATTCCTTACTGTGGGGTAAGATATACCCAGTTCTTTTTCTATTTCCTTAATATTGCCCCTGTTTTTAATGAAAACCTCAACAAAGTATTTTTGTTGTTCACTTAACCTACAAAACTTGCAGAGATCGAATTCACCCCGGATGGTAGTTTCACAAGTTTTACAGTGTATCTCTGTGATCTTGGTTTCACCTTTACAGATGGGGCAGCTTCCCGGTACTTCACGTTTCAAATCCATTCATCTCCTCTTAATGTGGGCATAATCCTCTTTTACACCGTGTAGATCTTCACTACTACTTTTTCCTGGTTCTCATCGTAGGTATCGATATTCACCAGTTCAAAGGGTTCTTCCTGTTCCAGCTGATCCAGGATCTGTTCCACATCCTGGGGGGTTATTTTTTCTAAGAACTCCCTGGTGTTGTATTCACCAGATGGTGGCAACCAGCCTTCCCACATTCTGGAGGGCCCGTATTTGAGTGTCAATCTGGAAATCCATTTCAACGTTGAAAAACGTAACGCTGGAATGGGAAATGAAAATTTAGCCGTTTTTATCTCCATTTTTAATTTTTTAGCCTTCATTGTTCCACCTAGATAACAGGGTTCTTATGATCCCAGCTTGGTTATTTGATAATATTAATTAATCATATATAAAATTATTGATTATTTTAATTTCAACTTCAATAATATGAAACTTTGAATTAACATTTTTAATGTTTATAGGGGGTCCCTTATTTTTCGCCTTCTCCAGGTCCCATATCCCTCATCATGAAGAATATCACCTTCAACAAAACTCCACTCAAGGCCCTGGTTAAAAGGCCTATCCTGGCTGGCTGGTAGTATTCCTTGCCCTGATAGAACTGGTAGTCTGCTGGCAGGTACTCTTTGACATTGCTGGAGACAGTTTGAAATATGCGGAAACTCATGTAATCCATAAGACCCACTTTCTCTCCATTGGGTTTCTCACTTTCAACCGATTTTAAGGACTTATTAAAGCTTTCTACAGATTTTTCCAGGTTTCTCTGATTTTTCCTATTTAAACCCTCTGTTGCTGGCCAGGGTGCGGTAACCAATCCACATTTACCAGTTACCTTGTATCCCCATGCTTTGGTGATTGTTTCCATGTACTCAAGAGTTTCTTTAGCTCCTATCCCTCCGGTGGTGCACAGGACCAGTGCCTTCTTACCGTGGTACTCCGGTCGGTGACAGAGGTAAGCCACCCGGTCAATGAAGTTCTTCAGGAGGGCGGTAACAGTCATGACGTAAACCGGTGAAACCATGACCAGGCCATCTGCTTCTTGCATTTTATCCTGGATCATCTGCCGGTCATCTTTTAGGGGGCAGAATTCGATTCCCCGGGATACACAGTTGAAACAACCTTTACAGGTCTCCAGGTGTGCATCCTTCAGGAAGAGGTATTCAAATTCATAATCCCCCTTATTTTTCATCTCTGCTTCTAGTTTTTTGGCGGCCTGGTAACTGTTACCCTTCTTTCGGGGGCTGCCAATGATGGTTAAAATTTTCATATTTTCACCTTTTTTACAATTTAAGCATTTGGAGTGGTTTTTATTAGATTTGCAATGTTTTGGTCATATTTTGTATCCCATAAAAGTATTGTTTCATCGAAAGTATCTTGGTTTCATTATAATTCTGATTATTAAGATATCACTTAACTTACCAGCCGTGATTTTATCTGATAGTATTCTCGTTTATTGAAGCTGCATTCCTTCATACAGATGGTGCAACCATGGCACGATTCTTTTAAAATCACGGTCCGTGTTCTACCATTTGCATCGACTTCTTCGGTTATGGCATTTCCAGGGCAGGCTTTAATGCATTTACCACATTTTTCACAGAAATCAGACACCCAAGAATGTGAATTACTCCCCTTGCCTGGTAAATTATTTATACTGGTGAAAATTGCAGATATTCTCTGCCGAGGTCCGAATTCAGGAGTTATAAGCATCCCATGCCTCCCTTTCCATCCTAGACCAGCTTTTTGTGCCAGTGCAGGATAAACCACAAATCCTCCTGCAGGGTGACTGGCCTGGGCAGCCACACCATTTTCCCGCAGATAATCAGTAAGGAGGTTGGTGGCTTTGCCCAGTTCATCATAGGTTACCACTCCCATCTCCTGTGTTTGGGAACTGGGGGCATTGTCGATGGCCATTTTATCCATCTCCATAACCAGGATAATGGCGTTTTCATAGGCTAACTTTCGATCCTGGAAAATGAACTCCGCAGGGACTGGGGTGTATGCTACTTTATCTATTCCAATGGAGCTGGCGTAACTTTCAAATTCCTCTTTAAACTCATTATTGGTCATGGTTTCAGGATTTTCAGGATTATTTTTAAGGGATTTCACAGTGTGTTCCATATTTTTAGCAATGGAAAGCTGTTTAGGTAATGTTTTGAGGGTTATTTTTAGTTTATCGGGCATTATTTTTGGGGGAGATAGGGTGTTGGATTCAATCCCCCCTTCTCCCGTAGGTGCACTGGTTTCCAGCAAGTTGATCTTATTCAGACGGTAAGCAGCGTATCTGGATTTTAATTCACTTAACATGGTCATGTACTACTCTCTCCTCCAATTGTGTCTAAAAAATAGTCCACATGGTTAGATATGGCCTCTTCAACAGCACGGGTATCTGAATCTTCACTTTTTAACAGAAGATATTCGAGAAACAGGGAGAATAAAGGGTATTGGAATTCCACTGAGAGGATTTTAGGGTTAATTGGTATGATAGTTCCATTTTCAACCATTTTTTCCAGTATTTTTTCGGTGAACTGTTGGGGTTCCTTTATTAATGTGTGCAGGATGATTTTTTTGGCTCTTTCATCACGGAACTGTTCACTGGAACTGATCTGGAATATTTTTGCCATTTTTGGGATTTTTAAAATATTTAAGGTACGGTTCACCCGTTCACGGAAGATATCTGGAGTTAGTTCATGGATTTTATCTGGATCCCGTGCCTCTGGAGGTCTCATTTTGACTAATTCTTTTTGGAAGTATGCAAAGATGGAGTCCATTATGGCATTTTTACTGGGATAATGATTGTAAATGGAGCTTTCCCTTATCCCAACGGTTCTGGCTATTTCACGTACTGAAACAGCATCAAAACCTTTATCTGCGAATAATTCAAGTGATACGTTAAATATTCTCTCTTTGGTTGGTTTGATGTTGTCTTTTGATTTTTGATCTTCCATATGATGTTCCCCTTAACTAACGTTCGTTAGTCTTATGGATATAAGTTCCATCTCCCAATATATAAAACTAACGTTCGTTCGTAAATGATCTCGGAAAAGTGTCAGAAAAATAAAAAAATTTCATCCTTTTAGAACTTAAAGAACAATATTTTATACAGTTTAATTCAAATTTATCGAGAATATCTCTTTTTGTATTCTTTTTAAAAAAAGAAATAAGATTATTCTGGTGGGAAAACTTCAAAGAATAATTCTCTAAATTCATCCATTAATTCTTTAGGGAATTTTAAACCAACACATATTATGAGAACCCCGGTTCCAACTGTTCCTTCTTCGTTGTTGGGGTCGTCTATTAATCCTTCATCAAAAACCAGATTTACCCTGGACTTTTCCTGAAGGAAATCCCATAATGTTTCTTTTTCAGGGGCTTTCCCGGTTTTCATGATTTTATTACGGAGGGACAGCTGTAAAAATTGCTCCCAATCTTTATATTCGCAAAATTCAATCCACACCGACCCCTTATAGTCAATACATGAATTGCAAGTTTCAATTTCCCAGTGAAAGAAGTTTTTTATAATATCCTCTATTCCTTCATCCACCAGAATATAAAAATCATCATCAACTTTAAGTTCTACCTGTTTATGTCCCATATAAATTCCTCCTAATTTATCGGTAAACTTCTATTATCATTAAATATCTTTTATTTTTGAACAAAAAAAGTAGGGGTTACCTTCTCCTAAGCACATTATTAATGGTGATGGCTATCAGGAGTAAAACTGGCCAGATTTCCAGTCTTCCCATCCAGAAATCAATTATGAACACTATTTTAACCAGTGCTGGGGAATCCGGAGTCATGATTCCGCTGGAAAGTCCCACATTACTCAGGGCAGAGGCTACCTCAAATATGACCCTGGAAATATCAGGATAATAAATCAGTACTATAATCACACTTACAATGTACACCAGCAGGTAGGTGGATAGAAATGCTCCGGTTAATCGTATAACATCATCGGTTATCTGTAATTCAGTTACATGGTGTAACTTTTTAGCCATAACAGCTTTACCTGGTAATATGAATGATTTAACCTGCCAGGATATTCCTTTGAGCAGTATGCCCACTCGGAGCCACTTAATACCTCCACCGGTAGACAGGGATCCGGCACCAATGATCATGATTATGGTCATGAGGAATGTACCCAGACCAATCCATTTGGTGAGTATATCGGGATAGAAAGCGGTTTGCAGGCCGGTGGTGGTGATGGCTGAAACCATCTGGAACAGACTGAACCTTAAATTAAGCAGTAAGTCATTCCCATAGACCTGATTGTTAAAGAGCATAAAGGTTACCAGGACTGTGGAAA
>Ga0074193_1003631_pt1 | contig 10943 bp, 7 predicted proteins | sample EPASupsiteHSE605_FD_64523 | JGI IMG/M metagenome (GOLD analysis project Ga0074193, IMG submission 64523) | Bioremediated contaminated groundwater from EPA Superfund site, New Mexico - Sample HSE6-05 | ecosystem: Environmental > Aquatic > Deep subsurface > Groundwater > Contaminated ...
AAATATCTGAACAGGAAAACCGGCTTCATCCTGGTTTCTCATGATAGGTTTTTTCTGGACCGTTGTATCGACCATATCCTGACCATCAATAAAACCAATATTGAACTTCAAAAAGGCAATTTTTCAACGTGGTGGGTCAATAAAGAGAAAATGGATTCGTTTGAAACAGCGGAGAATGACAGGCTGCAGAAAGAGATCAAACAATTATCGGCAGCAGCCAGGCGGACGGCCGACTGGTCGGATAAAATCGAGAAAACCAAGAAGGGAACGCTGAACTCCGGCATCAAGCCGGATAAAGGCTATATCGGCCACCAGGCGGCAAAAATGATGAAACGGTCCAAGACGATAGAAGGACGACAGCAAAAGAATATTCAAGCGAAGGAAAAACTTTTAAAAAATATTGAGCTGGCTGACAGCCTGAGTATGAGACCCCTTTCACACCCGAAAAATACACTTGTGGAATTACGTGACCTGGCAATCTATTATGCGGACAGGAAGGTCTGCGAGGATGTTCATTTTACTGTAGAGAGAGGAGAGCGGGTGGCCTTAAGTGGCAGGAATGGCTGCGGTAAATCCAGTGTTTTAAAGCTGCTGATTGGAGAAGATCTTGTCTCCAGCGGCAAGGTTAATATTGGAAGTAATCTAAAAATCTCCTATATTTCGCAGGATACCGCTTACTTGCAGGGCAGTCTGCGCAGTTTTGCCGAGCAGTACCAGATTGAGGAAAGCCGTTTTCTGACCATTCTGCACAAGCTCGATTTCTCAGGCGTTCAGTTCGAAAAAGATATGCGTATGTTCAGTGCAGGGCAGAAGAAAAAGGTACTCCTGGCCAAAAGTCTCTGCGAGCAGGCCCATCTGTATATCTGGGATGAACCGCTGAACTATATTGACGTTCTGTCCCGGATGCAGATTGAGGACCTCATTGTAAGATGCCGGCCGACCCTGCTGTTTGTGGAGCATGACAGTGCGTTTGTGCAATCAGTGGCAACAAAATATATCAGGCTTTGATCGGTTGCCCTCAAACAAAATTTTCCACCGCGGATTTTCTGTTGACAAATAAGGTCTATTAGAATAGACTTACAAGTAGGTCTATTGAGATAAACCTTGGGGGTATCATGGAGAACTATAAATTATTTGATGCGGAGTATAAATTTGTCAGTATTGTCTGGGAAAAAGAACCGGTGAATTCGACTGAGCTTGTACGGCTTTCTTTGGAAAGACTGGGCTGGAAGAAGTCAACCACTTACACGGTTTTGCGAAAACTATGTGAACGGGGCATTTTAGACAACGCTGATGCAGTGGTCACTTCACTTGTTAAAAAGGAAGAAGTACAGAAGTATGAAAGCCAATCTTTAATTGAAAAAAATTTTGAAGGTTCTCTGCCACAGTTTTTAACAGCATTCCTCGATCGGAAAAAGCTTACGGCTAAGGAAGCTGAAGAACTGAAAAGAATTATTGAGGAGGCGATGCAATGAACAGCTTGATGACAGTTTTCAGCACTGTTGTTGATATGAGCATGACAGCTTCCTATGTGGCGCTCGGTGTGATCCTGATTCGACTGCTTCTGAAAAGGGCACCGAAAATCTTTTCTTATCTGTTGTGGCTGGCGGTTTTTTTCAGACTGATCTGTCCTGGTTCGTTTACCTCAGCTTTCAGTTTTCTAAACGTTGTCAAACCCGCCATGCAGCCTGATGCTTTGCCTGAGACGCTGGTGATGGCAGGCCTTGAGAACATAAATTATGCAATAAACGGTACAGTAAACAGCTCAGTTGGCAGTACGCTGCCTCTGGTCGCAGCAATGGGTGTAAGTCCGCTTTCTATGCTGATGTTGCTTGGCAGTATGGTCTGGATGGCCGGAGTTATGGTGCTGCTGATTTGGAATATCTTTTCCTATTTTAAAATTGCAGAAAAGATAAAAACGGCTACGCTGCTGGATGCTTCTTTACCGGATATTTATGAGACAGATCAAATCAGCACGCCGTTTGTTTTTGGCTTTAGGCGACCGAGAATTTATTTGCCTGCAGGCATTTCGGCCCGGGAATTACCCTATGTACTGGCGCATGAAACGGTACATATTCAGAGAAGTGACTATCTGATCAAACCGACGGCATTTCTGGTTCTGATCATCCATTGGTTTAATCCGTTGATGTGGCTCTGCTTTGCGCTGATGGTTAAGGACATGGAAATGTCCTGCGATGAAACGGTTATCAGAAACAAGGGGCAAGGGATCAAAGCGGATTATTCTAATTCCCTGCTGGCGTTGGCAGTTCAGAAGAAAAGCTTCTGGCAGGCTACCCCTTTAGCTTTCGGTGAAAACAATATTAAAGAGAGAATAAAAAATGTGATCCATTACAGAAAGCCTCGTTTTTGGGTTGGCACGGCTATAATTATCGTGATCGCGGCGTTGATGATTGGATTCATAGCGAACCCGATAAATGGGACGGCTACAGGGCAGAAAACGTACTCAGGCTACGCGGTCGATAAATTACTGGCCAACAAAACACCGTATGTAGGCAATGCGAGCAAGGTTATCGCGCTGATTGACGCGATGCCTTTGCCGGAAGGGGTTGTCCGGGATAAAGTCGAGTTGCAGACGTCCGCTGAGCCATATGGCATAACCATTAATTATTGGATTAATAACGCTTCGGCGATTACGGCAGAAGACGGAATCATCGGAAATGTGTTTTATCGCAATGCCATTTTGCTCTTTGCTTTGGTGGACAACGTCCAAATCATTAACATTCGATTTGCCGACAGTACTGGGCAATTGGAAGGGTATAGCTGGTCAAAGTCAAGGAGCCGGATTGAGCAGGTCATGCAAGGAGATGTACGTCTTTATTCCGAAAATACCGGAAAGCTGAAGGAACTGATTGACCGCTTGAGCAGCGTCTATGCCAGTTATGGATATACAGATGGGAATACAGTAGCCAATAATGCGGATCAGGTTAAAAATTGTCTGGAGAAGATCATAACATCGCCAATGGCTTCCTCAAATCCCTATGATTATTTGAATGCACATCCGGCAGAGGTTGAAACAATTATTGCCATGAATGAAAAAGCACTGCCTTACCTATTCTCCGAATTTGCGAAAGGCGGGCAGACAGGCTTAACGGGAAATCTGATGGAAATCCTGTGCCGAAAGATCCTCGGCAGTGAGGATATCAAATATGCCAGTACGAATCATCAAGACTGGTATGATGCCTATAAGAAACATATCCAGGAGATAACAGATAAAAATAGTTTGGGCTGGGTGCAGGATCATTACCCGAAAGGTGTACTTATCTTGGGGGGAGAACAGAATTAACTTAGACTATCTGTAACGCATTTTTCTCATTACGCAGCAACGATAAGCCAGAAAACAGCGACAGCGTCCGCCGCCATTTCCTAGCCTGAAGTGTCCGAAGCTTCGGAGATGTGCTCATACGCTCTGTCCATCCTATATTAATGATACGCCAGCCTGGGCTCGGCGCTTCATCATCCACCACTTCTTACTGCGCATCTCGGACGGGGCAAGCTTGCCTGTTCCATGTCTCATCTTTAAGCCACCTATCCAAAAGATCGTAAATTTTATTCTTATAAATGATATACGTCTCCTTGTCATCAGGGGCGATTTGGAGCAGCTTATGCTTGACTTCCTTGATGGTTTGATCCATGTTTTCACAGAGGAAGGCGATATGGTTGGCCCTGACTTTGAGCGACGTATTAATAAAGTTTGTTTTCATTCGCTCGTAGCCCTTGGCGGCTGAGCTTTTTTGGAGGGATTCCAGCGCATCCTTCAGCTGCCTGGCCGTTTTAGCAAGTTCTTCTTTGGACGTCTTGACGTTCTCCAATTGGATTTTCAGATTGGCGAGTTCCGCTGTCAGTTCGGTGATGGCACCGCTTTGGTCTGCCACTGTTTTTTGGAGATCCGTGTTCCCCTGCAGGGCCAGGTCTTTTTCCTGTAAAGCCTGGTCTTTTTCTTGCCGGGCCTGCGTCCGTTCCTTAACTGCTTTCCTGAGCTCCTGCTTGGTCATCCCCTCGATATCCATATCGATGATGAATTGCGCGCGTTCCTCCTTGGGGATACCTAAAAGAAGAACCGCCTGGCTGTAGTTCAAATTCGGATCCGGATCCGAATTTGAGGAAGTAAGCTGTCCTGCTCCGCACTCTTTGAAGATACGCATCAGTTTATTGGCCCTGCTCTGGGAGAAATCAACCGACTCCTCCAGCCATTTGCCCCATTCTCCATGCTTAAGCAGGGCCTTGGCCTCCGTCAGCCGCCTTCCAATCTCGACAGCGGCGGCAAGGTAGATCCTCTCAGTCTGGTATTTGATCATGTTAATTTCAGCCGCGATGACATGCGGCGTGCGTCCGCTGATGATATCAGTTACTGTATTCGTTACTGGATTAGTCACTCGATCTGGATCAGTCATGATATCCACACTCCTTGGGGCGATTACTTCGGTGATTAAACTTCTAAAATACAATGTTCTTTTTGTTGTCCAAAGTGCAACGCTTTCGGAAAAACAAATTTAAATCAATAATCACCGGAGTAATAACTTCACTCGTAGGTTATGTGGCCAGGCTTTAAAGTGTGACAGCCTCAAGCTCACGCCGCCGACAGAAGCATAGTTAGTGGAATTGGGTCCATGATAGACTGTCGAGGCACTGGACATCGTTGCTGAAGTAGGCATAATATCGCTCCTTTGATTTAAAATTTTGAATCGAATGATTCAATTACTTGAAAGAAGAAATGGGATATTTATAAACCTGCTTTATAAATTTTTCTAGGGCTTAATAAAATGAAGTTTAGATATTATCTGATCTGTGAATATTTCTTCTTTCAGCCTGATTATATTTCTTCAGCAACTTTCTGAACGGCAAAAATCCGGGAAGAATTCGGAAATTATTGGATAAGATAAAATATTTTCAAAAAATTAAATGCCAGTAGATGCTGCTTATAATACAGCGATACTTACAAATCATAGAAAACAAGGCTAAAAACAAGATATGCGACTTTTACATTGAATTGGTATCAATGGAAATTTCTTGAATAAATAATTATAGCTGGGCGAAAAGGAGCCTGTCAGCATTCCGATTGCGAGCATTGAAGAAGCACAAGCCTTCTGGAGCCAGAAAAGCCAGCAACGGGCATGGATTCACTGCCAGCCATCGGAGGATACCCACGGAGCCTTAAAAGGGCAAAGCTTCTGAAAGCGGCGTATCATCCAAACGAATACCACAAAAAAACCACCGGATCGAAATGTTCGAACGCAGTGGTTTTTTTGTGTTTGGCTTTGCGGTTGTAAGGGTTCAGATCTTTGGCTCCGGCTCCTTTTTTGGGAGGGATGATTTGCGTGCCCATTTTAACCTTGAAGAAAGCACGCGGGAATTTGGTTTTTGGTTTCTTGTTCACAGAAACACCTCCTGAAAATAATTGCTGCAACGATATCAACGATATGAAGAATTGTAACAAAAATCCTGAGATTAATAAAGGAAATGACTTTTTTCCGGCGAACTCTAATATATAAAATCAGCCATAGATTCTGCTCTATGGTTATTTTTCTATAATCCCGGCGGATGGGAGATTGATTTGATATGATTGCCAGAGCAAAAGAAGCCCTGCTCAAGTATTTCGGTTATCGGGAATTCAGAGAAGGGCAGGAACAAGTCATTGAAAGCCTGCTTCAGAGGCAGGATACGTTAGCCATTATGCCTACAGGGGCAGGCAAATCGATTGCGTACCAAATTCCGGCGGTTTTGTTTGAAGGGGTTACGCTGGTTATTTCTCCTTTGATCTCTCTAATGAAAGATCAGGTGGACAGTCTCGGCCAAACCGGCATTCCGGCTACGTTTATCAACAGTTCTATTTCTCCGAAAGAGACCTGGTCGCGCATTGACAGGATGCAGCGGGGAGAGTATAAACTGGTCTATCTAGCTCCGGAGCGTCTGGAGTCCGAAGAGTTCCTTGCCAGGTTGAATGGACTGCCAATTCATTTTGTGGCTGTAGACGAAGCGCACTGTGTTTCCCAGTGGGGCCATGACTTTCGCCCGAGCTATTTGCGGATCAGCAAGTTTCTTCAATCCCTGCCCGCAAGGCCTTTGGTCGGGGCTTTTACGGCTACGGCCACCGAGGAAGTCAGGCAGGATATTATCCGCATGCTGGGCCTTAGGAAACCCAATTGCTTTATCACGGGATTTGACAGGCCGAACCTAAAGTTTTCAGTTCTTCGCGGTGAAAACAAGAAGGTATTTGTTCAGAATCGTCTGAAAAATAACCGCGATGATTCAGGAATTATCTATGCTGCAACGCGCAAAGATGTCGACAGACTCTATAAATTGCTGAAAGGACAGGGATTCTCAGTCGGCTGTTACCATGCCGGTTTGCCCGATCAGGAACGAAAGCGCAATCAGGAAAAGTTTATCTATGACGAGATTGCTGTGATGGTGGCAACAAACGCTTTCGGCATGGGAATCGATAAATCCAATGTCCGGTTTGTGATCCATTACAACATGCCCAAGAACATTGAATCCTATTATCAGGAAGCTGGCAGGGCGGGCCGTGACGGAGAGCCGGCAGAGTGTTTTTTGCTTTTTGGCCCCCAGGACGTGCAGATTCAGAAAATGATGATTGAAGAAACCATATTTCAGGAACAGCGTGTGGCCAATGAGTATAAAAAACTGCAGGCCATGGTCGATTACTGCCATACATCGAGATGTTTAAGGCAGACCATTCTGGAGTATTTCGGAGAAACAGAAAGTCCGGATAAATGCCGGAACTGCAGCAACTGTGACGATGACCGGAAAAAGGTTGATGTGACTCTGGATGCCCAAAAAATCCTGTCCTGTGTTTACCGGATGAAGGAACGTTTTGGTTCGGCGTTGGTAGCCGAGGTACTCAAAGGCTCCCAGAATAAAAAAGTTCTGCAGTTTGGGCTGGACAGACTATCTACCCATGGGATCATGAAGGACACACCGCTGCAGGAGATTAAGGACAGGATCAGTTTCCTGGCAGCCGAAGGCTATCTCGTGGTTGCAGGCGGTCAGTATCCGGTAATGAAGCTTGCGCCGAAAGCGACGGCTGTGCTTAAGAGTGAGGAAAAAGTGTATCAGATTCAGGTGCAGCGGGAAGAAGTATCGCTCACCGCCGTTGAACAAATCTTTGAAAGATTGCGGGCCTTGCGCAAACAGATTGCCCAGCAGGAGGGATTACCTCCGTACATGATTTTTCCGGACAGCACGCTCAGGGAAATGGCCAAAAACTGTCCGCAGGACAGGAATGCGCTGATCCGGGTAAATGGCGTTGGCGAAAGGAAACTGCAGAAATACGGGGATTTATTTTTAGCCGAGATCAAGGAGGCCCTGCAAGGACATGAAAATATTGGTTGACGCGGATGCCTGTCCGGTGAAGGAGCTCATTGTGAGCTGCGCGAAACAATTTGAACTTCCGGTCATCATGATCATCGATACTTCCCATGAACTGAAGGACGACTACAGTACGGTGATCACCGTGGACCAGGACCGGGACAGTGTGGATTTTGCACTGATGAAGCGGTTGGACAGGGAAGATATTGTTGTCACGCAGGATTATGGACTGGCAGCGCTTGTTCTGGGAAAAGGCGCCAGGGCAATCAATCAAAATGGTCTTATTTATACCGACAGCAATATTGAACGACTCCTTTTTGAACGTCACGTCGGACAAAAGGTACGGCGCGGGGGTGGAAGAACCACGAATGTTAAAAAAAGGACCAAAGAAGACAATGAACGGTTCAGGACGGCTTTTCTAAGGCTGATCGAAACAACCCAAAATAATACGTCTAAATGATCGGAGAACATCAGGAGAAAACGCGAAATTACTCTAGTACAGCGATTTTTAAGTAACATTAACTTTCATCAGCTACAGACTAAGTCTCTGTAATGGATGTACTACGTTCTTGAAATAAATACCCAAATATATGCGTGCGTTAGACTCCCGGGTTGGTCTGTGTGCCACAATTCCGCTTTCGGCTGTTGCGCCATCCGTGGCACAAACAGCCGCGCTCCGCCTCCATGCTCCGCTTAACGCCGGAACTGTGACCCCCAGACCTAATTTGGGGTAATCAAGCTTGCATGAATTATTTGAGCAGAAAATTTGAGAACGTTGTACTAGTTAGATAATTCTCAGATGATCGGAGAACATCAGGATGAGTCTTAGGTTTATCTATGGACGGTCCGGCAGCGGCAAGTCCACCTATTGCCTGAACGAAATAAAGAAACGTATCAACAACGGAGTGGACCATCCGTTGGTGCTGCTTGTGCCGGAACAGTATACGCTGCAGGCGGAGAGAGACTTGATTAATGTGCTGAAGACCGGCGGGATTCTAAAGACGGAAGTATTAAGTTTCCGCCGCCTAGCATTCAGGGTATTTAATGAGGCGGGCGGAATCACGTATCCGCATATTCATCCAGCCGGCAAAAGCATGCTGATTTATCGGATTTTAACGCATATCAAAGACGAACTGAAGGTCTATGCGAGATCAGCCGACCGCAAGGGGTTTGTCAGCTCGCTTTCCGGGTTGATCACGGAACTGAAAAGATATAATGTCACGCCGGAAGATCTGCAGAATGCCATTGCTGGTATGGCGGATCAACCGCTCAAGGATAAACTGGTTGAACTGAATGCCGTCTATTCCGGGTTCGAGGAACTGATCCGGCAAAGATACCGGGACAGTGACGATGATCTTACTCTGGCGGCAGCCAAGCTGGAATCCACCGGCATTTTTGACGGCGCGGAAATCTGGATTGACGGTTTTGCCGGATTTACACCGCAGGAATACAATGTCATCACAAGGCTGCTGCTTAAGGTGAACAGGGTGAACATTTGTCTGTGTACTGACTGTCTTGATGAAGAAGGTCTGATGGAAACCGATGTATTCTCTGAAGTTAAAGGCGTGTACCGTAAGTTCAAGAAAATCTGCCAGGAGGCAGGTTTGGAGATTGAGCCGCCGGTTCGTTTGGCGGAAGTTCCTCTGCCCAGATTTCGCTGCAGTACGGAGTTGTCCCACCTCGAACGATATTATGATGCCTATCCGTACCGGGTATATCCAGAAGCAACTAGGGATATCTCCCTGCATGCTTCGGTGAATATCTATGCGGAGATTGAAGCTGCAGCGGCAGACATAGTCAGGCTTTGCCGGGATCGCGGGCTCAGATACAGAGATATTGCGGTAGTCACCGGAAATCTGGACGGCTACCGGAGTTTCCTGGAAACTGTTTTTGCTGAGTATGAAATTCCATATTTTTTGGACAGTAAGACCGAGATCACGGATCATCCGCTGGTCAGAATGATTCTGGCGATGCTCGACATATTTAACGACCACTGGTCTTATGAAGCGGTATTTGCGTATCTGAAAACCGGATTGACCGGTCTGGACAGGGAGCGTATGGACCGCATCGAAAATTATGTACTGGCCTGCGGAGTCCGCGGAAGCCGCTGGACGAAAAATGAAGACTGGTCGATGCGTCCAGGCTTACTGCCGGAAGAAAATGACCGGCCTCAAGATGTGGAAAAGGCCGAAACGGAGCTGAAGGAGATCAATCAGACCAGACGTGAAATTGTAGCCCCGCTTCTTCAATTCCGCGCCAAAACCAAGAACAGAAAAAAGGCTTCGGAAATCTGCGAGGCCTTGTATGATTTTCTTTGCGGGATAGGCGTCCCGGCCAGGCTGGAAACAGCCATGGAAGAATTCAGACGGCGGGGAATGATGAGTCTGGCCAATGAATACGGCCAGGTCTGGAATATCCTGATGAACGTACTGGATCAGACTGTGGAGATCATGGATGAGGAGCCTTTGAGTCTGGAAAGCTTTGCGGATACCCTGAAAATTGGCTTTGCCGAATACCGGATCGGGTTGATACCGGCTTCCCTGGATCAGGTTTTGATTGGCAGCATCGAGCGGTTTCGAAGCCACGAGATCAAAGCACTTTTTATTTTAGGGGTCAATGACGGGGTGTTCCCTTCCTCTGCTCAGACGGAAGGCATCCTGGCTGATGCGGACCGTGCTGTGCTGAATACATTGGGTGTCGAACTGGCTAATGACACCCGAACGCAGGCTTTTCAGGCCCAGTATCTGATTTACCGATCTTTGACGACCGCATCTTCTTATCTTCACCTGAGCTGGCCGATCGCCGACCAGGAAGGCCGAAGCTTGCGGCCTTCGTTGGTGATTTACCGGCTGAGGAAGCTGTTCCCGGAAATTTCGGAAAACAGCACGCTGATTCCAGTGCTATCCAGGTTTGCTGCTGGTAAAGAAAATGCCGAGACGGAGAATACAGAAGCGGTGAATGCCGGCAGAGAAAATACCTGGCTAGAAAGTGCTGAACTAGAACGGCTGACCGGAAAATCTCCTTCTTTTAAACAAATGGTTGCAGCTTTCCGCCGCAAGGCAGAAGGGCTGGAAATCAACGGCTGGTGGCGGGATGTGTATCGCTGGTACAATGGGCTGGAAGAATGGAAACCGCGCTGTGAGGCACTCCAGACAGCATTTTCAGCCAGAAATATTGCCGAGCCGGTCAGTTCTGAAAAAATAACGGAGCTATATGGCTTATCGGCTCATGCCAGTGCATCGAGGCTCGAGAAATATGCGTCCTGTCAGTTCGCATTTTATCTTCAATATGGACTTGAAGCCAAAGAAAGAAAGATTTATCAGTTTAGCCCGCCGGATGTCGGAACGTTTAGGCATGCCGTTCTCGAAAGATTTTCGCTGGAGGCGGCACAGCAGCAAATCTCTTGGCGAGAGATGGAAAGACCGTGGTGCCGGGAAAAAGTCTCGGCGATTGTGGACGAAATGCTTCAGAAAATGCAGGGTTCCGGCCTCACAGCCTCCCAACGGTATACTTCACTTGCCTTGAGACTGAAAAGGGTCATCACGCGTGCGGTCTGGATGATTGCAGAGCACCTCAGGCGCAGCGGTGTTGAGCCGTTG
>Ga0074193_1003632_pt1 | contig 10939 bp, 9 predicted proteins | sample EPASupsiteHSE605_FD_64523 | JGI IMG/M metagenome (GOLD analysis project Ga0074193, IMG submission 64523) | Bioremediated contaminated groundwater from EPA Superfund site, New Mexico - Sample HSE6-05 | ecosystem: Environmental > Aquatic > Deep subsurface > Groundwater > Contaminated ...
ATAAATTCGCGAGGATTTTTTCGCAAGGCAAGGCGGAGGAGGTGCGCATATCGAACATATGTAAGCCGACGCCCAGATCATTGCGGAAAAAGACCGCGAAGGTATTATGGTTTTAGATTTAACGGACTACTATCAGGCTTATGTTGATTGATAGACGTTTCTGCTGCCTTTTGTTCAAATTGTTGTACTTTCGATTCCAGTTCCTTGACTCTTTTTTTGCACTCCTTAATCCTTCTTGATAAGCTATACTGACGAAACACACCTACTGAAGAAATAGCCATGGCACCAATAACAGCGGAGCTAAGAATAACTACTACCAAAGAAGTTTGAAAGTTCCAAAAGAGAAAATTGACCGTAACCTGTACTGCATTTTGGATGGCAAAAATAGCTACTCCTAATGAAAAAACCAAGGCGGCAAATAAAAATATCTGCATAGATATCCCTCCCACAAATTGCTTTCTTTCTTCGCATATTCTCTATGTAAAAAGGCGATTCCTGCCATAACACAAAAGCAGCCTGCTCTCGGCTGCTTTTGTCAAAGGAATTTAAAACTGAATAGGAAAATACACGGTTAACGAAAAATCATAACCCCTTGCTCGGTCGCTCCGTTCTTGGCGGTTCATCCATTCCCTAAAACTTACGTAGTTCCGAAGGCCGCTGTTGCTTGATCGTTGGTGGTAACGTGGGAACAGATTGGGTAAAATGTGCGAAGTCTAAATACTTTAGCACATTTCCCAAAGCAGTAAGGTCTATACGATGTGCCAATACTAGCGGTAGTGTGGCCATCAGATCCTCAAGCAATACCTGTTTGCGGTTTTGTAAGGCCGCATGAATTCTGGAACTTAATTCTATATCCTCTACAACCTGCAATCCATCTAGTCCAAATTCTAAATAAATATTGGTAATCACATTCTTTATTTCTTCAGACATGCGAACTTGATCAAAGATGGCGCTAATCGCCTGAAAACGCTGTTGCTGCTGCCATGCCTCAATCAGTGGTTCAGTACATATAACACGTCTGGGCTCACTACGATAATTTTGGCTTTGCTGTAATATATGATGCATAGCATCCGTTTCCGTAGGACGCCCAATACGCACAACCAGATCAAAACATTCAGCCAATTGGCGACAGACCTTCTCCAGCGGCCCTGGTTCCTCATCAGGATTTGAGGCAGCCCAAATAGACACCTGGGCCGAAAGTTGCACAATCGGTAGACCTCTTTCTTTAATTTGCACACGTCCCGGTTTTGTGCTCATGATATCCAGTAGTACATTCGTTAACTCCATCGACGTATCAACAAACTGATTTATTCCATCGACAAAAATGATGCCCCGATGGGCCTGCGGTATCGTACCCGGCAGAATACTAGCGGAAGGATGCTTATGATTAGTAAGTTTAGCAAGGTCAATACTTCCAAGCATAACACCTATTTTAGACGAGTTTGTAATTTCCAGAAATGGCATCGGAATTTCCTCGCTACCAATTGCAGAAATTTCGTCCTCGGTTAGAAAAAAATGCTCAGGACAATGAGGATAAAGGGGATCGCAATTGTAGCGACAACCACGGATACGCTCAATAGTGGGGAGGAAATCTTGGGCAGCACGCATAACAGTAGTCTTGCCAGTGCCACGCAGCCCTTCAACATGGATATGTAAAGGTCTATTCACTTGGCTAGCCAATACTGATATCTCTATAGCGCGGAACAGATTCTGATTTCCACTGTGACGAAGTAATTCAGTATAAGCTTTCACCATTTTCCCTCCTAGAAATCATTATTTGTCTAGCCACCTCTAATCCCTACTCTTATTCCCTTGTCCCCCGCCCCTAGCCCCTGCCCTTATAATATTTTAAATACTACAATTACCATCATGGCAAAAGCCACAAAAAACCGGAACATCGCTGTCACAAAAAGCCCCACCACTAAAACACTGCTGTGTTTGATAAGCGGCATCAGGGATTTCCCGATCAATAGCTCCCAAATCAGCAAACCTAAAACCGGTCCTGCCAATACATCTGTTAATACCAAGCTAGTGAAACTTCCAGCAGCGACATCCAGGCCAAATACTTTTCCGATACCAGCTCTAGGTAGTACATAATTCCGTATAAGCAGCCCTCCAAGTTCCGCCAACAACATCAGCCCGAACAAAAGGCTTACCCAAACAAGATTAGACGTGATTGAACCCATGATCCCACTATAAATAATAGCCACCAAAAAAATTAACGGTGTGCCTGGTATTTTATGCACGAATGTACCCACTAAACCGACCATCATACCTAAGATCAGGAGTACTTTCAACAGCAACAACCCGGATCTCCCCTTTGTAAAATTAAAAAAAGCAGTGTCTCCAGTATGTGTTGACGCTGCCTCTTTTATACTATCGAGTGGTTTCCTTAGTGTCTAAAATCTCTACGTAATACATACCAAAAAACAGTTATGATTACCAGCGTTGCCCCCATACCGCTAAACGATAATACCCATAACATCTTCTGCGCACCCAGCAAAGTGCCGATGAATACAACTATCAAGGCCCCAAACAATGCGCAAACATACCCTCCGCCAGTCAGTTCTTTGATGCAGTAAGCGTTAACAGCCATTGCCGGAACCATACAACTGAAGCATAAACCAATAAAACCAATAATAAAAAAGCATTTTCCCTGCCAACCCCACTCCATTTCTAGCATCTGCCCAAGAGGCAGCGTACCGTCAACCCCAGTTTTTACCACGGCGTAAGCAAATACCATCGTAATCAAGCCTTCCAACCACTTTGCCGCAACAGCTATAATTACCGAAGTCCAGCGGCAGCCGAGATAATTGCCCGTTTCCGCCAACAGCAGGGGACGTAACCCTCCAGCGTTGTAACCTACCAATGCCCAGATAACCGCCCACTTATCGCCCTGTTGCAATATCGACGCTTTATACACAGTTTCTGTAACTTGACTATCGCCTAGGCAACTAAATAGTAAAATCGGTATGCAAATAAACGCAACTATATTTATCCAGATGATTTGCCGTTTATCGCGCCATAAAACAAAGGTCGTATACACAGTTAATCCTAATAACGCTCCATATGTTTGCGGTATATGCAGCACACCAGCAATTAAAGCACCTGAAAATATTCCACCGGTGAGTGCGCTGGCTGGCACACATACCCCGAGCACTGCCCAGAATATCCAATGGCTGCTTTGTTTCCCAATATTCCAGCCCACTGATGATTCATCCCTGGTGACGGCACCTATCCAAGCAGAAATACCAGCCAAACAAGCGCCAACTACAAAATAGGAGATCCATATAATCGGAAAAATATCCTCCTGCAGAACAACGGCTAAAGCCGGTACCACGGCCACATTATCACCAGCCGTATTCGTAATCACCAAGAACAGTGTAGTCAGCAGCAGCCACTTAACGTTGTGAGTTAGTCGGTTGTATTTTGCCCCAGGCATATTACCCCTCCCCATCCACAACATAATATTAATGCCTTTATTCGTTTGTGCTCCTATTATTAAAGCCGCTTTGCTTCGTGTAAGATCTATTTGGCTACAGGGAGCTAAATCGTCTCTCTCTTTTTTAGTTTTAATTAGCTTTTTCCCTGGTTAGGCGAATACACTATATTAAATTTCAATTAGCGGGGGAACTTACATGAGACACTGCTTAGGAGTCGCGATAGGCATCTTGGGGGTCAGCTATCTCTTTTTCCCCGAAGAAAATTGGGTGACTGCTATCTCTATTATGATTACTCTTATATTGATTTGGTTAGTAGAGCGGTCATAGTATTCCGTCAAACTTTCAGGTAGTCAGAATTCAGAATACTTTTAGACGATACCGTTCTATCAATCTGACTCCTGGCTTCTGACTTCTAGATAGTTACTCTCTGCTCCCTATTCCGCTATCTTCGCTTTCCCTCCAAGGCACTAGCTTCGGCTTAGGATCCAGTATAGTATCATATTGTTCCTTTATGCCATATTGTCCATCTGGATCAAGCCTTCGATAGCGATAATACTTGTTAAGCCTATCCTCTGGCCTAACCCAGCCAAGATGTTTAACCCGCAACGTACTTTTTGCCACATTTAATTTAGCTATATTCACAGGAAATCTACCGCAATGTTGGGCAGCTTCATGCCAAACGTAAGAAAACCCTTGTTTATACCGGACGAGAAAGGGCCTGAAACAGCGATGCGCCTGCCAGTACGTATCTTCGCGATATTTATCCTCGGTCCACATATCATACAGCCGGAAAGTATAGACGTCTACTTCGGGATTGGCAATCAATGCTCTTAGCTCATGCATAGCCGGAACATCCAACATTTCATCAGCATCGAGGATCAAGATCCAGTCAGGATCTGTGGCAATAGCCATCTCCCACAGCTGCTTGCGTAATGATATTTCATTGTGAAAACCCGGTTGGCGATTGATAGAAACGTGATGTGGTAAGCCGCTTAAGCACTTTTGACAAAGTTCTACTGTGTTATCCTCACTGGCATCGTCTAAAATGACCACCTGATCAACATATTGTACGGCCTGACCTAAAATTTGTTCTAAATATCTGTCCGCTTCATTTCTAACGAGCATCGCCAAAGTTAGTTTTGGTTCCGGGTGAGCTCCGTCATAATTATATAGTTCCTTGTGCCGGTCCAGTCCTGATAGTTCTGATTCACGATACATATGATAAGGTGGATAACAGGTATCAGCATACAAATCCAGGCCCAAAGCCACAGCCCGCACGCAAAAATGCCGGTCTTCCCCGATTAAATCTAAATTATAAATCTCGTTGAACGCAACACCCAATCGAAGCGCTTTTTTACTAATCAGTGTACAGGCCCCTAACCCCCCTACTTTGTAGGTTCCAGGGCATCTAAGCTGTTCAATGAACTCCCTTTGACGCCTGCCAACTGTTTCATCAGTAAGCGCTTCGCCTCGTTTTACTTCATGCAACCGATACTGACCACCTAACCACACTTGCGGGAGCGGAATTAGCTCTTGTTCCCACTTAGTCCAATACACCTCGGAAACAATATCTTTACCAAGGCCGACCAAATGCGTAATAGTCTTAGGATTTAAGGCCAAATCGGAATCAACGAGAAATAAATAGTCATAATCTTCTTCCCTGGCCATGCGTATAAATAAGTCCTTATACTCAGCGACTCTCCACATAATATCCTCTTGCCAGTGATGTGTATGTTCATTGCAATGGTATATGCTGGCCTGTTCTTTACCCTTAATAATCCTAACGCCTGGATTTTCGGATGCAAAATTCAGGAGAAGAGGGCTTTCTTCTTCGTGATCGTCCACAAATGCAAAATCCAGCACCAAATCTTTACGGTCCAGTCGCTGTAAACACACCAAGAACTCCTGTAAAAGGGCCGGTTTTTGTTTTACAGGACTAGCGATTAAAATATACTGCATTGTTCGCCACTCCTTCATCTGGCAAGGCCGATTCGCACGGTCCGATTTCTTCGATGACTAAAATTACTAAGTTCAAAGCCTGCATTACATGTTTATAAAGCTCCTCTTTAGCGTTCCAAAACTCACAATCCAAGGAGCGCTTCAGGGCTTGCGCATATCCGCATATTTCCGATGCACCAATCAAAATATACCCTTTGACCACAGTATCAATTGGAGTATTAGCATCCCAACCCTCAACTGTTATCCGGTAATTATGGCATGCCTCGGCAAGCTTATCATCGTCACCGTCCTTGACCCCTCCGAGTATGGACAGTAATGCGAAGATAATGACTATATCTGCCCTCCGAAGGTAATAATTACATATGGCAGTTTTATGCTCCGCGGATATAATGCTACTTAATGTATCCCATGCTACTTGACCTTTTTTACTTTTCCACATGTCCAAGATCCGGATAAAAGGATATAATTCGTGGGGTGCCAGCTTCCAAGCTGCAATATAGTGCTCTTGGGCGAAAGGATAGTTGCCTGTTAGGTAGCAGGCATCGCCCAACAAATTATAGATCTGGCTGCCCGCTAAAATTTCAGTTCGCTTGGCCATCGCCGTTGTAAAACTCACTAGGGCCTCCTCGTACCGGTTATACTGTAGTAGCCTAATACCATATAAGCAGTATATATCTCCGTCGTCCGGAAACATCCTGAAAGCTTTAGCAAATATGTCATCAGGATTTCCCCAGCTGGGGTCCAACAGCAATCCCATCAGCAACGCAATAAGCACCTGCCGGAAGTACCCTTCCTCACCGCTCATTAGGGCCAGTGCCTTCAAGAGCAGTTCATTAGCTAATTTGACGTCTGATTGCAAATGCTCCACACCAAGACAATAATGCAGAAAGGAGTCTTGGGGACTATCCAATAGCGCCTTATTAATAATGGTTGTATTTCTTAAAAACTTTTGTTTTGATAATACCGCTTCGGTAAGATAGCCGAAATGATATACCGTTAGAGGAGCAAAAGCCAACCCACCTCCTCCGTTGTGATATTTAATACTGCCGGCCACCTGCTCATGAATTACCCCATTGAAGCGATACTGTGGTTTATTTTTGAATAACCGTACGATATAATCCGCAGCCGTTTCATCCCCCTGGTTTAAATAACTGCATATTTTTAGATAGTACCCTTCTGTAAGAGATCCCGTAACAACCGCTAAAAACTCATCCCGTGTGACGGAACCCAGCGTTTCATCAGCGTCTAAAACTAGAATCCAGTCACTAGCAGCCTGCTCAAGCGCATAGTTTCTTGCCGCCGCAAAATCGTCACACCAATCAAATTCCAATACCTTCGCGCCGTTATCAGCAGCCACTGCTTTAGTATCGTCGCTGGATCCTGTATCAACAACAATGATCTCTTCTACCAAGTGCCGCACACTGCTAATACAACGGGTAATACAATGCTCCTCATTTCTCGTGATCATGCACAGACTCACCGATATCCCTGAACTCATAAACACATGCCTCTCACAGCCTCAAAATTATGATTTAAATTTACCGACACCGCATTTGACTTCTCTTTTAAATATGCTGCTAGCATGTCTACTGTACCCGGCGACATGGCCAACAGTTCCATAATTTTATTTATTAATGCAGCGTACATGCTCTGCATTTGCCAATCTTTCACCTTGCTGCGCCAGCAGTTTTCCAGGATATCCACCAAAACCTGCGTCATTTTTCTTGCACGGATAAGTTCGGGTAAACAGGAAGGTTTCCCGATACGAAATATATTAATCAGATTGAGCATGGACAAAGCCACACTTCGCGCTTCGGGTATCCGCCAAAGCTCTAAAGCCCGTGCCTTGGCTACGCTAAAATCTTGCTTTATAAGCAGCGCTATAATTTCATCCACTGCTTCTTCCAGACCTAAAACAGGCTCAGAAGTACGCAACCATTCTATAAGTTTTAACGCCTCAGCGAGTTTACCGCTATACGTCTTGTATCTAACTAACAAACGAACCATGTTTGCGTTCTTTCCTTCGAATTGAACTAAACAACGCTCCGCCAAATCGGGAAACCCAGATTCCCAGAAGAGTTCTGCCATTCTTGCCGCTACAACGGGATCTGTCAGATATCCCCGTTCTTGCAAACCGATGTAAGCCTTATCTGCACTTACCTGAGCTAATTCAAGTATTGTCAGTTGGTATAACGGGTGATCATAATGTTTATTTGCCTGTAAAGCACAGTGATAGAATTCCTTAGCCTGTTTGGACATGCCCGACCTTTCCAAACAGTGGCCGATGTGATAATAAGCCAAATAGCTCTCTGTCCCGCCAGTATGATGAAAAACAGCTGGTGGTTTACCTGCAGCTACTGCCTGATTAAACCACTTTACGGCGATCTCGTATTCACCCTTTAGTTCAAACAGTATTCCCGCCTCAAAAAAAAGATCGCTGTACTCAGGGTAGCGCATACTTTCCTCCAAGCAGGTACAAATCGCTTCATTAAATCTACCCTCGGATTTATAACAGCTGATCAGATATCTGAGAGCAGGACTGCGGAAGAGAACATGCTGGTCGGTTAGCTTAGCGAGAACTTGCCGTAAAGGGCTAATGGCTTTGTCGGTGCGACCCAAACCGAGCCATTCCGTGCCGATATAATATTGTAAAAATAAATTGTCCGGGTCTGCACTGAGGGCTTTTTTTAGCAAGGCGATATTGCGCCCCCGTCTTGATCGCCGTTCTTTAGTCGACACTGTCGAATGCCATAAAATGGGAAATAGTGTATAACCCAAAACAGTGGGATCGTCAATGATGATTTGTTCGTGGATAGCACCTTTAAAGCGAAACTTATTTTTAAATAGCCTAAGCACCATAAAGCGGTCAAAATTACCATCAGCTTGAATCGCATGCAGCGGCAAACAATATGCTTCGCGTTCAGGATTATCAATTAGCGCTCTCAAATCGCCCTCCGACATATCCAACCGCTCATCGGCATCCAATGACAATACCCAATCACAATGTACCCTCTCAATGGCAAAATTACGGGCTGCACTAAAATCATCACACCATGTAAAATGATAAACTTTGTCAGTATACTCGCTGGCAATCTCCACAGTATTATCGCTGGAGCCTGTGTCCACGATTACGATCTCATCGATGCTATCTTTAATATCTTGGAGACATTCATGTAAACGAGAGCCTTCGTTCCGCACAATCATGGCTAAGGAAATGGTAGGCTGCTTCATTCTCTTGCTACCTCCTCAAGAAGCTCTTGCAAGACTGGAATGTTGGGAAAATTCCGGCAGGCTTCCGACAGTAAAGCGTGTCGCATTTTTTTGTACAGCTTGATTAGCTTCACATAGTAACGCGGTTCCTGAGGATCAGTTGCCAATGCTTGATGGTAATAAAGGCTTGCCTCCGTTAACAGCTCCTTTTGCTGTAAGATTTCAGCCATCTGAAAGTTAGCCTCCGCACATTCGGGCTGTTGCTCCAAATATAATGCTACGTAACTCTGCCCCTGATCGTAGTATCCGTATTGGCTAAATATTTTGCCCACGGCCAGCGCATACTCACGCAAAGTACTTTGATCGATTCTGTCCAACAATGCTTCCGCAAGCTGGCATTCATCCAGATCTAACGCCCGCAGCATGATATTTTTCACGAGCGCCATCCCCTCGTCGCCTAGGATTACTACTGGCGACGAGGTTGTTTTGTACAAAGAATCCCTAATTATACCAACAACGGCACCGGTCTCTAAGGACAGATGCATTGCGAATAACTCCTCAGTTAAGCTGCGCACCTTGGACCGGTTCTTCTCGATCCAAAAACAGAGGATTTTATTTAATTTAGCTAAGGGATATTGGGCATCTTCCGGGGATATGGCTTCCAATATGCGCAATGCCTCCAGGAAGCGTCTTTGCTGAATTAAACAAATGGCCTTTAGTACCGCCGTATAGCTATCTAAGCAGGTTTGGTCCACTTTACTAAAATAGTCTAAGGCCAGCTCATAAGCTGGTTCAGCAAAGCATATTTTGCCCATTAGGATGTTAGCTTCCGGTGTGCAAAATTCAAAAATTTTTTCCAGGGCAGCCTTGGTATATTCAGAGTTCTCACGGGGATTGAGGATCTGCACGATGGCGCTAAGGGCCAGCACAAAGTTAGGATTATCGCGTAAGCTGAGGATATAATACTTCAACGCTTTTTCCTCATTATAGAATTCCTCAGCCATGCGTCCCAGTTGATAATAGGCCCGAAATCCTTTCGTCCCGCTAAAAGAGGCATAGTAGGTAGGCTGTTCGGGCATCGTTAACGCCTGTTGAAATAGTTCGTAGGCCTGGGCATAATTTTTCCTGTCGACTTCGATTAACCCTCTATAGTAATAAAGATCGGCATAATTAGGAAATAAGTTTAACGCCTGCTTGCTAACTGACGCTGCCTGATCATAATCTTTCAATCCATAATACGACAAAATAATATACCGTAAGAGCTTAGGAAAATACACTGTATTTGGATCAATTCCCTCGGCGGCTTGCGTAAATTCTTCCACCGCCTCCGCAAGCCGGTCTGCCCTGAACAGCTCCACGCCGTAATGATACCGCAGCAGTTGATTATGCGGTGCATTTTCCAATTCCTGTTTGATGATATTTATATTACGGTTCTTTTTATCTTTTTCCGTGATCTGCTCGTTCAGATAGCCGTAGTGCAGTATTACGACATCTTCCGCTATCTGATATCTGGCCTGCCGATTGTTTTCCAGAATAACATCCACTATTTGTTCGTGAATAGCTCCCCGAAACCGGTATTCCGGTTTATTACGAAACAGACGGAACACTAAATCGGGGCACGATTCCACACAGCCCTCGGCCCCGATAAAATTGATGATTTTAAGAAAATACCCCTCGTTATCTTCTGACACAATCCGCCGTAATACAGCGTCACTGCCCGCTGCCAGAGCCTCATCAGCATCCAAAAACAAGATCCAGTCACCCGTTGCACACGCCAGCGACGTATTGCGGGCCTGGCTAAAATTACCATTCCAGGGAAAGGATAAAACCTTTGCACCCGCTTGCTCGGCAAGGAGATAAGTACCATCCGTCGACCCTGTATCTACAACGATGATTTCATCGACAGCATTTTGAACACTGCCAAGACAGCGCAATAGGTTCTGCTGTTCGTTTTTGACAATCATACATAGACTAATCTTATTACTCATTTACTCGTACCCCGTAGCGCTTTTTGTTAACAATATATGCGCAAACTATGCCGCCCGTTCTAAACGCAGGGTTTTAAAAAGTTTATACAATTATCTATTTTATATAAGATTTTTAAATTACTGATTTACAGTAACCCTTTACATATTTAGTCAGTAAAATATACCAGAGCTACATCATTCCGAAGGGAGACGAATCGTTCCATGCCTAACTTTAAGATTATTCAAGACGTGGCTGACCAGGCCCGTATTAAAGTCTTCGGCGACCAGGACGTCGCCTTAAAAACAGATGCTGGCGGTAATTTGTCAGTTACACCTCCTGCTAACGGCCTAACCATAACT
>Ga0074193_1003633_pt1 | contig 10929 bp, 7 predicted proteins | sample EPASupsiteHSE605_FD_64523 | JGI IMG/M metagenome (GOLD analysis project Ga0074193, IMG submission 64523) | Bioremediated contaminated groundwater from EPA Superfund site, New Mexico - Sample HSE6-05 | ecosystem: Environmental > Aquatic > Deep subsurface > Groundwater > Contaminated ...
CCTTATGGAAAGAAGGCAGTTATGGATCTGTCAAACCTTTCTGGTTGACCGGTGAAGATGTTGGCTACAAAAACCATCTTTTTGTTTACGGATTAAAGAACAAGGCAATGAAGCAGGTTTGGTGTTCGTCCGATCTCGATCGCCCAATAATCTCTTTAACGATTCGGGATTGGGATGGTGACGGTCTGAATGAATTGGTCGTCGAGGAAGGGCAGTACCGGAAGATAGACGGGGATCACTACATCCTAGATACAAATGCCCTCGTCCGTACTACTGTCTGGCGATGGGACGAATGGGGATTTACTTTAAAGGACAAAGGCATCCGTAATGCGTCACTGACCCAGGACGCATTACGTGAAGCCATAGCTGGAGAGGCGCACTGGGAAGTGTTCGCTTCTATTCGTGAATCCAAAGAACCCAACTAACGAAAGTAACTAGGTAGGCTATGACCCGGGATACTAAAAAGCTGAGAATCAGGTTCCATCAAATCGTTGCATTTTTCAAGGTTATATTGTAAAATCTAAAATAGTAATTAGAGATTGGAGATGGAAAGATGCGTAATTTTTCTTGCTAATAATATAAAGCATAATGAAATTAGAAACGGTGGCAGAACCGCTTGTTTTGTTGTGCTGATGCAAGAAAGTTACTATCTCTTTTCACTCAAATAATACATCCTTACCATACCCTCAATGGGTCTGGCTTTGCTGTGTATTTGCGAGCTGCGAGAATTAACTTTCTTGCAGTTCTTTAATTTTTTGCACAGGAGGACAAAATTATGTCTCTAATAAATGTTACAAATCTGACCTTTGCCTATGATAGTAGCTATGATAACATCTTTGAAAACGTGAATTTTCAAATCGATACCGATTGGAAATTAGGGTTTACTGGAAGAAATGGCAGAGGTAAAACAACATTTCTCAATTTGCTGCTTGGTAAATATGAATACAGCGGTAATATTTCTGCAAGTGTTAACTTTGAATATTTTCCTTTTAATGTAGTCCACAAAGAAAAAAATACCCTGGATGTAATTAGTGATATTTTCCCAGACTTTCTTCACTGGAAATTGATACGTGAACTTTCGTTGCTAGAAGTTTCTGAGGATATTTTATATCGTTCTTTTGACTCATTATCCTATGGAGAACAAACGAAAGTGTTACTAGCTACTTTGTTTCTTAAGGAGAATAGCTTCCTATTGATTGATGAGCCAACGAATCACCTGGATATGGCTGCCCGAAAACTTGTCAGCGATTATCTGTTTGCCAAAAGTGGTTTTATTTTGGTATCACACGACAGAGCATTTCTTGATAACTGTGTTGACCATATTCTTTCAATTAATAAGACCAATATAGAAATCCAAAAAGGCAATTTTTCCTGTTGGTGGGAGAATAAGAAAAGGCAGGATCGCTTTGAGCTTGCAGAAAACGAAAAGCTTAGAAAAGATATTCATCGCTTGTCGGATTCCGCGAAACGAACGAGCAATTGGTCTCAGGAAGTGGAAAAAACAAAACATGGAACAAAGAATTCCGGTTCTAAGCTCGATAAAGGTTATGTTGGCCATAAGGCCGCTAAAATGATGAAACGCTCCAAGTCTATTGAAAGCAGACAGCAATCTGCTCTTGATGAAAAGTCGAAACTTCTCAAGAATATTGAAGACTCCGACAGTCTAAAGATTTCTCAACTGGCTTATCACAAGAACCGACTGGCTGAACTTAAAAATGTTTCGATTTTTTATGACGAAAAAATGATTTGTAAAGATATAAGCGTTACTATTGAGCAAGGTGACCGAATTGCGCTGATAGGTAAAAATGGCTCGGGAAAATCAAGCATTATCAAACTAATTTGTGGTGAGGCTATCAACTATACAGGCACTTTTTGGAAAGGGAGTCAGCTTAAAATATCCTATGTTTCACAGGACACATCGCATCTTCAGGGCAATCTAGCAGACTATGCTACAGACTACGCTATTGAGGAGAGCCTTTTTAAAACAATTTTAAGAAAACTTGGTTTTTCCAGAGTTCAATTTGAAAAAGATATGTCAACTTTCAGCGGAGGCCAAAAGAAAAAAGTGCTGATTGCCAAAAGTCTATGCGAACAAGCGCATTTATATATTTGGGATGAACCACTCAACTATATCGATATACTTTCCCGTATCCAAATCGAAGAGTTATTGCTTGAATACCAACCGACTATTTTGTTTGTGGAGCACGATAGGACATTCAGCGAGAATATTGCGACAAAATGTCTAAAGATCTAGTTGGATTCTAAAATGACTTCACGGGTGATGAAAGCACTTCTTTTCTGAGAAGGAGTAAATAAATAGCACCCTACATTCTAATTATTGAATGAAAGGGTGCTATTTGTATTTACTTTTACTCAATTTCACAATTGGGTTTCAAAGGAATAGCTTCAATATAATCCTCCTTTACATAGTTGTTCTTGTCCAGTACAACACTTGTATTGAGGAGGTATCCTTATCAGTTTACTTATCCCCCCTTTCATATCTAATTTCACCTAATCAAATTAGATTATACATAAGTAAATTATGTTAAAATTGTATCCCATTTGTTAACTTACAAAAACAAAACCAGAAGGTATTTGAATGTTATCAATGTGGTAATAAGGCGCTGATCCTAATCTATGGACATCTGATCATGATGAAAAAGAAGAAGGCCTCAAAGGCCTTCCTAGATAAGTTGCTGTGCTGATTGTCAGTCTGTTTAGTGTTTCGTCTATGTAATTAGGCTTAGAGAATTAAACGGCTTCTGATTCAAGGCTATCAGAGACAGTTTCTCCCATGGCAATTGCACATTCACGACAGACGTTCTTACCGTGAAAAAGTCGGTTATCACTTGCATTACCACAAAATATACAAGCGGGTTGATATTTCTTGAGAATAATCCTTTCTTGATCCACATAAATTTCCAGAGGGTCTTTTTCATCAATACCTAAAGTGCGGCGAAGCTCAATCGGTAAAACAATACGGCCAAGTTCATCTACTTTTCTCACGATTCCAGTTGATTTCATCATTAAATTTTTAACTCCTCTTTATAACAACATTCGACAGGAAACTACATACTTATGATACCAACAGTTCCAATTGCAGTCAACATATATTTATATTCAGGACTTATGCAGTTGTAGTAAATAAATGGATTATATCCTTAAACAGTGACTTCACCTTTAATAAAAATAATTTATAAAAATCACCCCATAATCGCGATCGCGAGGGATACCTTTATTTTTAAGGTATATCCAAGGATTTCCATTAAGTGCATAGGTCCTAAATTACTTTAATAATAATGTGAATTAGTTATTGACATATGCCTTAAACATAGTATTATTAAAGTGCAAGGGCATATGTCAATAACTAATGAGATTACGTACATACGTTCTTAACTCATCTCCACAATTTATTCACTGTCCTAATATCCATATTCATGTGTTTGCAACACTACCTAACGGGAACGGAACAAGGGCTTTGTAACACTTTTGTCTACAATTCGAAATTAATATGAACTTACTAAGATCTTGGAGGCTGTATGTGTGAAGGTTACATTTGTCGAACGTCAATATGAGAATAAAGTTTTTCCTAAAGGTCAATTTAAGCAATTCGCTCAGAAATTGGCTCGGTTTTATAATTTGTCGATAAGCGACCTTTTTATTTTAATACACCGAAAAGGTCATGATTTTGAGAACAGCTCAGTATCTACAGTTGACGATCTAACGAATATTTGTGAGATCGGCCAGACAATTCGTTGTCTGGCATTCCATTCAAGTTTTAATATTATAAAGTTTAGACTTCAGTTGTACTCGAATGCTTTGAATATTACTTACAATATTAAGGGTGATATAGAAAATGCTAAGCACATCATATTTTTGACAGAGAACACTTTGAAGCTTACAAAGCACAGTGAACAAGGGACTGGCGAGTTGACCTTAGATAGCTGCCAATCCGCTGGGCAGATTCAAATGAATCGTTACAAGAAGGACATCATAGAAACAGGACGATCCATCGAACCTTCTGCGGAGGGACTAATAGCTAGAGGTAGTGGCTGCCAAAGTGATGAGGCAACTGATAAACAGGAATTTCTTGAAATCGAAGCATCATTATTCGACCTTATGAAACAGGTTTATGAAAGGGAAACTGAAACTACTGTGGGATCATTTAACAAGTATTTTAACCAGGTGATCAAGTCGCGTTGCCAAGAGCGTATTAATGATTATTAAAGTAATTGGTGCAAAAAATCCCAAGTACTTACCTAGTGAGAAGGCTAATTCTCTATGAATTAGAGGAAGGGGGGAATGCATAATGAGTACAGAGGTTACACGTCAATACGAAAACAAAATCTTTCCTAAAGGTCAATTTAAGAAATTTGCTTTTAAATTGTGTCGATTTCTTAATGTATTGCCATCGGATGGGTACGCTTTTATACGTCAAAAGAATCAAGATTTTGAGATGAGTTCTAAAGTCACCGTTGATGAATTAGAAAACATCTGTGAGATTGGAACTACGGTTAGTCGTCTAGATTTTCATTATAATTATAATATTATTAAATTAAGTTATACGTCGTGCTCAAATGCATTAAATGTTTTGTACGTAATAAATGGTAATATGAAATATACCGAAAAGCTCATATTTTTTGTAGAGAACATACTAGAAATCACAAGACTTACTGAAGAGATAATCGAGTTGACCGACTGTCATTGTGAGGATAGTAAAGAGCCACTAAATAAACGTCAATTTCTCGAAATTGAACAACCAGTATTTAAGCTTATCAAACAGGCTTATGAAAGAGAAACTGAAAATACTGTAGGATGGACATTAGAAAAATATCTTCATCAAGTGATCCAGACACATTGCCAAGAGATTATGGGTTATAACCAATAAGGAATTACAGTCGCTCATAAATGAGAGAAAAGCCAACAGTAGTTCTTGATTGTTGAGGATGAGGATGGTTTAAGTGTGTTTGATCGAGGGTATTTGGAGTATAGTGGGGGTCAGACGTCTTTTGAACGGTCTGACCTTTTTGTTATTTCTTGCACGAGCGAACATTACTATCAAGTAGGGAGAATTTGAACGGTTAAGTCATTCAATTGACCAGGCTCGCCAAGCATTGTCCAAAATAATGGATATTCGCGAGGCTGCTTTTCAGGTATCTTCTTCATCGGAAGAGATGGATACCAGTTCAACACAATCAGCTCTAGCCAGTAATTAAATAGCGACTTCGATAATGGGAGTCTCGGATACTATTCAAACCCAATTTTCCTTAATTCAAGAAATTGACGATCAAATGCATGGCGTTGCCCAAGATACAGAAGCCGCATCAAAGGAAGCAGTAGCGATGTCGAATCAAAATAGGTATTTTTTCAAAAGATCTATTGAAGTTTATATACCATTGATATAGAATTTAGAATAGTTGCCCAACAGGACTATGAATGCGAGGTAATTTGGACGTTATCCCTCGCAGTGAGTCGGTAATGCCACTGACAAAATAGTTTTTTGATTTACCAATAAAGCCACCATTTGATGATAATCTGATTAATCTATAATCAAAGTCTGAAAGAAACGAAGAAAATAAATCTTGATCTGGGGGTAATATTCGGCGAAAGTATACAAACTAATAAAAATATCGGGAGGGAATAAGTATGCCGCTGGTAACTTCAACTGAAATGTTCAAGAAAGTCTATGGGAAATGTGCTGTCGGAGCGTTTAACGTCAACAATATGGAGATTATTCAAGGAATTGTCGATGCAGCCAAGGAAGAAAACGCCCCTCTTATTTTGCAGGTTTCTGCGGGGGCTCGAAAGTATGCTAAGCACATTTACTTAATGAAGTTGGTAGAGGCCGCCGTAGAGGACACAGGTTTACCAATCTGTCTACATCTGGACCACGGGGAAGATTTTGAAATTTGTAAGGCTTGTATTGACGGTGGTTTTACCTCTGTGATGATTGATGGCTCAAAGCTGCCTTTTGCCGAAAATATTGCCGTGACGAAAAAGGTCGTCGAGTATGCCCATGCGAAAGGCGTAGTAGTGGAAGCCGAATTAGGTAGACTAGCTGGCGTAGAAGACGCAGTGAATGTTAGTGCTAAGGATAGCAGCTATACTGACCCTGAGCAGGCCGGTGAATTTGTCCATCAAACGGGCTGTGATTCCCTGGCTATTGCGATTGGCACCAGTCATGGAGCCTATAAGTTCAAGGGAAAAGCCGAGCTTGATTTCGCTCGCCTTGAAGAAATTACCGCGTTGCTACCCGGCTTTCCGTTGGTATTACACGGCGCTTCTACAGTTTTGCCGGATTTTGTGGCCAAATGCAACCAGTACGGAGGAGAACTTAAGGGTGCTCAGGGCGTTCCGGAAGAGTTACTTCGCAAGGCAGGAACCATGGGGATATGCAAAATAAACATCGATACGGATCTCCGCCTTGCCATGACGGCTTCGATTCGGGAGTATTTGGCTGTCAACCCAGCTGACTTTGATCCTCGTCAGTATCTCAAACCAGCCAGAGAAGCCATTAAACATATGGTTAAGCATAAAATCAACGATGTCTTAAACTGTAGCAACCAACTCTAAGAAAAAACGGGTTGGACCGGTAGAACTCCGGCCCAACCTAGCTTCACTGGATGGAGCATAACATAAGCTAAATAATAGCACCCTTTGCATCCAAATTATTGAACGCAAAGGGTGCTATTATTTGACAGTGTCTTTTTTGACTTTTTACTATACTTATAGATGAATTTATTATATAATAAGAAATGGTCAACAAGCCCATAATAATTATATTTCTTACTAAAAGTATATCACAAAGACTATAGGTGTGTCAAATGGTTCCTTCAAGATTCTTTAGTATAGGAGCGTGATCCAATGGACAGCTACCAAGAAAATCATCAAGAGGAGATTGAGTATCTCCGGAAGACATTGGCCTTTATCGACGAAGAAGTGGAAAAGGAAGAGCAGAAGTTAGAAGAGAAAAAGAGTGATTTAATTGCCGCCAGAAAGGATATGTACGAAAACACCGTTCATGTTTCGAGTGACTTTGAAAGTCTTATCGATATAAACCTGCATCTTATGCAAGTAAATAATCATATCTCAAGTTACAACCCCCAGCGGATCAAGAACCTTAAGAAATTGATAAACTCACCTTACTTTGGCCGGTTCGACTTTATAGAAAAGGGTTTTAGTGAAAATGAAAAGATCTACATTGGACTTTACAATTTAATGGATAAGAATACAGGCCAGATCTACGTTTATGACTGGCGCGCACCTATTTCAAGTGTGTTTTATAGGTATGAACTAGGTGAAGTAATGTTTGACACTCCGGCAGGGATTAGTCAAGGAGACGTTTCCTTGAAAAGGCAATATAAAATTCGAAATTCAAAGCTGAAATACTTTTTCGATTGTAGTGTCAGGATTACCGATGAAATACTGCAGGAAGTACTAAGTCACAACACTTCTGCCAAAATGAAAAATATTATCGAAACGATACAAAAGGAACAAGACATAATTATTAGGGATAGAGATCATGAGTTGTTAATCGTCCAAGGTGTAGCGGGTAGTGGCAAAACATCGATTGCTCTGCATAGAATTGCCTACCTCCTTTATGAAGGTCTTAATTCCAATCTGCGGTCCAAGGATGTCATCATAATATCTCCTAACTCCGTTTTTAGTCACTATATTTCGAGTGTCCTCCCTGAGCTGGGGGAAGAAAACGTAAGGCAAAGCATTTTTGACGATCTAGTCTTAGAGGCTTTTCAAGGCCGATTTGGGCAAGAGACCAGGGATATGCAGCTTGAATCATTGATACATTCCCGAGCGAAGACTGGTGATGACCGAAGGCAGCAATGTATTGATTTCAAGGGTTCGAGGGTATTTAAGCAAATTCTTGATAGATTATTATGGTATTACGCACATCGGCTGATTGTCTTTGAGGATGTCTATTATAACGGAACAATTCTAGAGACAAGGCAACAGCTGAAGAACCGTTTTCTACACAATGAAATTGGTACCCCGATTGCAAAACAGCTCAAACTGATCGAAAGGATCCTTTGGAAAAAGGTTCACCCCTTACAGAAAAAGAGACTTAAGCGTTTGGAAAAGATTGTGGAGAAAAGTGAAGGGCATGAGTTTGAAATTAAGTCATTCAGCCGCTTATTAGCCATTAAACAAGCCGTAGCTTTTCGCGAGCGAATTCAAAAATTCACCAACGTTGATTATGGACACTTGTACACGTTGCTTTTCCAGAACGATGGGCTTTTGCTCAAGTTGTCGCAAGGTCTCACACTTCCCGAGACTATTAAAGAAATTACTTTAACAACTCTTAAAAATCTGCGAGAGGGGCAAGTGCACTATGAAGATTACGCTCCTCTTCTTTATCTGAAGTTAAAAGTCGAAGGGAATGATATGGTTTCTGGGATCAAACATGTGGTCATTGATGAAGCCCAGGATTATACTCCTCTGCAATACGAGATTTTTAAGATTTTGTACAAAAATGCAACTTATACTGTCCTAGGAGACATTCATCAGACGATTGAAAAACCAATAGACTGTTCACTATATAACGATATTACTGAGATACTCAATAAAGAGAAGACGATAAAGCTGTCTTTAAATAAAGGGTATAGGTCAACCTGTGAAATCAACGCCTTCGCACAGAATCTACTAGGTGAAGGTAACCAACATGATTATTGCTCTATTGAACGGTATGGTGAGGAACCCCAGGTTACCCATCAAGAAACAAAAGAGGCGATCGATCAGTCGATCATAGAAGATATAGCGAAATATACAGAACAAGGGTATGAATCCATTGCCGTCCTATGTAAAACTCAAGAGGATGCAGAAAAGGTGTTTAGTCGCTTGAAAAAATCGGTACAATTAACACTTATTAAACCTCGCGGCGGGGAAGTTATCAAAGGGGCCCTAGTCATGCCAACTTATATGGCCAAGGGATTAGAATTCGATGTGGTGATCATCTACGATGTTAATAAGGAAAACTATGCCAGTGATTTTGATAGACAATTGCTGTACATTGCCTGTACACGAGCACTCCACCGACTGGTTATTTATTACAAAGGAGATAAAAGTCCCTTGCTTAATTATCGGAACAGCGTAATTGAACACAAAATCTGATTACGGTGTCGTTTATTCTTAAAAGTCAGAATAAAAAAAAGAAGGAATTTATAGTAAAATGACAGAATAAATAATAATTATAAATATGTTGATAGGTTTGAGAATGAGCAATATATCATAATTGGAGGAGAATCTATGATTGCTTATGTAGCTAGACAACCTATATTTGACCGTTATAAGAAGCTTTTTGGATACGAGCTTCTCTTTCGGAATGGGTCTAAAAATTATTATGAACATGTGGATGGAGATGAGGCCTCAAACACTGTTATTGTTAATAGTTTTTTATTAATGGGGATGCAAACAGTTACAGGGGGAGGGAGAGCCTTCATTAATTTCACCACAAATTTGCTTAAAAATAAACTTGCCACAAGCCTTCCTAAAGAGATGATCGCGGTGGAAATTTTGGAAGATGTGGAACCCGACGAAGAAATTATTCTCGCCTGCAGAAACCTTAAACAATTGGGCTATCTCTTAGTGCTCGATGATTTTGTTTTTCATCCCCGCTTTCAGCCTTTAATTGAACTTGCCGATATAATCAAGATTGATTTTCAAAATACAAGTTCTGCAGAGCGAATCTCAATTCTTAAGCATGTCGGTTTCTCAAAAAGTAAATTCCTGGCAGAAAAAATTGAAACGCTTCAACAATATGAAGAAGCATATCGCTTGGGGTTTAGTTACTTCCAAGGGTATTATTATAGCCAACCGATCATCCTTTCCGTCAAGGAAATCCCGACTAGCAAACGTAATTATCTACGTTTATTATACGAGATCAACCAACCGACAGTGAATTTTGAAGAGATTGAAAGTATTTTAAGAGTGGATGTATCGCTGTCGTTTAAGCTCTTAAAGTTTCTCAATTCCGCACATTTTTCTTTTCGGTCCAAGGTGAATTCTATTCGTCAGGCTTTAATGTTGCTTGGCACTGAGGAGATTCGCAAATGGGCTTCCTTACTGGCCTTGAAGGGCTTAGGACAAGATAAGCCGGATCAGTTGATCTTGAGTTCAATCATTCGTGCCAAGTTTGGGGAAGCAGTAGCCCAAAAAATAGGGTTAAAAGATCAAGCGTCCAATGCCTTTTTCATGGGAATGTTCTCAATGATTGATGTCCTTCTCAATCGCCCTCTCACTGAAGTATTGACCGAACTTCCGATTCCAAAAGAAGTCATAATGGCCTTAGAGGGAGCGGATAATCAATTGCGGGATATTTTCGAACTTATTGTTTCTTATGAAAAGGGGATGTGGAATCAGTTCTCTTACTATGCAAAAAAACTTCGGATTGATGAAGCAATCATGCCTCAGCTATATTTTGATGCCCTGAATGCAGCCGAGGGAATTGTATCAGTGGAATAATCCAAAATAAGAAGGAATTCAAGGGCTTACTTAGGATATAATAAAGACTCATAGGAGGAGCCTAATGGCCAAATTCATTAAAGGATTTAAGTATTCAATCGTAGGAGCGCGTACGGTAAAAACCGGTGTGGCAGTGGCAGTTGCCATGTTGATTTGTAAAATCTGGCAGATTGAACCGGCTGTATTTGCCGCCATTACTGCCGTAGTGAATATGCAGCCATCCATCGGCAAATCTCTGCGCAACGCTTGGGAACAGATCGCAGTGCATGTTTTAGGGGTCGGAGTAGCTGTAATATTAGGCATTATTTTTGGCACCAGCCCCCTAGTCTTCGGGTTAGCGGTGATCTTGATTATTGTATTGTGTAATCACTTACACTGGTCGGGGGCAATAACTTTGGGAGTTACTTCAATTGTCTTCATCTTGGATGCTCCAAAAGATCAATTTCTATCGCA
>Ga0074193_1003634_pt1 | contig 10928 bp, 10 predicted proteins | sample EPASupsiteHSE605_FD_64523 | JGI IMG/M metagenome (GOLD analysis project Ga0074193, IMG submission 64523) | Bioremediated contaminated groundwater from EPA Superfund site, New Mexico - Sample HSE6-05 | ecosystem: Environmental > Aquatic > Deep subsurface > Groundwater > Contaminated ...
TAACTTATAATAGTGTCGTAGCAAAGTTTTGCAAGGTTCAATCCTGCCATTGTACTGTAACCGCCGCATTCGTTCATTGACTGGCTCCTTTCGCATGATCTGGCTTCGAACCAAGTGGCCAGTGCGTCTCCCATTCCGGCGACAAGAAAACGGACAGGTGCCTGAGCAATAACATTCATGTCCACCACAACCGCCTGAGGGTTCATCTTCTGATAATACACCGATTCAAATACACCGTTGTCCGAATAAATTACTGCACAACCGCTGCATGGGGCGTCAGTAGAAGCAATTGTCGGCACAATAATTACCGGTACACCTGCCCGGTCAGCAACTATTTTTGCAGTATCTATAGCTTTTCCTCCACCCACACCTGCAACAACATCTATATTATTGCCAGTAACAATATCGTACAAGCGTTTTATCTCTTCTTGACAGCACTCTCCATTGAACTCCTCTATATAGATATCATTCCCGGAAAATTTAGCCAGATTGTCAGAAAGAATGGTTTTCTTAGCTGTGCGGGAAGTTATAATTAATCTTTTTTCCCCGAAAGACTTCATCAACTCCGGAATATCGGAAATTAATCCCTCTCCCTGGATATATTTGCCCGGAAACACCGACTTTAAAATTCTTCTGGTGGTTGTCATAATTAATTATGTTTTAATGAGATACTATTTTGAGACCAATAATAGAAACAATTAATGTTGATATGAAAAAAATCCTCCAAAAGTCGGTCGGTTCTTTAAATACGACTATCCCTACCAAAACTGTTCCAACAGCTCCGATCCCTGTCCAGACAGCATATGCTGTTCCGATTGGTAATTCCTGTGTAGCCTTGACAAGTAAATACATACTGAGGGTAAGACATATGAAGAATCCGATATACCAATATGTAACAACTATTCCCGTTGACTCTCTGGCCTTACCAAGACAGGTTGCAAAGCCTACTTCAAATAGTCCGGCTATTACGAGTAAAATCCAATTCATTATTAACCATGATTTTGTGTGGATACGTTATGTTTGTAAGAAAGAGAGGGTGGGCTGGTACGGAACTGCCGGCAGCGCAACGGTTTTTTTGTTCCAGAATCTCCTCTATCCATGTTGGTTCATGCTTGCCTCTGCCCACTTCCAGCAGAGATCCTACAACAGCTCTCACCATATTACGCAAAAAGCGGTTTGCCGATATTGTGAAACAGAAAGAGGAATTTGTCAGGGAAATATTCATAGGAGAGTCCGGGGTCCACAGAGCTTCAGTTACAGTGCAGATATTTGTCTTAACATCTGTATGAAGTTTTGCCATTGAGGTAAAGTCACGTTCGCCAATGAGACTGACAGCTGCCATGTTCATTTTTTCAAGATTGATTTCGTATGGGAAAAAATATGAGTACCCATCCAGAAAAGAGTCTTTTTTTGTGTGAATAAAATATTTATAGGTCCTGCTTATGGCGTCAAAACGGGCATGAGCATCACCTGCAACCTGACAAATGTCATGAAGTGTAATGTCGGAAGGCAGAATGGCATTTATTTTGTAAATCAGCTTTGGGTAATCCTGAACGAGTATAGGGTTAGCGGAGTCGAAATGGGCAATGTAGTTGATGGCATTAACTCCGGCATCTGTTCTTCCTGCTCCCGTAATCGCTGTCTCGTTACCAAGATAAATTGAGAATGCTCTTTCCAGCTCTGCCTGAACAGAGGCCTGACTGACCTGAATCTGCCATCCGCAGTAAGAGGAACCTCTGTAAGAAAGAGAAATAAAGTAACGCATTCTTAAAAATAAGTTAAATTTGTAAGATTTGAATGCTACAAAAATACAAAATCATTTAATATGGAAACCGTAAATATCAAAGAACTAAACGAAAGAATTCAGAGAGAGAGCGCCTTTGTAGATATGATCACTCTGGAGATGAACAAGGTTATTGTCGGACAGAAACAGCTGGTAGAGAGCCTTATGATTGGACTTCTTGCAGACGGCCACATTCTTCTTGAAGGTGTACCAGGTCTGGCCAAGACGCTTGCAATCAATACGCTGGCATCAATTGTGGACTCGCAGTTCAGTCGTATCCAGTTTACCCCGGACCTGTTGCCGGCAGACCTCATTGGAACACTCATCTACAGTCAGAAAAGTGAACAATTTCAAATAAGGAAAGGACCTATTTTCGCAAATTTTGTATTGGCCGATGAAATCAACCGGTCCCCTGCAAAGGTACAGTCTGCACTTCTGGAGGCCATGCAGGAGAGACAAGTGACAATCGGCGACCAGAGCTTCAAGCTCCCACAGCCTTTTTTAGTTATGGCAACTCAGAATCCGATAGAGCAGGAGGGGACTTATCCGCTTCCTGAAGCTCAGGTAGACCGTTTCATGCTTAAAGTGGTTGTGACCTATCCTAAGAAAGAGGAGGAGAAACTTATCATAAGAATGAATAACAGCGGAACCTTCCCAAAAGCAAACAAAGTACTAAAACCGGAAGATATTCTTCGTGCAAGAGAGGTGGTGAGAGAGGTATACATGGACGAGAAGATAGAAAAATATATAGTTGACATAGTTTTTGCAACAAGGACGCCAGAAGAGTACGGACTGAAAAACCTTAAGGATCTCATATCTTACGGTGGATCACCAAGGGCCAGCATAAACCTGGCAATGGCAGCTAAGGCATATGCATTCATAAGAAGGAGGGGATATGTGATTCCTGAGGATGTAAGAGCAGTATGCTATGAGGTGCTCAGACACAGGATTGGTCTTACATATGAGGCTGAGGCAGAAAATGTCACTACAGAGAATATTATTACAGAGATAATGAACGCAATAGAAGTTCCTTAATATGTCAACAACAGAGTTACTAAAGAAGGTTCGGAAAATTGAGATTAAAACCAAAGGGTTATCCCGGCAGATCTTTGCAGGAGAGTACCACTCAGCCTTTAAGGGGAGAGGTATGGCTTTCAGTGAGGTGAGGGAGTACCAGTATGGCGACGATGTCAGAAGTATGGACTGGAACGTGACCGCCAGACTCAATGCGCCTTATATCAAGGTTTTTGAAGAGGAGAGAGAGTTGACAGTAGTTTTACTTGTAGATGTCAGCGGATCCAGAACATTCGGTACAACAGCTAAACTGAAGAAGGAGCTGATTACAGAGATAGCTGCGGTACTTTCGTTTTCGGCCTCAGCAAACAACGATAAGGTTGGTGCGCTCTTTTTCAGCTCAAAAGTGGAGAAGTTTATCCCACCCAAAAAGGGAAGGAGCCATTTACTGAGAATCATCAGAGAACTGCTGGAATTTGAACCGGAAGATAACGGAACAAATGTTGGAGAAGCACTGAGGTTCCTGACAAATGCCATCAAAAAAAGATGCACAGCATTCTTGTTGTCAGACCTAATTGATGTGGATTCCCAGCTTAAGCCAAGATACGAGGATGCAATCAAAATTGCTGCAAACAGACATGATATATCCGTTATTTCAGTGTTCGACCCAAGAGAACGGGAACTGCCGGATGTTGGCCTTATAAGGGTAGTGGATTCCGAAAGCGGAAAGGAGAAGTGGGTAGACACATCAAGCAAGGGTGTGCGCGAACATTTCGATGACTGGAACAAAAAGGTTCTGTTCTACACCCAGCAGTGTCTGAGAAGATATCAGATAGACTCAGTGAGTATCTCTACAAACGAAGATTTTGTGAAAGGTTTAATTGCTCTTTTTAATAAAAGGTAGAAAGTATGAATGTTAAAGATACATTACTAATTGGAGATCAGACTATATTAAGCTTTAAAACTACCGTTCCAAAGGGAACAAAGTTCATTTTTCCGACACCACCCAACCCAATTACAGAGGGAGTGGAGATTGTCGGGGTTCCGAAGATAGATACACTATCCGAGGTTAACGGTCAGTTGAATCTTGAAGCAAAAATAGTATTAACCTCTTTTGACAGCGGTTCCTTTGTGTTACCTGAATTCCCGGCATACCTCAGCAAGCTTGATGGTTCTGTAGATACCGTCTGGTTTAATGGCGGAAAGCTTGAGGTTAAGACAATTCAGATTGACACAACATCTTTCAAACCATTTGACGTTAAGGATCAGGTAACATACCCGTACACAGTAAAAGAGTTCCTGCCATGGTTTGCACTGGCTGTAATAATTGTCTTGCTGGGATATATGATAAGGAGGTTTATTAAAAACCGTAAGCAGAAGAGATCACTGTTTGGCAAACCGGTGGTTACAGATCCACCTCACATAGTAGCATTGAGAACACTGGAGCAGATCAGGTCGGAGAAACTTTGGCAGAACAATCAGGAGAAGCTTTACTATACAAATATCATTGATACTCTTAGAATCTATATAGAAAAGAGATACAAAATCCAGACAATGGAGATGACCACAAAGGAGATACTGGATGCACTTTCAAAAGAGAAGATAGAACCAAAAGAGTATCAAAGCCTTGGCGAGCTCCTCAAGTTGTCCGATCTGGTTAAGTTTGCCAAATATAAGGCGACAGAGGAGGAGAACGAAAATGCAATACCTGTTGCTGTCAGGTTTGTGAACACTACGTTTTTACAGGAAATGGAACAAGAAAAAGGGAGGTAGTATGTTTTTTGAATATCCTAATTTACTCTATTTAGAATTTTTACTTATACCGGTTTTGGCTCTCTACATATGGAGAGAGATAAAAGGTTCGGTACCGGCTATACGTTTGTCCAGTTCTGCTCCGTGGAGTGGAAAGGGAGGACGCTCAAAAAAAATAATGCGGCACTTCTCCTTTATTTTCAGGTTTATTGCTTTTGCGGCATTGATTGCAGCAATTGCAAGACCTCGCTCATCGCAGGATTTTGAAAAGGTAAACACAGAAGGCATAGACATTGTCTTTGCCCTTGATATCTCCACCAGCATGCTTGCCCGTGACTTCAAGCCCGACAGGATAAGTGCCGCAAAGGATATTGCCATAGAATTCATAGCTCAGCGGCCGAGTGACAGGATGGGAGTTGTTGTCTTTGCCGGAGAGAGTTTCACTCAGTGTCCACTTACGACAGACAGGGCAACTCTTATAAACCTGATGAAGGAGATCGAGACAGGTCTCATAGAGGATGGCACAGCAATAGGCAACGGTCTTGCCACTGCTGTTGGCCGCCTTAAGGATTCTCAGGCAAAGAGCAGGGTGATAATTCTTTTGACTGATGGGGTTAACAACAGAGGAGAGATTGCCCCGCTTATGGCAGCAGAAATAGCCAAGACATATGGAGTGAGGGTTTATACAATTGGAGTTGGTGCAATGGGAATGGCTCCTTATCCGGTAATGACACCGTTTGGAGTTGATGTGCAACAGGTACAGGTAGAGATAGACGAGCCTCTTTTACAGCAGATCGCTAATGATACAGGCGGAAAATATTTCAGAGCCACAGATAATACAAAGTTGCTAGAGATTTACGGGGAGATAAACAAGATGGAGAAGAGCAGGACAGATGTGGACTCGTTCCCTATCTACAAGGAGCTTTTTATGATTTTTGCATTGATTGCTCTTTTTGCCCTTTCCCTAGAGGTTATATTCAGACTTTTTGTTTCACGTAGAATACCATAGAATATGTTACAATTTGCACAGACACAATATTTATTGCTGATACTTGTAATACCTTTCCTGTTTCTCTTTTATGCTTTATCCAGAAGAGGCAGAAGAAAGAGACTGGAGAAGTTCGGACAGAGAGAGGTTATCAAAAGCCTTATGCCTACAGTTTCCAGAAGCAGAGGATGGATAAAATTGTCGATATTCTCTTTAGGATTATTCTTTTTTGCGCTCGGACTGGCTAGACCTCAACTGGGGGCAAAGCTTAAAGACGTGGAGACCAAGGGAGTGGAGATAATGATAGCTCTTGACGTTTCAAATTCGATGCTTGCAGAAGATTATTCTCCAAACAGGCTGGAAAGAGCCAAGCTGGCAATTTCTCGTCTTGTAGACAAGTTGAATGAGGACAGGATAGGATTGATTGTATTTGCAGGGCAGGCATATGTTCAATTGCCTATTACAACTGACTACGTTTCTGCAAAAATCTTTCTCAACAACATAAACAGCGAGTCGGTACCGGTTCAGGGAACAGCTCTGGCTGAGGCAATCAATGCAAGTATCAAAAGTTTCAGTCTTGACAGCAAGAATAGCAGAGCTGTTATTCTTATAACAGACGGAGAGAATCATGAGGACGATCCGGTAAGTGCAGCTAAAACAGCAAATGACCTGGGAGTGAGAATATTTACTCTTGGTATTGGTTCCGATACAGGGAAGCCTATACAGATGCCCGGGGGAGAATTGCTCAGGGACAAGGATGGGAACATAGTGGTTACTAAACTGGATCAGGAGACTCTGGCAAAAGTTGCAGAAGCGGGAGGTGGCGTTTTTGTGAGGGCTGGCAACAGCGATTTTGGACTTGATGCCATAGTGGACAAAATACACAATATGGACAAGCAGAACTACAAGTCGGTGGTTTTTGAAGACTTTGATGAGCAGTACATGTACTTTTTTGCAATTGCTCTGTTCTTCTTTCTGCTGGAATTTATAATTTTGAACAGAAAAGGAAAAATATTTTTTAAATAGCAGATACATATGAGAGGTTTTATATTGACTATAATTTTTGCTTTTTTAATAAATACAGCCTGGTCACAGGTTGAGAGGGGAGAGATTCGTTCCGGGAATTCTGCCTATAAAAAAGGAAATTTTCAAAAAGCAGAGATAGATTACAGGAGAGCTCTTGAGAAGAACCCAAATTCCGTACAGGCTAAATATAATCTGGGTAATGCTTTGTACAAGCTCAATAATGCAGCTGAGGCAGAAAAAGTTTTAACCCCGGTTGCAGATTCTGTAGCTGATCAAAGCATGAAGGCCGATGTTTTCCATAATATTGGTAACTTTAACCTTGCTCAGAAAAAATACAAAGAGTCGGTAGATTCTTATAAAAATTCATTAAGGATACGTCCTGGTGACATGCAGACAAAATCTAACCTTGCATATGCACAAAAGATGCTGAAGAACGAGCAGGATAAGCAGAACAAAGACCAAAACAAAGACCAAAACAAAGACCAGAACAAAGACGATAAGAAGGATCAGGACAAGGATAAGAACAAAGACCAGAACAAGGATCAGAACAAAGATCAGAATAAGGATAACAAGGATAATCAGCAGCAACCACCTCCAAAAATAACACCTCAGGCTGCTCAGCAAATGTTGCAGGCAATACAAAACAAGGAGAAAGAGACCCAGGAAAAGGTTAACAAGGAGAGGGTAAAGGTGTTGGAGGGCAGGCAAAAAGAGAAAAATTGGTGAAGAATAATATAGAAAAAATATGATCGTTATGTATCTTAAAAGGGTGATGTTGCTTATGGGCTCACTTGTGATAAGCATCGCTTGTATGGCCCAAGGTGCTTTTACAGTTGATGCTCCAAGAGTTGTGGAGCTTGACGAGAGTTTCAGACTTGTTTTCACTACGAATTCAGAACCGACAAGCTTCAATCCGCCTACGTTTTCGGGATTTGACGTGCTGGCCGGTCCATCTGCCTCTACAATGAGCAGTACCCAGATTATCAACGGAAAAAAAACTGAAAGTTTTCAGGTAAGCTACACCTATGTACTACAGCCAAAATCGGTGGGTAAGTTTACTATTTCTGCAGCTTCTGTAGTAATTGGAGGAAAAGGATATACCTCAAATCCAATAACGATAGAAGTTGTAAAGGGTGACGGAAGTGTAGCCGGAAATACAGAAAAGTCGGCACAAGCAACAGGTAATGTATCGGGCAACGACATTTTCATGCGGATGAGCATAAGCAAGGGAAGGGTTGTAAAAGGAGAGAGCCTTGTTGCAACTTTGAAGATTTACACTAAGGTTCCTATCTCAGGGTTCGAAAGTGTTAAGTTTCCGACCTTCAATGGTTTCTGGAGTCAGGAGATTGAGACCCCGTCAAACATTGAGTTCGTGCGGGAGAGTGTAAACGGTAAGATATATGATGCAGCAGTATTGAGAAGATATATGCTGGTCCCGCAACAGACGGGAAGTCTGGCTATCGAGCCATCGGAGATAATCTGTAACATTCAGATCAAATCGCCAACCGGTGCTGGTCAGAGGTCTGTATTTGACGACTTTTTTGAAAGCTACCAGACAGTCAAGAAGAGAATAACTGCTCCGGGAATGCATATAATGGTAGATGCATTGCCAGCCGGCGCACCTGCAACATTTGCCGGGGGTGTTGGTGACTTTCAGATGTCGGCAAAACTAACCAGAGATACTGTAAGTGCCAATGAGGCTGTTTCTCTTATCGTAACAATAAACGGAACAGGGAACATAAACCTTATTGAAGCACCTAAAATTGAATTTCCTGCCGATTTTGAGGTATATGATGTTAAAATTTCTGACAAAAGCAATCAGACCAACAAAGGGGTATCGGGAATAAAAGAGTTTGAATTTCCAATTATACCAAGGGGCTCGGGACACTTTGTTCTTGGTCCGGTTAAGTTCAGTTACTTTGATATATCTTCAAGAAAGTATATAACACTTTCGTCTGGAGATTTAATACTTAAAGTAGGTAAAGACAAAGGAGGCAATTCGGGAATGAGCTCTTCTCTCTCCCTTGGAGTCAACAAGCAGGCAGTCAAAAATCTTACGAATGATATAAGATACATACATTCAGGACTATCACATCTTAAAAGAGGAAACCAGTTCTTTGTGGCATCACTTACATTCTACGCACTTCTGGTACTGATGATTTCTCTCTACTTTGTCACCAACAGGTTCCTTTCCAAAAGAATCGAGAGGAACAGAGATGTTGCAGGGGTTAAGAACCGCAGGGCTAACAAGGTTGCAAGGGCAAGGCTAAAAACAGCAGAATCTTTTCTAAAGCAAAAGCTTTATACCGGATTTTATGAAGAGCTTCACAGGGCGATACTTGGATATTGTTCAGATAAGCTTGCATTGCCACTCTCTGACCTTTCACGGGAAAAGATAGCTGAAATTTTGACGCAGAAATCTGTTAAGCCTGATTTGATTCAGGAGCTACTCTCCCTTATTGAGGCATGTGAGTATGCCCGTTACGCACCGGATCCGGGTGGTGTGGAGATGGACAAAAATTATTCGAGAGCAATAAGACTTATTTCAGATCTGGAGGTATAATTATGAAAAGAGCAATATTTCTTTTTTATTTATTAGTCGCTTTATCGTCGTCGGTAAACGCACAAACACCCAAAGAGCTTTGGACGAACGCAAACAACTTCTATTCTAAAGCGCAATATGCCGATGCATTGCAGAGTTACCTGAAAATAGAGGAGTCGGGATATGCTTCTGAATCTCTTTTCTATAATCTTGGCAACTGTTACTTCAAAATTAACGAGATTGGAAAGTCAATCCTTTATTACGAAAGGGCACTCAAACTAAATCCATCTGACCAAGATCTTTTAAATAACCTTAGCCTGGCAAAGGACTTTTCTCTTGATAAAATTGAAGAGGTTCCGGATTTTATCCTCAAAACATGGATAGAGGATATCAACTACTCTTTTTCTTCAGATACATGGAGCTATTTTACCCTGTTGTTTTTTGCTGCCATGGCATTGTTGCTTCTTAACTTCAGATTCGGTTTGAGTTCAAGGTTGAGGAAGATATCATTCTTTCTTGCTATGGCATCTCTCCTTCTTGGTTTTGTAGCAGGATATTTCTCCCTTAGTCAGAAATACAGATACAGTCTTAAGAATACTGCAATAGTCATGAAACCGGTCAGTACAGTCAGAAGTTCACCGGATGACTCGGGAAAGAGTCTCTTCATTCTTCATGAAGGAACAAAACTAGAGCTGCTTGAGGAGATTGGGGAGTGGAAAAGAATAGAGCTTGCCGATGGAAGACAAGGATGGATAACATCACTTGACATTGAGGTTATATAACCCTTCCCGGGGCAGGAGATGGTCCAGATTTGCCAGATTGTACAGTACAATTGCGTTCACAATAGCAGTATGATTCATATATACAGGAATACTCATATTGTACGTATCTCTCTCGGTATGCCAGATTTCTGAATAGTTGAAGTCGTAACCTTTTGGGTCCGCAGTACCGAAACTGATTGCCGGCACTCCGTTAATTGCAAAATAGGCATGATCCGATCCACCGGCAGTTGTTGGTTTTGGTCTTGGTTCTCCTGTTCTTTTGTTTAGTTTGAAAGGAAAATCCTTGTTTACCCTGCCAAGCGGTTCGCATACCTTCTCAAAATCGCTGTACATTGCAGGAGGAACGGTAATGCTGTTAGCTACGGTCGGGCCCCCATCACGGTTGAAGTAGTTTGATATTTTATCAAGCTTGTCCATATTGTTTTGCACCCAGAATTTTGATCCCCATAAACCGAACTCTTCGCCTGCCCAAAGACAGAAGAGGATTGTTCTTTTTGGTTTACCTCCTGCTGCCATTATCAATCTTGCTGCTTCGAGATTTGGTGCCACTCCTGTTCCGCAATCAACTGCTCCGGTTGCCACATCAAAGGCGTCCAGATGTCCTCCACTCATCACATATTCGTCAGGAAACTCGCTACCTCTTATTATACCTATTACGTTGTGATATTTTACGGGACCAGGCTTGAAATGGTTTCTTATATCAAACTCCAGCAAAAAGTATTGTCTCTCTTTAACCTTTTGTTCGATTATACGGAACTGATGTTCGTCCAGCTTGATGTCGGGACAAGTGGGAAGAGAGTCGAAACTCATGTATTCGATATTCTTCCTGTCATACAAGGCCCTTATAGGTAACTTGGAAGATTGTATAATGCCAAGAATACCAGCCTCTCTCATCTGTTTGTAAAAGAGTGCAGGAGCATCCTTAAGTTCCTTTAACTGTTTCTGCTCTTTTTTTGGAAATGCTTTGTTTAAATTGGTTATAGAGTCATTATAGCGTTTGATGGCAAGGTTCTCTTCTATAATCAGACCTCTCTCAACATC
>Ga0074193_1003635_pt1 | contig 10924 bp, 8 predicted proteins | sample EPASupsiteHSE605_FD_64523 | JGI IMG/M metagenome (GOLD analysis project Ga0074193, IMG submission 64523) | Bioremediated contaminated groundwater from EPA Superfund site, New Mexico - Sample HSE6-05 | ecosystem: Environmental > Aquatic > Deep subsurface > Groundwater > Contaminated ...
CCACAATGCTTTCCATGGTGCAATTTCCGGGTGTTCAAGTGCGAGTTCTTCTAAAACCGAGTAATCATCCGTTCCAAAAATAACTGCTCGAATCAAATCCGGACGCCGCAAAAAAGTACGTCTTAAAGACTCTTTTCTCCTCCAACGCTTAATCATAGCGTGATGCCCGGATAACAAAACATCCGGAACCTGTCGTCCCTCGAAATTAGCCGGGCGTGTATACTGAGGGTACTCTAAAAGTGAGGCGGAGTGTGAATCCTCCTCTGCAGAAGCATCTTCTCCGAGGACTCCCGGAATAAGTCTCGCCACCGCGTCAATCATTACCATAGCGGCCAGCTCTCCGCCAGTTAATACATAATCCCCAAGAGAGACTTCTTCATCGACCAATTCACGAATCCGCTCGTCAAACCCCTCATAATGCCCGCAAATAAAAACCAATTCCTCCTGCTCTGACCAAAGCTTAGCCTTTTCCTGGCGAAAGACATAGCCTTGCGGAGACATGAGGATGATCTTCCGCTTGCCTCTAGGCTGAGGCAAATCCCGTATCGCGGCAAAAATAGGTTCAGGCTTCAAGAGCATTCCCGCCCCTCCACCATAAGGAATATCATCGACATTCTTATGTTTACTAGTCGCATAATCCCGAAAATTGATAAGGTTTATTTGCAGCAAGCCAGCTTCTTGGGCCCGCTTTAAAATACTTTCTTGCACAGGGGCGAACATTTCTGGAAATAACGTTAAGACAGTCATTTGTATCATCCGTTACTTGTCCTCCAACAATCCAGGGGGAAGAGTAACATCCATACGTCGACCTGAAACATCTACATGTTGGACAACACTTTTAAGCGCCGGAACACATATTTCTCCTTTACTCCCCTTGACCAAATAGACATCATTCGCTCCGGTTTCCACAACTTGAGACAAGGTACCTAACAATATGTCCCCTTCATAGACTTGCATTCCCTCAAGCTCGAAATAATACCACCCTTCTTTAAGGGGTGGAACTTCTGAGCGATCAATCCGCACTTCCCACCCTCGATACTTTTCCGCTTGGTCTATGGAATCTATCCCCTCAATTGTGAGATAGACTAAACCCATCTGCACACGAGCCGTGATAATCTTGAAGTGTTGACAGATTTCTCCACGTCGCAAAATAACTTCTTGAAGTTTTTGAAACCGCTCAAGATTTGTCGTTAATGGATAAATCTTCAGCTCTCCATTTAACCCATGTGGACGCACAACTTCTCCAATCAGCACTTCATCCATACTCGATGCCCCTTTCCACACACGAAGACACTGTCTTCGCACGTATTAGCCCTACTTGCCGAAGACACTGTCTTCGCACGGGTTAAACCTTCTTGCAGACACTGTCTTCGCACGAATTAAGCTTCTTGCAGCAGATAGATTTAAGACGTTGAGAAGGGCACTCGCCCTTCTCAACGTCATTGATCAATGTCCATATGAACCCGGCGACCATCTTTAACGGCAGCCGCTTTAACCAGCGTACGAATAGCGTTTGCGATCTTCCCCTGTTTCCCGATAACCTTCCCCATGTCCTCTGGTGCGACAGTCAGCTGCAAATGCACGCTCTTGTCCGTCTCGGACTGGGCAACAAGAACCTGGTCAGAATGATCAACCAACGCTTTCGCGAGGATTTCTACAAGTTCCTTCACAGGAACCACCCCCTACACACTACACACTACACTTAGTTCTTGGACTCGTGAAATTTTGTTAAGATACCCGATTGGCTCAGCAAAGACTTAGCAGTATTTGAAGGCTGTGCTCCTGTTGAGAGCCATTTTAAAGCCTTTTCCTCATCGATATTCAAAACTACAGGACTCTTTGTAGGATCATAATATCCAATTTGTTCGATGAAACGTCCATCACGAGGAGCTTTAGCATCAGCAATAACCATGCGGTAAAAAGGATTCTTTTTTGCTCCCATGCGACATAAACGGATTTTCGTAGCCATGTTTTCACCTCCTTATCATAGTTCGAGGTTCGAAGTTCGAAGTCCGTGGTTCGAATGTTTTGCATCCGATATCGGAGATCGTTCATTTAGCCCCAAGATTAGTTTAACTAGACTTCAAGATAGAGTATAAAACTCCGTTTAAAGCAAGTTTATTATATAAACAACGCTATATTATAGCGTGTGTCCATCCTCTTTTATCCAAAAGGAAATTTCATTCCCGGTTTCTTTCCCTTTTTACCTTTTTTACCGCCCCCAAGCATTCCCATTCCACCGGGACTGGCAAACTGCTTCATCATTTTTTGCATTTGTTCAAACTGTTTTAAAAGCCGTCCAACCTCTTGAACCGATGTACCGCTTCCTTTGGCGATTCTTTTTTTACGAGAATCCTTAATGATCGAGGGTTTTCGGCGTTCTTCCATCGTCATTGAGCGAATAATGCCTTCAAGATGGGCCGTATCCTTTTCATCAATCTGCACATCTTTTAATTGCTTCCCTACGCCTGGAATCATTTCCAGAATTGAGGAAAGCGGGCCCATTTTCTTCATTTGCTGCATTTGTTCCAAGAAATCCTCAAGGGTAAATTCCTGCTTGCGCAGCTTCTGCTCCATTTCTTTCGCCTTTTTTTCATCGAAAGATTCTTGAGCTTTTTCGATCAGGGTTAAAACGTCACCCATTCCTAAAATTCGAGACGCCATGCGATCTGGGTGAAAGGGCTCTAAGGCATCCATTTTTTCGCCTATCCCGGCAAATTTGATGGCACACCCGGTCACTGCTTTGATAGAAAGTGCAGCCCCACCGCGAGTATCTCCATCTAACTTTGTGAGAATAACACCATCGAGGCCCAGATCCTTGTGAAACGACTCTGCTACATTAACTGCGTCCTGGCCTGTCATTGCATCAACTACTAATAAGATCTCATGAGGTTTGACAGCCGCTTTTATATCCCGAAGTTCTGTCATCAACTCTTCATTTATATGCAAACGTCCGGCTGTATCGATAATAACCACATCTTGCCCATTCGAATTGGCGTACTTAATGCTGGCTTTGGCAATTTCCACAGCAGCAATTTGTCCCATTGAGAACACCGGTACTTTCACCTGATCTCCCAAAACCTCTAATTGCTTTATTGCTGCGGGACGATAAATATCACAGGCAACCAACAAGGGATGTTTACCTTGTTTTTTTAACATATTGGCCAATTTGGCAGCATGGGTTGTCTTCCCCGCTCCTTGAAGACCCAGTAGTAAGATCACTGTCGGCGGTTTTGAGGCTATAGGAATTTTACCTGTCGCCCCACCCATAAGTTCAATCATTTCTTCGTGCACAATCTTTATGACATATTGAGCAGGAGAAAGGGACTCTAAGACTTCCTGTCCTATCGAACGTTCCTTAACTTTGGCTACAAAGTCTTTGACAACTTTAAAGTTAACATCTGCCTCTAATAAAGCAATGCGAACCTCACGCATAGCCTCGTTGACATCCGCTTCCTTTAACTTCCCCTTTCCTTTGAGCCGTTTAAATGTTTCTTGGAGTTTTTCGCTTAGTCCTTGAAACATAACTGTCCTCGCTTTCGCTTTGATCCGCTTTTCAAGAGTCGGCATCTGACCTCCGACTTCTGTATCTAGATGTCTAGTATATTAAGATAAACCTCTTCAATCATGGCGCATAGTTGTTGGTGACGCTCCCATGCTGATTGGTTGCTAAAGTCTTGCTCTTTTAATCCTTGTGACAAGGTTTTTACATCCGTTAATTTTTGACGTTCCGCCCAAAACCTCTGCACAAGCCCTAATTTTTCCTCATATTCCGCAAGAATTCGTTCTGTGCGTTTGAGCAAATCATGAATAGCCTGACGGCTGATATGTTCTATCTCAGCGATCTCAGCCAAAGAAAGATCCTGTTGATAATGAAGATCCCAAACATTGCGTTGCTTTTCCGTAAGAAGGGGGCCATAGAAATCTGCTAAAAGGGCCATTCTGGCGAGTTTCTCCATCCCGACCTCCTGTAAAGCATTTTTACTTTACGAATGAATTTTAGACTAAATCTTAGAGTTTGTCAAGTAGGGGCAATTCTTGAATTGCCCCTACTTGACAAAACATATTTAAATACGAAAGTTCAACGCCTGAATCAGCCTGATTACCCATTTAACTCCGCTGAAATCCGCTTCGCCCGATCTTCTGCTTCTTTACAAACCTTATTCAAATCCATTGTCAGGATTTGTCGTTCTTCCATAAGAAGCTTACCGTCGACCATTACTGTGCGCACATCCCCTGCATGAGCGGCGTAAACCAAGTGCGCTGGGACGGAAAAACGAGGATAGAAATGGGGTTGATCCATGTCTATCGTGATGAGATCCGCTTTAAAACCTGGGGCGAGCATACCAACATCTTCTAAGCCAAGTGTTTGAGCCCCACCGACCGTGGCCATTTCCAACACTTCATAAGCAGGTAGCACTGTTGAATTCACCCGAAGCTTTTGCTGGAATGCCGCCGAACGCATCTCTCCAAAAAGGTCGAGATTATTGTTGCTTGATGCGCCGTCCGTTCCCAGCCCTACAACAACCCCTGTAGCAAGCAGCTCACTAATTGGGGCGGTCCCACTGTTCAGCTTCATGTTGCTTTCCGCGTTATGGGCGACACAAACGTGCCTGTTCGCAAGAATTTCCTTATCTTCCTGTGTCAAATGTACACAGTGAGCTGCCACTACATGTCCTCCAAAAAGACCTAGCTCGTCTAACCACTGTACAGGAGTTTTCCCATATTGCTCTCGAATGATGTTAATCTCGTCTTGCGTCTCCGCTACATGAATATGAATCCCAACACCCAGTCTATCCGCCTCGGCTTTCACCTTCCGGAGATACTCCCCCGAGCAAGTATAAGGAGCATGGGGACCAAACATAACATTAATTCGGCCCTTACCTGCTCCATGATATTTCTGAACTAAATCAAGGCTCTCTTCAAAAGCCTTTTCTCCATTTGGACCATTCCCGATCATTCCGCGCGAAAGGACGGCACGAGTTCCGGCAATGAGCACTGCTTCGGCAACTTGGTCCATAGAAGTATACATATCGAGCATCGTAGTCGTTCCGGAACGAATCATTTCACAAAGCGCCAAAGAGGTTCCCCAATAAATGTCCTCTGCTGTTAATTTATCTTCAAAAGGCCATACTTTCTCATTAAGCCAAGGCATTAGAGGCAGATCGTCAGCATAGCTCCTGAGTAACGTCATGGCCGCATGGGTATGAGTGTTAATCAAACCGGGCATAACCACATCATTTGGCAAGTCCAGAATACGGTCGGGAGCAAATCCTGCCGGAGCAGAGCCCCATTCTCCCACCGAAACAATCCGATCGTTTTCGATGGCAATTTCTCCTTGCGCATAAAACCTATCTTGCTCGGTCATGGGCAAAATCATTGCCCGAATTAGAAACTTAGACATACTTTCCATCTCCTCAGTACCGTCGTCATGGATTAGACGTAATTATGAGATTGCTTCTTCTGAAGCTAGGATCGTACCAACAGTTTAAGGAGATTAACTGAATAAGGTGCCGTTACAATCCCTTTTTCAGTAATAATCCCAGTAATATATTTAGACGGAGTAACATCAAAAGCCGGATTATAAACATTCACATCTTCAGGTGCGACCGCTGATCCAAAGCACTCTCGAATCTCCTTGGCAGGTCGTTCTTCAATCGGTATTTCTTGACCGGTAGCAACTTTTAAATCAATGGTTGAGGTCGGTGCTGCTACATAAAAAGGAATGCCATGAGCTTGAGCCAAGACCGCTACGGAATAGGTTCCGATTTTATTGGCAGTATCTCCATTGGACGCGATTCGGTCCGCACCCACAATCACGAGGTCAACCTTCCCTTGTTGCATCAAGTATCCAGCCATATTATCTGCGATTAGAGTCACCGGAATCTTATCTCGTGAGAGTTCCAAGGCTGTAAGACGTGCCCCTTGTAATAAAGGTCGTGTTTCATCGGCATAAACATGAATAGACTTCCCCGAATCATGTGCCGCTCTAATTACACCCAGAGCAGTTCCGTACTCTACTGTGGCTAAGGCTCCGGCGTTGCAATGGGTGAGCACATTGGCCTTCTCTGGGACAATCTCATTCCCATATTGCCCAATAAGACGATTCATTCGGCGATCATCCTCGGCGATACGACCCGCTTCCTCAATTAGAATCTGCCGCACCTCATCCAAATCTTCGACTTCCCAGCATTCACGCAATCGATCTTCCATGCGCCGAAGTGCCCAAAACAAGTTGACAGCCGTCGGTCGGGTCCCAGCCAGCCTGCTTTGAACCTGTTCCATATAACTGGGCAACCCTTCAATGTCCCCCTGGTATTCTAGCGCTCCTAACGCATATCCATAGGCAACGGCTACTCCAATAGCAGGCGCACCACGCACTTCCATTTGTTCAATGGCCTCTGCCACTTCTTTATAGGACATTGCCTCACGATATACAGTTTCAACCGGAAGCTTGCTCTGATCTAATATTCGCAAAGAATTTCCTAGCCATTCAATGGATTTCATTGTCCCACCCCTTTCTAGAACTTACCGACTTCTCTATTCGCTAGAATTAGAATTCCTCCTCGTCAGATCTTCCAAAGAGTGCTGCTGCAAAATCCTTAGGCACAAACGGACGCAGGTCTTCCATTCCTTCACCTATTCCAATCCATTTGACCGGTATCTGCGTTTCCCCTCGAATCCCCAGAACGACGCCACCCTTGGCCGTTCCATCCAGCTTTGTTAAAACGATTCCGGTTACTCCAGCCACTTCCTGGAAAAGCTTAGCTTGTTGCAGGGCATTCTGTCCGGTAGTAGCATCTAGTACAAGTAACACCTCATGAGGTGCCCCTGGAATTTCGCGTTCAATCACCCGCTTAACCTTGCGCAATTCTTCCATCAGATTCACTTTGTTGTGAAGGCGACCGGCGGTATCCACAATAACAACGTCAACATTACGGGACTTTGCAGCTTGAACAGCATCGTAGGCGACAGCAGCTGGGTCGGAACCCTCGCGATGTTTAATAACCTCAACACCGGATCGTTCTCCCCAAACCTCTAATTGATCAATAGCTGCCGCCCGAAAAGTATCCCCTGCAGCCATAATAACCCTTTTCCCATCTTTTTTAAACCGATTCGCAAGCTTACCAATGGTAGTAGTTTTGCCCACTCCATTAACCCCAACTACAAGAATAATACTGGGACCTTGCTTAGCAAAAGAGATTTTTTCTTCTTCCCCCAATAACTCCGCGATCAATTCTTGTAAGACCTCAGTAAGTTCACTGGAATCCGAAAGTTTACGCTGTCTGACTTCTTTGCGCAGACGTTCAACCAATTCGAGGGAGGTGTTGACACCAACGTCCGAACGAATCATAACCTCTTCCAACTCATCATATAAATCTTCGTCGATTTTCTTACGGCCAGTAAAAACCTGTTCAATTTTTTCCACGAAATTTTCCCGTGTTTTTGTTAGACCCGCTTTAAGCTTCGCGAAAAATCCTGCCACTATTTTAACATCCTCCCATAGTCATAGTCGAGATTCAATATTCGATATCCAAGATTAGAATATCATAGTACATCGAACAATGCACATTTTCTCCCGTCCGTTCTCCGACCCGAGCCCGGGACGCAGTATGACACGAGCGCGACGTCTCTACGTAAGCAGAATTAGCAAACTTCCGTTCAAGCGACCGACCCCAAATACGGGGCAGTGCACAAGGTCCCTTCTCGCCATCCTTAGCTTCAGGGACACTCGGCCATCCATGGCCAGCGGATGTGCACTGCCGCCAATGCGCCAAGGATGGCGCTTTTGGCACGATAGTCTCCAGTGGAGAGTATCGCCGAAGCCGCGATCCCAAAAGGAATACTTTCCGGCGTAGGATGAACCCCGCACCCCACAGCAGGAGCTTGAACGGTTAGTTTGCTCTGCGTCGTAGGACCGAGCGCTGTGTCATACAAGACCCATCTATCAAGCCAGGCCTCGCTCATCAAGCTGAACGGATAACAACTTGGAAACCCCACATTCCTCCATTGTTATGCCGTATAAAACATCGGCGGATTCCATGGTTCCTTTGCGATGAGAAATGACGACAAACTGGGTAGAATCTGATAAATGGTGAATATATTGGGCAAATCGCTGGACGTTAGAATCGTCTAGCGAAGCTTCAATTTCATCCAAAATGCAGAACGGACTAGGTTTAACTCGCAAGAGAGCAAACAAAATCGCAATTGCGGTTAAGGCACGTTCTCCCCCAGATAAAAGAGAAAGAAGCTGCGGCTTTTTACCGGGGGGCTGGGCAATAATTTCAACACCCGTTTCTAACAAATGATCCGGGTCTACCAAATGGAGTTCTGCGTTTCCGCCATGAAAGAGCTCTTTAAACACTTCTTGAAAAGCCACATTCACCGCCTTGAAACTTTCTTCAAACCGTTCACTCATTGTCTGATCAAGCTCAGCAATCAATTGGCGCAAGGTCTGATTCGCTTCCACCAAATCATTCTGTTGAGCCAACATAAATTCCTGCCTCTCCCGCATTTTGGGGTATTCTTCAATAGCCGCTTGGTTAATTGGGCCCAACGCTTCAATTTGCTGTTTTAGTTCTAGAACTTTACGCCCCAAGAGTGCCCGCTCTTCCTCGGTCCGATACGGCATTGCCTCTTCCCAGGTAAGAGAAAATTCCTCAGCTAAACGGGTTAGCCCAGCCTCGCACTCCGTTTCCCATCGAACAACCCGAATTTCATTAGCATGAAGACGTTGCTCAAGGGTATGGGCTCCCTGGCGCTTAGATTGTATCTCTTGTTCCTGTTCAAGGACACGGGCTGATAAACCCTCCCGTTCCTGCCTTGATTGCATTAAGACATACTGCACTGCTTCTTGGGCAAGTGAATGTTCGTCAAGCTGTCGCTTTAATGCCCCTTGCTCCTCTTCGATCATCTGACGTTTATTTTGCAAGTTCGTCCTATTTTGTTTTTTATGTTTTAAATTTAATTCATTTTCTGCGTAAATAGTTTGTTCCTGTCCAAGCTGCTCTGTACACTGTATTAACTCTTGCTCCCACTTGGCCAGCCGGACCCGTTCCTGGGTCAGTTGTTCCCCATAAGTTTCGATTACTTCAGATGCGGCCTTGGCTTCTTGTTCTTTTTGATTAAACTCCTCACGCAAATCAAACGATGTTTTTTCCGCGATTTTAAAACCATCGGTTAAGCTTCTTAAGCGCAGGTCTAATTTATTTTTTTCAGCGATATTTTCCTCTTGCCTAAGACCTAACCCAGCTAAATCACCTTCTAAACGCCTGAATTGACTTAACACATTTTCATACGCCGCTCGAAGCATAATCTGTTGTTCCTTGTCTGTCCGTTGTTTTACAACTAAATTTTCAATACTTTCGTGAAGTTCCCGCAGCAGTGTATCAATTTCCAGAACTTCCTGCTCTTTTCCTTCTAAGACTTTTTCTAACGTTGCCAGCCCAACACTCAGGGTGTCGATTTCACGGGAGCGAGCCAGCAAACTTCCCCCTCTGCGTTGAATACTTCCTCCGCTCAGAGATCCCCCCGGATGAACCTGGTCACCCTCTAAGGTCACAATGCGCAGCTTATATCCGGATGATCGCGCAATCCGAGTTGCGGCGTCCATATCAGTGACAACTACAATACGACCGAGAAGAAATTCAATCGCCCTTCGATATAGTTCATCACACGCTACAAGATCAACAGCAACTCCGATATAACCAGGGTCCCTCTCCACTGCGGCGCTTACCGACATTCGATTTCCCTGAATAACATCGAGGGGAAGGAAGGTTACGCGTCCGAATTGATGGGCTTTTAAATAAGCAATTGCCATTTTAGCCGCCTGTTCATTCTCTGTCACAACATTTTGCATCCCTGCTCCAAGTGCTGTTTCCAAGGCCAACTCATATTTTTCGTTAACCTTAATCAGGTCCGCAACTGTCCCACAAAGGCCTGAGCAATCCGACCTGCCCTTTTTCTTAGCAAGCATAAGCTCACGCACTCCACGTTGATAACCTTCGTAAGAATCTTCCAGAGATTGCAAAGCATTCAATCGTGCTCTGGATTGAACAATAAGAGTTTTCTGGTTCTGAAGTTCTATGTTTTTTTCATGCCGAAATTCTTTGAGCTTATCCTGCTGGGCCCTGAACCTTAGCCCTTCCTTCTCGGCAGTCTGAACTTGCTCCTCTATCAACGACAGATCTTTTTCCTGAACTTCGCGAGTCTCATCTAAAAATTGAAGCTCGTTTTTCTTGCTCACTTTCTCGAGTTCTACTTGAAGAACTTGCTGTTCTAGCGAAGCAAGAGTATGACGTGTTCCGGTCAATTCATTGGAACAGTTGGCTTGCGCATTTAGAGCTTGAAAAAGGTCAGCTTTTATTCTTTCAATATCCTCAGTCAGATTATTCTCTCGAGCAAGACAAAGTCGTTGCTCTTGCTCTATAACTTTACGCTGCGATTCTTCAACCGTATAAGTCAAAACCACTTGCTTGGCAGCAAGTGCTTTAATCCGTTCATGTAACTGCTTAAGTTTGTCCTCATTCTCTTGGATCTCCTGAGTCAGTACTGCGGTTTGTTCATCAAAATTCTGCAACCGTTCAGTACGAATACTTAAGTCATGTTTTAATGCATTGAAGGCTTGCTCTGCCTGAAAAACTTCCCCCTGCTTGCGTTGTATTTCTTCATCTAACTTTTTAAGTTCGAGTTTGGCTTCTATATTGTGACTTTCTTGGAGTCCTAATATAGTTTGAGCCTCTACTACGTTCGTTTGCAGAATTTCAGAATCCTGCGCAGCTATTGCCAACTTTTGTTTAATTTCCGCGACGTCCAGAACAACCCACTGGATTTCCAGACGTTTTTGTTCGGCAGAGAGAGCAAGACTTCGTTCGGCCACTTGGGCTTGGGCAGCCAGAGGAGTCAGCTGTCCCTCAATTTCGCG
>Ga0074193_1003640_pt1 | contig 10917 bp, 12 predicted proteins | sample EPASupsiteHSE605_FD_64523 | JGI IMG/M metagenome (GOLD analysis project Ga0074193, IMG submission 64523) | Bioremediated contaminated groundwater from EPA Superfund site, New Mexico - Sample HSE6-05 | ecosystem: Environmental > Aquatic > Deep subsurface > Groundwater > Contaminated ...
CAACCCGAAGTATTCCTGTATAATGCAGACAAAAGGAGCGATAGACTTATTCAAGCTATTGCTCCCATAAAATATTCGCCTTATTTTACATCAATTTTGGAGTTTACACAGAGTTCGGGATACACCCCTTTTTGCCATCCATGACACCGCGGTATTAGTCCATCCGTGGACGTTTGCCGATGATGGCCAATTCACGCCTTTTAGGACATGAAGCTTATGGTAAGACTTTTGCAGTCCTTTCACTTGGATTGCGATGTCTTTCATTTAGAATCTTTCTCCCTTCCGAATTTGTTCATAATGTCACGGTTTAATTTTTGGCGAAAGTTATCGGTCCACACTTTCGTGTCGCGCAAAAGCTCGTCGCAGAACCCGACAACATCTTCGCTCGTCACATCGAGAACGTGCTTGCCGTCCGCCGCGCTGGCCTCAAACAACTCTATCAATTCGTACTGAGTTTTCAACATGTCAGAGCCGTCTCCTCCCGCAAAATTCCACATGTATCCCTGGATTTTTTTAAATACGAACCGATAGTCTTCAGGCAGCGCTTCTACTCTTGCCATTTGCTCCCTATACTCTTTTTTGTCCCCGATCATCTTTTTGATAAGCTCCAGCATCGTTATTGTCCCTCCTTGTTAAACCTTGCCATAACCTCTTTGTTTAGTTTTTCTCGCAGTGTTTCAGTATTGGCACCCGACGCGCGCATAAACTCATCACAAAACTTGCCGACGTCACTGCCTATGACATCAAGAACCTGTCTGCCCTCTGCAGCGCTTGCTTCGAATAAATCCACTAAGTCCGTAAACATTGTCAAGTCCGTAAATATCGTCATGTCACCGCCAGGGGGGCCAACGGTAAACATATAATGTTGAATTTTGCGAAATGCAAACGGATAATGTTTTGGCAGGGCGTCAACCCTTTTCATCATTTGTTTATAGGCCCGTTTTTCTTCCATGTCGCCTATTATCAGTTTTCTAAAAGAATCAAGCATTGTTACTGCTCCTCCTTTAATTGGTTGATTTTCGACGCGACAAATTCCCATTTTTCCCAGAACCTCTGCAGTTCCTCACGCCCCGCGTCGTTGAGCGCGAAAAACTTTCGCGGCGGCCCCATATCGGAGGGCTTTTTGGTGATCTCTACCAGCTTGCTTTTTTCAAGCCGGATCAGGATAGTGTACACCGTTCCCTCCACAACATCTGGAAAGCCGAGGGCGTTCAGCCGCCGTGTGATTTCGTAGCCGTAGGTTTCTTTGCGGCTTATAATTTCAAGGACGCAGCCCTCAAGCACGCCTTTGAGCATTTCTGTTAGGTTTTCCAGCACAATCACCCCCCTACTATTCTGTATGACTGGTATGAAGTGTTACTTAATACTGCTATATAGTAAAACATAGTAGACACTTTGTCAATAGCGTTTGCTCTGATAATAAATTTCATCTATAACGGATGCTAAGCGGCAAGCAAATGACCTCCGCCAAGGGGAAACCAGATGGGTAGGACATCTTATATGTAAAAATACGTTTTTCGGCCCGGTTTTTTTGCCTAAATTATAGATGACATTGGCATAAAACAAATCTACCGCAAAATTGAAAAGACGTTTAAAATCACATCTATGAGATGAACTTGATGAAGGTATTGCTGAACTTCAATGATTTCTTCAAGTTGTTTGACCTATAAGGTAAATAGTTTCAGAAATTCTTAAGATTATAATAAGTAAAAAGCTATAAAATGGATTATTGCTTTGCGGTATAATAATTATGGGGATATATACTTAAAAGAAAGAAGATGACGCTTTTGGCTGCAAATATTTTAATAGTTGATGATGAACAGGCTATTGCCGATTTGATAGAAGTTTATCTGAAAAACGAAAATTATAATGTCTTAAAATTTTATGACGGCAAGGATGCTCTTAACTGCATTGAAAGTGAACGATTGGATCTCGCCATTTTAGATGTCATGCTTCCTGATGTAGATGGTTTTTCTATCTGTCAGCAAATCCGGGAAAAGCATAACTTTCCGGTTATCATGCTGACAGCCAAAGAAGAAGAAATCGATAAGATCACCGGACTGACCTTAGGTGCGGACGACTATATCACCAAGCCGTTTCGTCCCTTGGAGCTTATTGCCCGTGTCAAGGCGCAGCTCCGGAGATTTACCAAATATAATTCTTCAGAGCGAAATCAGGAAGAACACTTGATTGCTTTTTCCGGCCTGGTATTGGACATGGACACCCATGAATGTACGTTGAATGAAAAAAAGCTAGCTCTCACTCCTACTGAATTCTCCATTCTTTGGGTCCTTTGTTCCAACCGCGGACGGGTAGTCAGTTCGGAAGAATTGTTCCAAGAGGTATGGGGAGACAAGTATTTCAGCAACAGCAATAATACGGTAATGGTTCATATCCGGCATTTAAGGGAAAAAATGCAAGATAGCGCGGAGCATCCAAAATATATCAAGACGGTATGGGGGGTTGGCTATAAAATTGAAGAGTAAGAGAGCTAAAAGAAAGAATGATTATTCCAAATTAAAAAGGAAAGTATTTTTGCAAATCAGTCTGATCACAGTTGCCGCTGCTGTGACTGTTTTTCTGTTGCGCGAAATCCTGCGTGGACAGTTCGGAGATCTTATCGTTCAATTTTTAGTCAATGCTTTTCATTTTAATTATTCAGACGCCCTGACAATCTATCAGTTGGTGATTCGCAACAATATGGATATGATTCTTATTGTTGTAAGCCTGATTTTTTTAGTTATCCTTCTTCGGTTTTTTGTCTCTTGGTTCACAAAATATTTTGATGAAATCAGCGCCGGAATGGATAAACTTGCTGAGGAATCTAATGCTGAAATTATCTTGGCACCGGAATTGGATTTTATGGAAAATAAGCTTAATCAGATGAAAAACAACTTGGGAAAACAAAAGAAAGCCGCGCTTGAGGCCGAGCAGCGCAAAAATGATTTGGTAGTTTACTTGGCTCATGATATCAAGACACCTCTGACCTCCGTTATAGGATACTTAAGTCTTCTGGATGAAGCTCCTGATATGCCTCCTGAGCAGAAGGCAAAATATGTCGGTATTACCTTGGAAAAAGCTTATCGTTTAGAGCAGCTTATCGATGAGTTTTTTGAGATTACAAGATTTAATCTTCAAACAATTGTTTTGAATAAAGAAAAAATCAATTTACAGTTCATGCTCCAGCAGATGGCGGATGAATTCTATCCCATGTTGACTCCACAAGGAAAGCAGGTGTCCGTCAATGTGCCCGATGGACTCACCCTGTGGGGAGATGCAGACAAACTGGCCCGGGTGTTCAATAACATCCTGAAAAATGCGCTGGCCTATAGCTATGAAAACAGCGTCATTGACATTTCTGCTCAGCAGCAGGACAAAAATATTGTTATAACTTTTACGAATCAAGGTAATCCTATCCCACGAGAAAAACTGGAAACGATATTTGAGAAATTTTTTCGGCTGGACACATCCCGTTCTACCAATACAGGCGGTGCCGGGCTTGGACTGGCTATTGCCAAAGAAATCGCAAACGCGCATGGAGGCAATATTTTCGTGCAAAGTAATACAGAAAAGACAGTCTTTACTGTCGTGCTTCCACAAAAGCAAGAAAAGGACAAGTTATTTGCTTAAGTCAGATAGCTGGTCCTTTTGTTAATTAAATAAAGACCTTAAAAATGGGTAAATTAAAAATGGGTTATACACAAAGAACATACCGGCGAATGCGCTGGCCATATAAAAGCATGCCTCTTCACGAAGGAGCAAGGGAATTTTTTCGATATTGGTATTTTGGACAGAAACCTTGTCCTGTAATTTTGATAAATGTTCTTTCAGCAGCCTAAAAATTACCCATCCGATTAACGCTCCGAGAGTATTCATCAGTAAATCATCAATATCCGTTACTCTATTTTTATTGAACAATTGACTCAATTCTATTATAAGGGAGAATATAATACCGGATAATGCTGTTTTCCATAACACTTCATACTTTTTCCAAATACATGGAAGCATAAATCCAAGAGGTATAAAAAGTAATATAAACATTAAAATCGGAATGATCACTAAATTCACCTCCGTTGTAATTAACTTGTTTATTATAGGATATTTAAAAAAAGATATCTTAATAAAACCTTAAGATATGGTGATTTTCTCCTTAATATATTTTATGCCTATTTTTACAACTATTAAGATGCAGTAGTGTCGCAAAGAACATGTATGTCACAGTGTAACTTCAGCTTCCGCTATAAGAAAATCTTAAGAAGTTCATAAGATGGAATTCCAACATAGCTCCTTGTTCTATGGTTAAGTAATATCAGCACAGAATAAGGAGTTTTTTTATTATGGTACGAAAAGTAAAAAAGAAAAAGTCAAGAATACGCATATTTGCAGCACTTCTGTTGATGGTTGTCATTGCTGCTTTTGTTTACAGATCCATCATTACTCCAGGAAACCACCAAAAATTTGAGAAAGAATATGACGATAAAACCTCGTCATATGTTTCTATATCTCCCGATAAGCTGAACAGTCCTAATGCGATCCTGATCCGTTTAAAAGATCATACCATCCTGATGCAAAAAAATAGTGAAGAAAAAATTTATCCGGCTTCTTTGACTAAAATGATGACAGCCATTGTTGCGATAGAAAATTCACCTGATCTGAAGGAAGAAATCAAACTTACCAATTCTACGTTTCAGGGTCTGTACGCAGCAGATGCATCAATGGCAGGTTTTCAGCCGGGTGAGAAGGTAAGAGTGATTGATCTTTTATACGGGGCGCTGCTGCCAAGTGGTGCAGAGTCTTGTATTGGGCTTGCGGATCAAATTGCGGGTTCGGAGCAAGACCTTGTGGGGATGATGAATCAAAAGGCGGCGGATCTCGGTATGGGAAACACCCATTTTGAAAATGCGACCGGACTTCATGATGAAAACCATTACACAACAGTCAAAGATCTGGCTATTCTTCTAAGCAATGCTTTGCAAAATGATACTTTCCGGGAGATTTTTACTTCGTCCCGTCATTCCACACAACCTACAAATAAGCACCCTGGCGGGATAACCTTTTACAGTACCATGTTTGAAGAACTTAACAATCAAAACATTATTGGTGGGGAAATTTTAGGAGGGAAAACTGGGTATACCGATGAGGCCGGTCTATGTCTCGCGAGTCTCGCCAAAGTGGGTAAACAAGAATATATTCTGATTTCAGCTGGTGCAAAAGGAGATCATCATTCGGAACAGTATAATATTACCGATGCATTAGCTGTATACAACAGCTTAGGAAAAGAATAGCTTCTTCATAAGAATTTATTAAGACTTTGATAAGTTAAAATTCCAACATCGCCTGCCTGATTTCGATAAGACGAAAGTCGAATCGGACAGGCTTTTATATTGCAGGTTATTTATATTTTGGCAATAAGAGGATAAATCTTTTTAAAGATTTAAAATGCATGTTTGAAAAAATTGGCACTTTTTTTATTGTTTTGGAATTGGAGTAGGGGTAGAATGGTTATATTGGCAAGGTTTATTTGTTATTTTACCAAATTTAAAGGAGGTATAGAAATGGATTTTGGAGATTGTATTAAGTTTATCACCGAGAATCAGGTAACCTGTACTTTATGTACTATCGATGGGGATCAACCTAGGGGTAGAGGTATGGTTCCGTTGTGGGTAAAAGAAGATGGAATCTATTTTACAACTGCTAGTTCTAAGAATTTGTACTCTCAACTGTTAACTAATTCCAATGTGGAACTTTGTTTTATAATGTTGCAACCTATAAAACATTTACGGATAACAGGCCGTGTAGAGTTTGTGGAGGATATTATTTTAAAGAATAAGGCCTTAGATGAAAGACCTTTTCTAAAAGCCCTTGGTATAAATACGGCAGATGATCCTAACTTTATACTTTTCCGGGTGAGCAATGGTGAGGGTCATTTTTGGACTTGGGAAGACAATCTAAAAGAAGCGGATATACCCAGAATTAGATTTTAGTTTTTAGACACAAAGGATCTGACACATAACTATAATTTTGTAGGGTACAGAGATTGAATGTGAAATTGAATAGATTACTGATATGCCGGTTGGGGTGGATAATCGCCTTGACCGGTTTTAGCGATTCGATTATCAACTCTAGAGGAGATTTATAAGGCTTTAGAATGTCAGCCTGGAGCGTAATTCAATCTTACTTCCCCCATATGATAACGGCATATATTTTACATTGTATTCATGAGCAAGGGCCCCTATGGCATTGATTAAGTATTCTGGGACCTGGATTTAATACTATTAGTATTGCTTATATAAAAACCCTTTGGCTATAATATTTATTTATGCATTCTATGCAGGATATTTTGATATAACAGAGAAATTTAAACTTCCATTAGGATATTTAATTTTTGTGCTTTAAAATATTAAATATTCTTTTATTAAAAGGGGGTATTTAATTTTTGAATAAGAATGTTAATGTAGGGAACATCAGAAAATTAGCGGAAGATTATTATCGAAACGGGGATTTCTTTTGCTCCGAAGCTATTGTGAAGACCATTAAGGATGAGTTTGGCTTACCGGTTACAGATGAAGTGGTAGCAATGGCTTCCGGCTTCCCAGTGGGTATGGGTGGGGCTGGATGCACTTGTGGCGCCATTACCGGTGGCATAATGGCTTTAGGGATGTTTTTCGGTAGAACCGAGCCAAAGGATAACCGTGTAAACAAGGCTATGGCACTAGCCAAGGAACTGCATGATGCTTTCCGCGACTGTCACAAAAGCCTGTGTTGCCGGGTGCTAACAAAGGGGATGGAACTTGGCTCACCGATTCATATGCAACAGTGTATCTCCCTAACTGGTGAAGTTGCTGCAGAGGTAGCAAAAATTATTATTAGAGAGTATGATTAGGTGCCAGAAAAAATTTAAGACTACATTAGGCTTGTATTCACAAACGGGAGTGTACTGAAAAAGAGGAAACAAAAAATGATGATCAAAACAACTGTAGTAAAAAGGCCCATAAGGGCATAAAACAGCCCCGCAAGCGCAAGATAACATCATCAAGGATCGTTGACAGCTAAATTTGTCAATGTTATACTATATCAATTAGCATTGAATTTTTCCTGAAATTTATTTAAAGATAAAATAAATATTCACAATCAACTTGATAATGGCAAACCTGTTGAAAAGCAGGGACGCAAAGCTAAAGGGCCTAAAGGTGTAAACCTAAGGCAGCCAGTTGCCAAAATGATTCAGAATCAGAATGCTTATTTCTGGCAACTGTCTTTATTGCAGTTGCTTTTTGTTTTGTACAAATCTATTGATAAATTGTGGTTTATAACTTATTCGATTAAATTTGTCAATTATTCAGTTGGCATTATTTAATAAAATATTAAAAGAAGAGGGTGAGGTGAGAAAGTCCATTACAGCACCATTGACGTGCAGTTGAGTGAGCTTTTGTACGATGGAACCTCGGAAAACAACTCTGATCTTGACTGGCAAAGGTTTAATTAGTTCTAACGTTCCTATTGGGGTAAAACAAGGCGGCAATTTTGTCCATAACCAATAGCGATGAAGATTGCGGTGATCAAGGCTTGTTGACGATAAACCGTGAAAGAATACAAGAAATACCAACTAATAAAAAAATAGCCAAACTACCTTTATCCATGAAAGTTTTTAGATTTGCCATTCCTATCACACTAGTTTTAAATAGAAGGGGGAATAAGAATGCCACCAAGACCAAAAAGAGATCGTATATCTGAAATATTTAAAAAACCTACGTCTTTTAAAATAAAGAATCAACAAGTATCAGTAAGTGAGTATAAAGCGGAAATTAGTCAGTTAATTTCAATCATGCCTGAACTGGAAAAGGCTCTGCCGTCTTCCGGAAAAGTTATTGTTGGAGAAAGCGTTTTTCCAGGTGCTTCTCAAGGAACTCAATTAGTTTACGCCTTACAGAATATAAAAAAGATCGACCCGAAAGTGTTTGAATTAATTAGGGACAAGAAAATTAAAGATGAATTGGATAATATCTATATTGATGAAAACGGAAATATTCATCATAGCGAACCAGGGTCCACAACCCCAACAACACCAAGCACACCTACAACCCCAACCACAGATCCAAATGTTGAGGAACGCAAGAATCAGGGAATGCAATTTGCTAAGCAATTAATCAAATTACCTTGGACATCTTTTACAATGCCTATGACTAGTTTAACCATTTTTACTGTGATTTTGGATAACGGTAGAACAGTACAGTTGAAAACAGTACTGAATAATCCTGACATGAAAACAGGCTTTTTTGAGGGGCTCTGTGTAAATAGTACCGATCCCTCATATGATAGCAGCAACCGCTGGCGTAAAGTGTTTTCTGTATTAGGTATTACTAAAGTTATTTCTACATTGAATGACGCAATAACTTTCGGCTCTTTTACGGGTCTTATTGTACAAGATGTTTTTGGGGTTCCATATGTACAGAAGAAAACCGATAATGTAAAAGTTATTAGTTGCATGGAGCTGATGTCACAGAATTTATATAACGGGCCTAAACCGACTGATGGCGAAAAAGAAGTAACTGCAGGCGATGCCGTAAATGCTTTTTTAAATGCACATTGGGATCATGGATGGTTTTTGACAACTGTAACCATGTCACATGAACAAGCTCAAAGCTTCGGTAAGGGTTGTAAATTTCTTGGACCTTGGCTTATCGAACAGGGCCGCAAATTGCAGCAAAGTTCGGCTAGTTCAGAATCCGACTCTGATTCTGACACCGCAAAACAAATCGTGGGTACAATCCTTGTCGTTTTAGGTAACGTTATACAATATGTAGGCCAAGCTATACTAGATTGCGATAAGGGCAAAGGTATTGTTCTGTATACAAATTTCTGGGCTGGTTTTATTTTAACCGGTGTACCCGTCGTATGGCCAGAATCTCGCTAAAAGTTTGATGAAGCTGTTTGGTACGAAACTGAACGGATGCACTAAAAAGAAAGACCATCTCGATTGATTATCGGGGTGGCTTTTTTATTAATAAACACACCTGAAGATTGTCTTCTAGGCCAATGCGAACGCCATCGGTCGCAATTACGGCTAGGGCATTCACAGCCCGTTAATTAGTAGCAATCCCGGTTAAAGAACAATATGAATCATCCGGCAGTTCCTTTTGCGTAATTAACCATTCCAAAATCAAATATTTCTAATAAGGAAAAAATACAATTTCCGTGTTTAAGTGTATTTATTAACAATTATTAGTTAATTCTAATGTTATAAGAAAAACTAAGTGGAGTGTTAATTTATGGATTATCCCAAAAGAAAGTTAGCAATACTCCTATTTATAATATTAGTAATGGTGGTTATATGGAATAAACCATACAATAGGTTTGAATCTCTAATTGTACAGGAAAATGGTGACCCATATCATACGAAACAATATGAAGAGGCAAATATAAATATATTAAAGCAAAATGACAAGAAAGTAGTAATGGTTGGAGATTCTATTGTTTATGGTTGGAAATTTCCGAATACAATAAACGGATATATGTTGATTAATCGTGGCATTAACGGCGATACAACCGACGCATTGATCGGCAGATTTACTAATGATGTAATTAAATTTAAGGCCCAATATGTAGTTATTCTTGCTGGAATCAATGATGTGGCAATCATGTATGAAGTAGACCCTAATGGTGTAGATTTGCAGATGCAAAAAATTGTTAGCAATATCAGATTAATGGCTGAGAATGCTAAAAAAAATGGAACTGCGCCAATAGTTTGCTCTGTTCTCCCTGTAAACGACAAGTATCATTTACCAGTCCAGGATATTAACAATATAGTGATACGATTAAACAAAGAACTAGAATCCATGATAAAAGTGGAAGGGCTGATTTACGTTGACTTCTGGTCAATCGTAATCGACCAGAATACAGGGATGTTAAAAAACGATTATTCAAATGATGGGATTCATCCAAACGAACAAGCATATGAACAAATGTGGAATCTACTGGTTCCTCAGTTAAAATGATCCTTCCCTCTCGGTATAACAATAGCTGTTTTGTGTTGTTTAATGGGAGTTGAAGGAATACAATGATGATATTGCGATCCAAAAACGATTTTACATAATTTATCTCATGCTTAATATCAGAAAGGAACAAAATTTGATGAATAAGTTGATCTTAGATGGGAACAAGGTTGCTAATTTTATTAAATCTGAGTTGGCTTTAACAATAGAAAAGTTGAATAAACAAGGAGTTAACCCGTGCCTAGCAACCATATTAGTTGGTAATGATCCATCGTCTGAAGTGTATGTGAGAATGAAGGGTAATGCGTGTAATAAGCTAGGTCTTATTTCAAGAAAACTCCATCTAAGCGAATCGACAACAACCGAAGAATTAATTAATACTATTAAAAACCTTAATCAAGATGACGGAGTTCATGGAATATTATTACAACACCCTGTCCCAAATCATATTGATGAAAGACCTGCATTTGAGGCTATTGATATAAATAAGGATGTAGATGGGGTGACCAGTTGGGGTTACGGGCAAACAGCTTTAGGTTTTGGAAAATATCCTTCTTGTACGCCATCGGCGATAATTTCTATACTTGACTATTATAAAGTTACTATTGAGAGCAAACATGCGGTTGTGATTGGAAGAAGTCCAATCTTAGGTAAACCTGTAGCAGCGATGTTGTTAAATCGCAACGCAACTGTAACAATATGCCATTCTAAGACTGAAAATCTAGCTAATATTGTTGCATTAGCCGATATAGTAGTAGCGGCGGTTGGAAAACCAGAATTTGTTAAAGGCGAATGGATCAAAGAAGGGGCAGTTGTTATAGATGCAGGATATAATTATGGTAATGTTGGTGATGTAGATTATAAAAGCTGTTTAGCAAGAGCTAGTGCAATAACACCAGTACCAGGTGGAGTGGGTCCAGTAACT
>Ga0074193_1003642_pt1 | contig 10912 bp, 6 predicted proteins | sample EPASupsiteHSE605_FD_64523 | JGI IMG/M metagenome (GOLD analysis project Ga0074193, IMG submission 64523) | Bioremediated contaminated groundwater from EPA Superfund site, New Mexico - Sample HSE6-05 | ecosystem: Environmental > Aquatic > Deep subsurface > Groundwater > Contaminated ...
GATCTGGCCTACCGCTTTGTGGGGCTGGGCTATACCGACATCAGCAAGCGCGTTGACGACAACAAGGTTTCCATCGGCAATACTCCGTATGCCAATGAATTCAGCCTTGGCTTGCGCTTTACGTTCTAGGCATAGGAAACGAAAAACTGTCAGCTAGATCAGTGGGCCGGGGATTTCTCCGGCCCTTTTTTGCCTTGTCTACTTGATGGGGTTCACTTTGCCGGGGGTAATTTGTTAATTTCAAACCAGTTACATGTAGGGGAGGCATTAAGATGTTGTCATCAACCTATGAGATCTAACAATCAAGTTCTCTTAAATATTCTTCAGTTTCGGTTTTTGCTGGTACAGCAACTCCAAGTTCTGATAAACATCTATCAGTTTCTTGACAAAATTTTTCAAGATTAAATTCATCACTATTTAAACTAATTCTTGCCAAAGCTTCTTGCCGATATTCCTCAATTTTACTACGAAACTCCCAATCAGCTAGCTTATCAGCCGCTAACGCTGCGACTCGATCAAGGATTTTGACGCCAATCTCATTAGATCGATCGATCGTACCAGCTACAGCATGAGCAAGTGCCATTAGGCGCTCATCAGAAAGTTTTAGGCGGGCTTGGAAAATATCCCCTGCTTCCACAGGACTAACAACCCACCCAATATTGTTTATTGAGCGCCCTACGGACATCATAACAGCATCCCAAGTCAAGCAGATGCATTGATTTGAGTGCTCACAATAATCACGTTTCATATGTGACAACGTATTTACGTCATGCTGAACTAAGTTTGTTGCTTTTTTTCTTGATAATGTTCGTAAAGCATAAGAATACTCTTCTTGTATCTCATGTGCGAATGCTTCCGGGACTCGTGAAATTTCTTCGAATTCGACCCCATAGTTAGCAAAGAGTGGCTGAATATCGGCCATTACATTTCTAATCTTAGCGTATTTGTTGTTTGTATTTCGTGATAATGCAGGTGATATTGAACACAAATATTTTAGTAATGTTTCTGGGACTTTTTCACCAGCCAGCTTGAGTTGGTAATAGTGCGATACGTATCCATTTTGCGAATATTGAAGTGTGTTTTCAAATTGTTCCATATTTTCACAGTAATTTAAAGCTCCGACTAAATGTGCTGCACACTCATTTATGTAATCCAAAGGAATTCTAAGTTGGCAATTTTTTTTCTTAAACAGATCTACAGAATAGTTTGAGCCAATTGAGAATCTACCGTTGGCTGGAAAAAATAAATTTGAAGTAAGATAAGGTATTGCAACAGACGCATCCAAAATAATCTTGATTTGTGACCAATTTGCTCTTCCAAGCACTGTACTTGCTTTATTTGCGACAGCAACCTCAAGAGCAATATAAACAACTGAATTAACAAGTTTTTTAACTAATGGACTTTTTCCAGATATGGACACTAATTCCATAAAAGCAAGATTGCACTTGGAATGTGCGATTCCAGATCCAATCAACAATTCCATTATCTGACCTTCACAATTATCATCAGATGGACCAAGCCCAGCGAGAGTGAATGCCTGTGATGCATTTTTTATATTCTTAATCTGTTTTTCAACATAAATTTTTGCAAGCAAAATAGACAATTTTTCTGAAAAATTATTATCCCAATCTCCACCAAATTTTGATATCAATTCAGAAAAGTTTGTTGATAATTGTGCTATTTCCTGCTGATAGATGCCATCTATGATTGACAATTCTTGTTTTGCTTCTGTTGACAAGCAAAGTTCATCTTCATTTTTAATTTTAACTAATTTTCCTTGCCCCAAAAGAGCATCTATTCTTCCGTTGATCGCTTTTTCTTTGTGTTCACCAAGTTCAAGAAGCTCTATCGCCTTCTTAATTAACTCTTTTCTAGAATTTTTAGAAATTAGTTTTCTGTATATCACAGATAATAATGTACTTTCATATATTTTGTGTTGTAGCTCATTTCTGTCATCACTTAAAGCAAAGTATGAATGAAGTAATATTTCTCTACTATCAGGTCTATGGATAAAATCATTTATTCCTGCCTGCAAATTTATAGCATGAGCAAATTCTCCAAGGAGCTTTGATTCTATTAGCATGCCAGCTATTTCAGTCGCTCCGAAGCATGTGGCTGGAAGCAATAATTCAGTTGAAATCTTGTTTTCAAGATCTCTCAATATTTTCGACTCTCTTGATCTTGATGTTAAAAAGAAATAACGTTTGACACCTAAACTATTCTTTGCTTTTCGCGCATCTGCCAGAGCCTTATTGAACCAGTCGGCATCTTGAACTGTTTTTTGAATGGCAATTGTACGATTTTCAGCAGAATCAGAAAAAATTCTATAGTCTGACCCACCATCACCTTTACCATCAACATCAATGGCTCTCATATTAAAGGCTTTTTCAAGCAGAACTTGAATTACACTATCAAAATCTTCTTTCCCAAGATTTTTGATAATGTTTTCAATTGTTTCCTGGTTCATAGCGATCCCCCTTCTAGTCTCGTTTGCTAACATTTTTCATAATTCAATAATACTAGTTTGTCTATATGAGATGACAAAAAAATACTAACCGTCACAAACGAGAAAAGGGAATCCATGTTTCCATGAATTCCCTTTAAATCTCTGGTCGGGATGAAAGGATTTGAACCTTCGACCCCTTGAACCCCATTCAAGTGCGCTCCCAGGCTGCGCTACATCCCGACGCGAAAAGAGTAACTACGCGGAACAGCCCGGCCTGTCAACATTTTTGCAACATTATTTTGCATTTTTTAAGACTAATCCCACAAGCGGCGGAAGATACAGGGTGATATCCCCCTCATACCGACCCGGCAGGGGAGCAGTAAAATGCTCTGTTGGCGGGCTTTTTACTGCCAGATTGCCATGCCCGGCAAAGCGGATTTCGTCAGACGAAAGCAGCTCCGCATATTTTCCGGGGCTTACTGCAAAGCGCAGGCCCTTTTGCGCCTCAAGCTCATGAAAGTTGAAGGCAAAGAGCAGTTGCCCGCGCTCAAAGGCCAGCAGGCGTTTTTCTTCATGTATAAAGCGGAACATGGGCGGCTGGACAAAGTCCTCAAGGTGGCTTTGCACAAGGGCGAGCATCTGCCTGTCCCATGTGGCCAGGGAGTGATATTTCAGCCCCGGGTCGTCCGCCAGCCGCCATTGACGGTGCGCCTTTTTTTCCGCATCCAGCCATTCGGGATGCCCGAATTCGCAACCCATAAAGTTCAGGTAGCCCGCATCTGCCGTTGCCAGCGTTATAAGCCGCATGAGCCGATAAAAGGCCAGCCCGCGCGATATGTTCCAGCTTTCGGCCTTGTTGCCCATATGGCCGTACATGGCATCGCCCAGCAACCGCCAGATCATGGCATCGCTGCCGTTGATGTGCTGGTCGTGGCATTCCACATAGCTGATGGTGCGGTCGTAGGGCCGATGGTTGGTCATTTCATACCACAGGCTACCCATGTCGCGCGGCTCTTCAATGCATTTGGCCCAGTAATCGGGAATACCCATGGCAAAGCGGTAATCAAAGCCAAGGCCGCCTTGCTCCGGCGGACAGGTCAGCCCCGGCATGCCGGAAAATTCTTCGGCAATGGTCATGGCTGATGGGGCAAGCTCATGCGTGAGGGCATTGGCAAGGTTGAGATACAGCTCCCCGTTCACATCTGCGCGGGGCAGGCCGTTTTTGCCGTAAAAGCAGCGCCCCACATGAGAAAAGTCGTCATCCTCGCCAAAATCCGCATAGAGCATGTTGCCCACGGCATCAAAGCGGAAGCCGTCCACGTGGAATTCTTCCAGCCAGTAGCGGCAGTTGGAGAGCAGAAAACGCCGCGTTGCCTCCTGACTGAAGTCAAAGGATGGCGTTCCCCACTGGTTTTGCTGCTCGGTAAAAAAATACCTGCTGCCATCGTACTGCGCCAGCCCTTGCTCAGTGTTGGCGCTGGCGTGGCCGTGGGGCACATCAAGTATCACCGCAAGCCCCAGGCCGTGCGCGGTGTCCACAAGCTCCTTAAAGCCGTCCGGGGTGCCGTAGCGCGAGGACGGCGCAAAATAGCTGCCCACCTGATAGCCAAAGGATTTGTACAGCGGGTGCTCCAGTATGCCCATGAGCTGTACCGCCGTGTAGCCGCAAGCCTTGATGTGGGGCAGGATGTCGCGGCAAAAATCCGCATAGCTGCCCACGCTGTCGCCCTTGTGCGCCTGCGCTGATTGCGCCATGCCCACATGAGCCTCGTAAATACGTGGAAAGGCCTGCCGGGCAGGGCGGTGATGCTTGAAGCGGTAGGGTTCATCCGGCAGCCACAGGCGGGCGCACCATTGCTCCGGCACAGCCGCGTTCTGTTCCACCCAGTTGGCAAAGGCTGGCACGCGCTTGAGGGCCTTGCCGGGGTGCTGCGCGTCCTGCGCATGCGCGGGAACCAGCCGCAACTCCACGTAGGTGCCGTGTTGCAGGGCATCGCCGGGCAGTTCCAGTTCAAAAATGCCGTCTGCACAGCGCTCAAAGCGGTATTTGGCGTGGCGCTGAAAGTTCAGTTTGTCGGTGGTGAGCCACAGGCTTTCGGCATTGGGCATGTATTCGCGCCAGCGCCAGATGTTGCCTGCGGGCGTTGTGAGGCGGTGAGCGCCAAAGGTGAGGTGCTGACCAGCGTAGGCGCTCAGCGAACCGTAGAGGGTGCGTATGCGCTCAATTTCAGCCATACAGGCTTGGGTGCGGCGTTGAATGAAGGGGCGGTACTGCTCCAGGGCCGGGTCATCCAACGGACTGCCGGGAGAAGCGGAAGGCATGGCGGATCTCCTGTTTATGGTTGCCCGAAAGTGGCGGGCGCAGGCTCGTCATGCAGTGCCCGTCCGACCCGGAAGCCGGACGGGCACAAGGGCCATTGCTGGCCCGGAAGCGTCAGTTATTTGCAGCAGGCGCGCCAATCCTTGGCCGAAAGTTCGGCAAGGCATTCCACCAGAGCCTGAGTGCCCTTGCTGCCCTGGCCCTTGGCCTGCAGGATGCGGTAAAGCTGGTCAGCCAGGGTGATGCCGGGCAGCACAAGCTTCATGCGGCGGCATTCGTCAAGGCAGAGGCCCAGATCCTTGATGAAGTGGTCGATGAAGAAGCCGGGGGCAAAGTCGCCCTTGAGCATGCGGCGGCCAAGGGTGTTCATGGCAAAGCTGCCGCCGGAACCGGCAACCACAAGCTCCATCCACTTGGCAACGTCAAGGCCTGCTTCCTGCGCAAAGAGGAAGGATTCGCAGGTGCTGATCATCACGCCAGCAATGGCGGCCTGATTGGCAAGTTTGCCCTTCTGGCCAAAGCCAGCGCCGCCGCAGTGCAGAATGTTGGTGCCCATCTTGTTGAAGCAGGGCAGTACGCGCTCGTAAGCCGCGTTGTCGCCGCCCACAAAGATGGAGAGCTTGGCATCGCGCGCGCCCACGTCGCCGCCGGTAACCGGGGCGTCCAGCGATTCGCAGCCCTGCTTTTTGGCGGCAGCGGCAATGCGCTCGGCCAGCACGGGGCTGGAGGTGCTCATGTCGCACACAATGCCGCCAGCGGCCAGGCCGCGCAGCACGCCGTTTTCGCCCAGCGTCACTTCTTCCACATCGTGGGGATAGCCCACAATGGTAAAGACCACGTCAGAGGCTTCGGCCACGGCGCGGGGGGTATCGGCCCACTTGGCGCCCTTGGCGAGCAGAGGTTCGGTCTTGGCTTTGGTGCGGTTATATACGGTCAGCGGCCAGCCGGCTGCCTGAAGGTGCCCAGCCATCGAAAGGCCCATAACACCCGTGCCAATCCAGCCAATACGCATTTTGTCAGCCATTGATTCTCTCCTTTTGTCTACTGAAAACGGCGTTCAAGGATTGCTTTCTGCATGGCCTCGCGCGAAACGGTTTTGTTTTTGCGCACCGCGTCCACGTGGAGCCGATACAGTTCAAGGTTTCGATGCATGTTCTCGTTGAAGGGGTCATTGCCGCTGAAATCCTTTGCAAGGGATGCATCTGCGGCGGCAAGAACTTCTGGAGCAAGCAACGCGCTTTCTTCTACCTTGCTGCGGTAAAAGGTGAGGGACTTTTCAATGCTCGTATCAAGCATCACAAGGCCCCTGTTGGCAGTATCCAATATCTGCTTGAGCTTTTCAAGGGCCGCACCCTTGGCGGAAGCCTTTTCACGCTCCATACTTTCGATTTGCGTTTTCAAACTGTTACGTCTGCTGGAGTAATTTCTTATGGTTTCGATCATATATACGCCGGTACGCAGCAGCGATTGCGCTTCAAGCTGCTTCTGGCGTTCCAGCATGATATTGTTTTCCTTGATGGTATTGCGCAGATCCTGAAGATTCTTGCGGGATGCCTCATCCGGCGCGGCAGCCAGCAGACGGTCGAGTTCATCAAGAGGATTACGTGCTGTCTGACCGTCCTGCGCCAGCGGGGCCAGTTTTTCGCCAGCCTTGTTCCATTCTGCGGTCAGTTCCTGCGGACGCCCGCCGCCGGGAGTGTTGATACCCGATATCACAGGGCGAAAGCCCAGATCGCGGGCGTGTGCGGGGCCGTCTGTGAGAAAAAAGGGCATTTCTTCCCTGCGGCCAGGCAGAATCTCCGCATCGCCAGAGAGGAAGGAGCCGCCCTTGCGCACAAAACCGCCAGCAGAGCCGTGCAAACGCCCAGCCATTGAAAAGCGAAAGGCATCCAGCACCATTTCCGCCGCATTGCCAGCGGTGTCGTAAATGCCAAGCGGATTGGGCTTGCGCGAACCTATGTTTGCCATGCCCTCAGCCCTTGCGCCTTGCTCCGGCCTGTAAACGGCGTAGTCGGCCTTGCTCTCCCCGGTGGGCAGGGCAAAAAAATCCTCCTGCAACAGCAGCTGGCTGCCAGCAGTCTGCCCGCCGCGCGCGGCGTATTCCCATTCCGTTTCTGTGGGCAGGCGCACAAAGCCTACGTTGCGCTGGTCGCCAGCAAAGCGCGGCAGCGAATCGGGCGCGTTCTGCAAAAGCCATGTGGTGTAACGGCGGGTAAAGTCCACGGCATCGTACCAGCTCATGTCCGTAGCGGGGCGGGCCGCTTCCGCGCCAGGGTTTGCCGTATCCGGGCAGGCATTGTCCATCACGGCATGCCATTGCAGGTTGCTGACTTCGTACTTTGCCACAAGGTAAAAGTAGTTCTGCCCCTGCGGAGCCTGTTTGCGCCACGCGGCGGGCAGGTCTTCAAGCGTAAAAGCGCCGGAAAGCGCGGTGTTGTAGCGCCGGTCGTAAAAGGCCCTGTCCTGATGGGCGCTGTCGTCCACACCGGGGCGCATGGGCATATCCCACAGCAGGCCCTTGGCGGGCACTGCCACCAGCTTGAAAACCATGCTCAGGCCGCAGGGCATGGGCAGGATGATGTCGTTATCCGCCGGTTTGGGATTATAGGCGTCAGCCGTACTCACATCGGCCTTGCGGGCCAGGGCCGCCAGCACGGATTGCGAGGCGCAGGGGGCAAGGAGCAGGGCGCAGCAAACAGCGGCGGCAAAACCCCACTGCAAGGGCGCGAAATTGCGGATGCGCAGATCAGATTTCACGGATAACCTCCGAGGGTTCAACGCGGGCAGCCCGCAAGGCAGGGGCAAGGGCGGCCAGCAGGGCAAGCCCGGAAACTGCGGCAAAGGCCAGCACAAAATGCTCTGGCAGCAGGAGGCATACCTGCTCCATGCCGGTAACGCTGGCGCTGAAAAGTTTGTTGATGGCAAAGGCCGCCACCCCGTACACGCCGGAAGCCAGCGCCGTGCCCGCAAGGGCTGTGAGCAACGATTGCACCAGCGGAAACAGCATCAGCTTGCCAGTGGTGAAGCCGTGAAGCCGCAGCAGGCCGAGGACGCGCTCCTTGCGTTTGATGCCAGCCAGTACGTTGCTGGCGGTGGACGCCAGAAAACCAATGCCTGTTGCTGCGCAGATGAGGGCAAATATCAGGTTGAGGGCGCGCGCAAGCGCCGTAACCTGCTCGATTTCTTCCGCATGGGTGTACACATCAAGTTTTTGGGCGGCAAAGGCCTCCCGCAGTGGCATGACATGGTCAAGGCCGCGGGCATACAGGCGGAATCCGGGATAGACGCGCTCGCCCTGAGGGCGGGGTTCGCCTGTCCAACCATTCTGCGCGCCCAGTTCGGGCACGGCGCGACCATCGCGGTAGTCTTCCGTAGCTTCCATGAGAAGCAGCGGCACGTAGGCCACATCCTTTTGCTGGGCGGCAAGGGGCAGCACTGCCGCCACGCGCAGGGCCACGCGGGCAGTCTGCACCTTGCCCTGAAAGCGCCGTTCAACCTTTCCATTAAGGGTGTCGCCCTGTTTAAGATGCAGCTTTTCCGCCGCAGATGCCGACAGGGTTACGCCAATGGCTTCCGTGTCGGGCGATTGCGGCATGGTCGGCACCGCAGCGCCAAAGCGCAGCAACAGGGGGTCGCCCTCGGCTGTTGGCTCCAGCGAGGCCACAAGCACAGAACGCGCATCGCCATTGCCCGCGCTCAGGTCCATGGTGGCGGCAATGGAGCGCGTGCGCGGCAGCACAAAGGCCACATCCGGGTGGGCTGCCAGTTTGGCAAGATATTCTGGCGTGTATCTGCCGCTTATGACGGGTGAAATTTCAAGATTGCGGGGATCGTTGCGCAACCGTTCGGTGAGGGTTTGCACCACGCCGAATTTTACGCCGTAGAGCACCAGCAGGGGAGTGAGCACAGCTGCCAGCCCCAGCACGGCGCAGGCCGAGAGCAGAAATTCGTGCCAGTAGTCCTTGCAGGCCAGCCGCAGCATGGTTGTCCAGGTATTCGCCGCCATGATCAGGCCGCCCTCCCTGTCCAGTGGAGGATGGACGCGCTGCCGCCCTTGTCCTGCTCCACACGTACCGGCGCGAGCACAAATCCGGCCTGACGCGCCTGCTCAAGGTTGTGCGTGACCATGACCACTGTGATGCTTAACTGGCGCGCCAACTCCGCAAAAAGCCGCAGCACGTTGGCCGCATGGCCGGGATCAAGCGCGGCTGTGGGTTCGTCCGCCAGCACGACAGATGGCCCGTGCGCCAGCGCCGAGGCTATGGCGACCCGCTGGCGTTCGCCTACGGAGAGCGTTGCCGGGTAATGCCCCAGTAAATGCCCAATGCCAAGCCGATCAACAATGGTTGTGATGGCCTCCTGACGTTTGGCAAGGGTACCGAGGCTCTTGCAGCGAAGCACGATATTTTCCCGCGCGCTCAGGAAGGGCAGCAGCCCGCCTGTTTGCAGCACATAGCCAAGATGGTGCAGGCGCAGCAATGCCAGGGCATCTGTGCCGCCTCTACGCCACGCGGCCAGAATATCCGTGGAGGCCCCGGCCTGCGGGCTGAACGCAAAACTGGCGGCGGCACTGGCGGGATGGGGCAGGTCGCCTTGCCCTGATCCGGTGGGTTTGTGCGGCAGGGCAAAGCCCTCGGGCGTCATATCCGGGCTGAGGGCGCAGGCCAGCATATCCAGTGCGGTGCTTTTGCCGCAACCGCTGGGGCCAACCAGAGCCAGCAGACTGCCACGCGGCACGTCAAGCTGCTCGATGCGCAGGCGAAAGCCTTCGTCACCGGGACGGGTTTTGCCAATATTGCGCAGGCTGAAAACCATGTCGGACATTAAAACTCCCAGCATTACGGCGTGCCGCAGGCTTTTGCTGTTGCCGGTTTCCTGACCCATTGCCGTGCCCGTTGGGGCAAAAACTATGAGAAATTGTGTTCCCTGCCAAGGAAGGGAGCCTTTTATCAAGGGCGTGTACGCTGTTGCTACTCGACCTGAATAAAAAGGCCACCTGACGCGGGCAGGGGACAAAAAGCCTTAGGGCAGCATGCTCAGCGGCACACGGTAAACCCAGTCGCCGGGGTTTGGCTGACCGAAGCTTTCCCAGTTGGCGCGGTCGCGGTCATATTCCTCATACCGGGCAAGCCGGGATTTGAGGCGGTTGATAAAGGCCGTCTGTTCGCCCACGCTCATGCGGTACCAGTCTTCCTCGCGCAGCAGCATGACATCGCTCTTGTAGGGCAGGCCGTCCAGAAATTCGGAAAGCACGCCAAGCTCGGCCAGATTCTTGCCCTGTGTGGGCATGTTGGGGTCGCGGGCCATGCGGGTGGAAGCAGAAAGCACACCCTGGAAAAAGTCGCGCGCGTCAGTCTTTTTGGTGCGCTCGGCATTGTCGATAATGGCCTTGAGCTGGGCGCTCAGGTCGTTGAGCTGGTTCTTGGTCAGCAGCACTGCCACGTCAACACTGGGAGTCTGCCTGCTTTTGGCAAGCTGGCTCAGATCCATGTCTGCAATCCAGGAGTTAACCACGGAAGGCGCGGCGTTTTCACGCGTCTTGCCAAGGTATTCAAGCTGCATGGCATAGCCGAGGGTCGCTGCCAGATTGGCGGCCTGATCCTCCGCCGAGGCAGTCTGCGGCTTTTCGTCCTTGGGCTTGGTCATGATCTTGCCTTCGGCGGTGTTCTTGACCATATCGAGCATGCCGGTTGCCAGAGTCTTGGTGATGGCGGCAAACTGCTCCGCACCCTTGGCAGGCGTGGGCGCAGACACCACCAGATAGTTGGAACGGTTGCCCGAAAGCTTGCTCAGCGCGCGGTAGCTCTGCTCCGCATAGGCGTGGTTGGCGTTACCGCCGGGGCTTTTGAGGTGCAGGGCGGTAATCCAGATGCCCTTCTGGCGAGCAAAGTCATTGACTTCGCTTGGGCCCATGGCAACAGAGGCAAACTTGTCGCCGCTTTTGAGCGGGCCTGCATCGGTAATCAGCAGGATCAGGCGCGAGGAATAGTCGCCCCAGTTCAGACCCTCAACGGCCTTGTACACGCCAGCCAGCGAATCCTCGTTGAAATCGTGGCTGGAAACCTTGGCTTCCTGCACTTTTGAAAGCTTTTCTTCAAGGCTTTTGCGGTCTTTTGCCGTGGCAAAATCGCTCACAACTTCGGTGG
>Ga0074193_1003643_pt1 | contig 10911 bp, 6 predicted proteins | sample EPASupsiteHSE605_FD_64523 | JGI IMG/M metagenome (GOLD analysis project Ga0074193, IMG submission 64523) | Bioremediated contaminated groundwater from EPA Superfund site, New Mexico - Sample HSE6-05 | ecosystem: Environmental > Aquatic > Deep subsurface > Groundwater > Contaminated ...
ATTCCAATTTTTCTTCTTTGTTGCATTCTGTGCCAGTGATTCTAAAAATACTACGGCACATAGAGTTTTTCCGTCTGCGTTTTGTCTAAAGCGAATATATTTAGCTGCAATATCGACTTTCATCTCATATCCTTCCGGCATGGTGCCGGGTGCGATGACAAATTTCAGTTGGATTTTCGATGCCTGACTCAAATGGTGAGCAATTTCCGGTGAAACTTCAAGCAACATACCGGTGGTCGATATATCAACACCAGTCCCGTTATAAGTTGCTTCTTTGTCGGAAGCAACATATTTGATTAAAACATCATACTGCACCAAATAACGTCTGCCATTTTTCTCGCTTTCGATAAGCTGTGTAATATCGTTTGGATCCTCATCACCCTTTAATCGGCGCCTATCTAGATTCGTACGCAAACCTTCTTTGTCAGGCACTTCAGAAAGCAGCCTGCGGTCAGGTCTGGTAACAAGTAAAATATCTTCTTCATTTTCTATCTCTTGTTGAAATAACTTATTCATAGTCCACTTCCATTCTACGCTGCTTGCCGCAACAGCATAAGATAAATCGCTCCCGTCATTTCATCAAAGATTATTTATACTGCGGCTTCTGGATTTGATCACCGCTGTTTAACTTCAGTGATTTTCTCCGATTTATTTGAGAATAGCCATCTATTAAATAATCTGATAACCTACCGACTTTAAACTTGGAAGGGTCTGAATCCGCTTTGGCTTCATTTGCGGTCAGTAATATATCTAACGCCATTGGCGTATATACAGATCCGTCTCCCATATGCATGATCAAGACCGCACCTTTATTTAATTCTCCGTCCTCGTTATATACTCCGTCTTTCATTGTTTTTACGAGTTGAGGCACATTTTCAGCTTTATAGTCATATGTGCTGCACGAACCGGAAACGATATATTCGTAACAGGATTCCAACAACGCCTCAAAACCAATCTTGCTGATTGCCAGCGTAGTTGGGCGTAGGAATCTGGTCAAAGCAGGTTTACCATTGACGGTTACATCTCCTGTAACATCGCGTAATTTTTGATATGCTGTGGTAACGTCCTGCAAATATTCTTCTTTATTCTGCGTTTGAACCTGCTTGCCTGTTTGGGGATCCCGAACTGCCATCGCCTTATGTTTGTCAGAATGACTTCCAATTTCATGACCTTGCACAGCAATTGTTCTCAATAGATTGGGGTTATTTAATACATTGTTCGTTATGATAAAAAAGGCCCCAGGTACATTATGCTTGCGCAGTACATACAGTATTTTATTGATTGCCGCATCCGTCCCCCAGTCGTCGAAGGTAAGGAAAATAACATTGTCTTCAGTGTGTATTACTCCGCTAGTATCGAGGCGGCGAGTATCCATTTTGGAGAAACCGAGCATACGGTCTTCGTAAGTGACATTATGGTGCCCGATATAGCGTTTGGAGGCTTCGGACATGAGATTGTGGTTGTTAATATTTAGACCATTTCCGTCATTTCTTAAGTGTGACGGAATATTTTTCGGATCTAACGGATATTGATAAGTAAATTTAGTATTATTAAGAAGTTCTCCTACTGGCTTAATCGTATATTGTGAGTCATTTGCCCGATTGTTTGCGGGGTTATCATAGGATGTTACATAGGCAATGTTATCCACTTTGCGTTGTTTGATTGTTTCCATTAATTCGCCAATCAATCGGTCGTTCGTATAATAATCCATTCTAAAATATATAATCTGTCCACGGGCTAGAGAAAACACGTATTTACCAAAAATTTCCGACATAACCTGATCTGCTGAGGTGTATTCTTTATGTTTGCTTTGTACAACATTTACAGATTGACCAATCAATTTACATTCTACCATTGAAACAGCTGCTCTTGTGTTATCCGATACAGCTCCCCATGGTTGTTTTACCAAATTCGTTGCCACACCAAACTGCTCTTGCAGTATCTTTCGGGAACGCATAATAATCTTGCTGGTTTCATCAATTGTTTCCCCATCTTTAGGCCTTATCGCAATACCGATTTCGTGCCCGTTTCCAATAATTTTCCGCAGTGTTTCTGGATACTTTTTCATTTCTGTTTCTGCCACAAAAAACGTCGCTTTAATACCAAGGTCATTCAATCTTGTGAGTACATCGTTTACTACTGCTTTGTTGGTTAAGCCCCCAAATGTGTATGAGAGCGCTGGCTCTGTGGTTGAAATAATCTTGATTTCCTGTGGATTGTGATCCTGAATCTCTGCCGCATAAGCTGTCCGACAGGTAAATAAAGACATGACCTGTTCTTGTACGAAAGAAGCGATTTTTATCGGAAAAGACGATTCCTGATACTTGTTAGCATGGGTTATGCTGTTTTGAAAGAGGGTATTTTTTGTGACCTTTTGGGGTATATTACTTTTTAAAAAATCTTCCACATATGTCGTCGTATAATTTGCCTTTTGAAGTGCGATTAAAAGTTTTTCTACCGCCTCGACAATCTCTTTTTCTCCCAGGTCTACCTGTTTTGGCAGTTCTCTTAAGCCCGGCTGTTTGTCTATCGCCGGTCTTAAGTCTGTCTTTCCCTCTTCATTTACAATGAGATCGACATTAGGTTTCAATTTAACGGAAACAATACTTCCCGGTTTAATCTGAGCGACAAAATCATCCGCGGCCTGAGAAGATTTTATTTGGTGCACATTCAAAAAAACATCGCTTTTTACAACGCTGTTAAAACCACAGGCTTTCGCCACTTGCAGCAATTGATCAGTATATTGGGTATCATTGCATTTTAAAAGATTTGGCCCATTGTCTGTGTTTACTTTGATGATTTTTTGTGCACGGCAAAAATCTTTAACCAATCTTTCCACGGGTAGTTTCTCCATTTTAACCATGCCTACAAGAGTATAGTTCTCGATCTTATGTCCTTCTTTTTTTATATTTACAACGGTTTGTGGATCTTCGACAGTCTGCATCCCATCAACAAAAAATGTCGCTTTCGTATTATATTTCTTCAATAAGTCCAAGATCTGCTGCACGATAGTACGATCTGTTAGCCCATCAAAAGTTAAAGCGATATGACGTTGACCACTATTGCTATGTGTAATGACCGTTGCTTTCTCTTGACTTGTTTTCATCTGTTCTAGGGCTTGGGCGATTTCCGCATCGGCATTATAGGAGCTTTTTAGATCGGTAATATTGCGATTGTCGCCGCCTGTCTGGGTCGAAAAGAAGTCTTTTAAGAAAAACACCCCCATTAGACATACACATATAAGTAGCAGGGACGATACAATTATTTTGTTTTTCACACAAATCACCCCCTTTACAATTAAAGGCTCCAGTAGGAGTAACCCTTTTCCTCAATGGTTTTTTGTTCAAATATACTTTTGATATCAATAATGACATGTTTTGTTTGTTGTTTTTGCGGTTTGAACATACTTTCCAAATCCGTCAGTTGCAAATCTTTAAATTGGCGATGCGCTACTAAAAACACCAGACAATCAGCATTGTGAACATCTTTGATATCAACAAGTTCCGTATCGAATTCTGCTTTGAATTCTGTTTTATCGACGACCGGATCGACCACCTTAACTTTAATTCCATACGTAGCAAGATGTTTACAGACGTCCACGGCTTTTGAATTTCGCATATCCGGGCAATTTTCTTTGAAGGTAATGCCCATAATATAAATCTTGGACTTCTTAATATTTATATCAGCTTGAATGATCTTTTTCATCACGATATCAGCGACAAAAATCCCCATATGGTCATTAATCTTTCTGCCGGCGGCAATAATCTGCGAGTGATAACCCAGCATCTCAGCTTGATAAATGAAGTAATACGGATCGACACCTATACAATGCCCGCCTACCAAACCTGGATAAAAGCCCAAAGCATTCCATTTGGTATTCATGGCATCTACAACATCTTTGGTGCTGATACCCATTCGATCAAAAACCATTGCCAATTCATTCATAAAGGCAATGTTAATATCTCTTTGGGCATTCTCAACCAACTTTGCCGCTTCCGCTACTTTAATGCTGGGTGCTTTATAAACGCCCGCATGAATAATCAACTCGTATATAGCCGCAATATTTTCCACTGTATCTTCGTCCATACCAGAAACGATTTTACGAATGTTTTCAAGTTTGTGTACTTTATCTCCGGGGTTAATTCTTTCCGGCGAATAACCGATCTTGAAATCTTTTCCACATAGAAGACTTGATTCTTTTTCTAAAATAGGCACACAAACGTCTTCAGTAACGCCCGGATAAACAGTGGATTCAAAAACAACAATACTGCCTTTGGATAAATTTTGTCCTATCATTTTACTGGCATTGACGACAGGTGCCAAATTCGGTGTTTTATCTCCATTGATAGGCGTTGGAACAGCAACAATGATAACTTTGGCCTCTTTTAACCTTGTTGGATCGCTGGTAAATTCCATGCTCGTATTGCGGACCTTTTCATCACCAATTTCATTAGTAGGATCGATTCCCTTTTTGTAAATATTGATTTTTTCTTGATTAATATCAAATCCCAGTGTTTTGACTTTCTCCGCAAACGCAACAGCAATTGGTAAACCTACATAACCAAGGCCTACAACTGCTAAAAAATCTTTTTTGGTCCTTATGCTTTCAAACGTTTCCATTTGCATTCCATTTCACCTACTTATTAGTTTAGAAATAATAGGTTAGTTGGTTCCACCAAGTTTCACCCTTTTCCCCGGTGATTTTATCTTTTAGGTCGTAATATTCAAGACCTACGATAAAGTTTTCGGCAAGCGTATAGTTAACTCCTAATCCGTAGCCCTTAAAGCCTTGCATCCAACTGCCGATGCCATTCATGCCATGCGCAATGTAAGTATTCATCGGTTGATTGTAATATTTTGCAAATATGTTATATGTGCCCGGTCGATATGTTTTTAAGTCACCGTAGTTAAAACTTAGCACATAGCCATTGCTGTTCCCTTTGCTATCTTTCAGACTTGAGCCCAAATACATGGCTCCTACACCAAAATTACTGAAATTGTAGTTTCCCCCAAGAGTCCAGATTGTGTTTCGATCGCCGTTATTCATCTTATTGTGATAAATACCGGCTTCCAGATTGTAATCAAAATCATTGTACCGTGCAGTTACGATGGAGGTATCTTTTGTGTAATCGGTTTTTCCGGAACTCACTGTGTATTTTATCGGTCCTTCAAAATCAGCTCTAACGCCTTTAAAATCGCTGTCATAAATATTTCCTTCTGCCATAAGATAACCAAAAGAACCTGCTGTCAGCATTGTTGTACCGAGTTTTCCCGCTACATATAGACGTGAAAGATTGTATTCATTATTGTAATCAACGAGACTCTTTTGACCTTCCAGCATACCATAGGCAGTCCAATCCTTATTAATCTTAGTGTCAAAACCAAGACGGACACGAATTCCAGATGAATTCCTATCCCATCGCTCGGGACCATTGTTAAGGCGATAATGATAACGTATTTCACCGTCTATATTCACCTTGTTGTCCACGTGCTTGCGGTCACCAACCTGCATTAATTCATTTATAAGGCCGTTATATGTTTCAGGGGCAATATAACCTGTATTAGCAATTTCTTTTTGGTAAGTGTCGGTATTGTTAGCTTTATCCTTTGCCTTTGGCTCAATATCGGCATTATTTCTAAGAAGCGTTGCTCCTTGGTAAGTACTGGTATTATTTACGTTACTCTTTGCTCCTTGGTAAGTACCGGTATTATTTACGTTACTCGTTGCTCCTTGATAAGTACCGATATTATTTACGTTACTCGTTGCTCCTTGATAAGTACCGATATTATTTACGTTACTCTTTACATTTTGGTAAGTATCGGTATTATTTACGTTACTTGTAGTTTTTGGTTCAATATAGTCATTGTTAACCTTAAGCAATGTTTTTTTACCTGTAGTAATTTGATCTGCATTTGTGATGATTTTTGATGTGAGCTGCGCAATTTCATATGTGAATTCAGCTTTGGCTTTTTCAACATCTAGGTTTTGGTCTATAATTATTTTTGTTGTTATCCGTGCCATTTCATATGCGAATTCATTTCTTTGGCCGCTAGGTATAATCGGCATTACTTTCGCTGTGACCTGCGCAGTCGCATAGGCAAACTCAGCCTTAAAATTTTCAACATTTGTGGTTGGGGCAGTTACAATTTTTGCTGTAATTTGTGCCATTTGATATGCAAATTCAGCATTGAATTTTTCCGTAGGATTCTTATCAAGTTCACCGATTTGTTCGTTTGAAGCATATACCACGTTTTCCTTATACTCACCACCGAACTGATGCCCGGTAGATGTACCGATCACCGTTGCCATTGCTAACAGTACTATAAAAGACTTCTTCACTTGATAATTCACCTCCCCCTGATAAAATGTTTCTGATCATTTTCCTGTTTGTGTCATAACTGTTCAATTTTTCTCCGTTAGAACCAAAAGAAGCCTGGACCACTCTTAAGTTTATATACAAGTAGACTCAGACTTCTTTTGTAGCAGTATCAATTTTCACCAATAACAAACCAAATAGGCCCATAAATACTTACCCGTAATTTTTGCATAATCGCCAAAGAGGTCCTTTAAAAATAATGCTCCTCTTAACATAGAACAGTGTTGATGTTCCGAGTTCAAGAAAGAGTCCTGCGACATTTGTATTAGGACCATAATGCTACGCTACGAGGCCGATTGGTCACAACATGCGTCCTCATCCCTAATCATTTCATGTTCGCATTTAAATTACATTATTTAAAAGGATACGCCATTACCATTTTATACAAATAAATCCAAATTCCTTCTTTTTTTTGTAAAGATTATGTCACAATTTAATTCAACATCCGCTTATTGACCAAACCTCTGCAAATATAGCAAAGCAAGCAATATAAATAACCCGGCCGTAACATACATGATTCGCACTGTCTTTCTAATGTGTTCCGGACCTAAGGGATGCAGCGGCTGTCCCATATATGCCCGAAAAGAAGAAACCCCTTGATAAAAGTTCTGCCCTCCCAGCCGAATACCCAAGGCTCCTGCAATACCTGCTTCCGGTATGCCGCTGTTGGGACTGGGGTGACCGGGTGCATCCTGCACAATAGCCTGCCAAGCCCCCTTGATGTCGAACCTTAATAGTAGCGAAACCATTAATAAAAGGGCACCTGTTAACCGGGCAGGGACAAAGTTGGCCACATCATCCAGCCGGGCTGCCGCCCACCCAAAGTAAAAATATTTTTCATTTTTATAGCCGAGCATGGAGTCCATTGTATTAACCGCCCGATAAGCCATTGCTAACGGAACACCGCCAAGCAAACCGTAAAACAAGGGTGAGATGACGCCGTCCACAATATTTTCGGCTACGGTTTCCACTGTACCCCGTACAATCTCACCGGTATCTAAATGTGCCGTATCCCGTCCCACAATCCAGGATAATTTTTGGCGGGCGTCGGAAACCTCCTCACGCATTAACAAATGGTAGATTTCCATGCCGGCCTGTGCCAAGCTTTTAATAGCAATGGTACTGGATAACAGCAGCACAGATGCCAGAACGCCTGCGATCATATGTATTCTGTATGCCGCAAACAGCAACAAGGCTGTCAGTCCATAACAAGTTGCTACCACAATGATTACCAGAACCGCTCCACAAATACGTTGGAGCCTCGGTGACTGTGGATGGATGCGCAGAAGTCGGTCCAGAAATGCGATATAATCGCCGATTAATATAACTGGATGCCACTTCACTCGTGGATCGCCGATAATCATATCCATGGCTATGGCAGCTAAATAAACACTAGCGGTCATCGCTATTCATTCCTTCGGGCATGAACCCCATAATATCATAGATTTTTTGCATGTTTAGTCCCTGGCGTACTGTATCCGCCAATTGATTATAATTAGATTCCTTTTGCTGGTGTGTGGAAAGGCTGCTAACCGGCAGCGTGCTCCAGCCCTTGCGGGTCCTAAGCTGATTTAAGATGCCACGCCGAAAAATATTATTGTCAAAGAGACCGTGGATATAAGTGCCCATAACCAACCCGTCAGACCGGATGACGCCGTCCTGTGCATCTACAGCCTCCCGAGAACGTAACGTAATCCGGAAGGGATGCGCCGCCTTCTCAAGAAAATCAGTGCGTCCCATATGTATTTCATAGCCTACCAGCGTACCCGCTGCAAAGGGCTCACCAAACAAACCGAGACCGCAGCCCTCCGCTTCTACCTGGTGAGTAATCTTTTCCTGTGCAAAGGTTGTACTAACTGGCAGTAAACCAAGTGCTTCGATGCTGTCATCTGCTGTTTCGGTATGGTATGGATCATATATTTCTACACCAAGCATCTGATACCCACCGCAAATACCGATGACCGGTATACCTGTATTTACTAAGTTGATAATCTCCTGATCATAGCCCTGTTCTTTTAAATAGATTAAATCTTCGATGGTATTTTTACTGCCGGGTAATAGGACAAGATCCGGCTGACCTATTTTTTCGCCTTTATTTACATAGCGCAGGTACACGTCGCATTCATCCTCCAGCGGATCAAAATCAGTAAAATTAGAGATCTTTGGTGTACGCAGGACCGCGATTTCCACCAGGTCCTCCCGCTCGCTGCGCTGTAGTCTGGTATCCAAAGCTACCGAATCTTCATCAGCAATGCGAAAGCCCTGAAAATAGGGTATCACCCCGACCACCGGTTTACCGGTTTTCTGTTCTAGAAATTCCAAACCAGGACGCAGCAATTCCATATCCCCACGAAACTTATTAATAATGATCCCCTTAATACGTGCCCGTTCTTCCGGTTCCAGCAATTCCAAGGTCCCCACTACCGCAGCCAGTGCCCCGCCCCGGTCAATATCGGCTACCAACAGTACGGGGGCAGGGACCATTTGAGCGATACGCATATTAGCAATATCGGTTTTTCTCAAATTAACTTCCGCCGGGCTGCCGGCTCCTTCAATAACAATAACCGCATATTTGTCATGCAGTTCCCTGATACACTGCTCGATTACACCTAGCGCTGTAGGGGCAAATTGTTCATGATATTCCTTGGCGGATAAAACGGCGACCGGTTTTCCCATGATGATAACTTGGGATCTGGCATTGCCCGTCGGTTTTAAAAGAATAGGATTCATGACTACCTCTGGTTCCAATCCGGCAGCCTCTGCTTGGGCTACCTGCGCCCTGCCCATTTCTCCCCCACTGCGGGTTACAAAGGAATTCAAGGCCATATTCTGGGATTTAAATGGAACGACAGCCAGCCCGTCCTGTAAGAAAATCCTACAAAGTGCAGCAGTTAGTACACTTTTCCCCACATGGGAACTTGTCCCCTGCAGCATAATTGCTTTAGCCATGTTCTTCCCCTTCCACGCACACCGATTGACTAAACGGCTTAATCTTTAGTGGTATGCCGCTGACCAGCAGATATACTTCATCTGCCGCAGCTGCTAAACATTGGTTGGCAAAACCGGCTACATCCCTAAAGATTCGACTAAGTGCGTTGTTAGGCACAATCCCCATACCCACTTCATTTGTAACAATAATCACCGTGGCGGGACTTTCCTTCGCCGCCTCAGTCAAATCCTGCACTGCTTTCATCACGGCGGTGGTACATGCTGCGGTTGGCAGATTTTCATAATCCCCGTCTGGCACGTTTTGCAATAAGTGGTTTGTAACATATAAGGTTAAACAATCCAGTAGGATCACGGAAGTTTCTGCACTGGCTTCACGCAAGGCTGTTGCGGTATCAAAGGGAGCTTCCCTGGTTATCCAGCCCGGTACCCTGCGTGCTTGATGCATGCGTATCCGTACTTTCATTTCATCGTCATCAGCCTGGGCTGTGGCAATATATGTCACCTTTGTCCCCAGTCGTCCTGACAATTGCTCCGCAAAGTTACTTTTTCCACTCCGTGCCCCCCCGGTCACTAAGATCAATTTATTTTTCATCATGCCCTCCATTGCCTCGATTCTGATCCTCATACCAGGTAATACATCTTTCTAAAAAAAACACCGCTGCTTCCGGATTACCTGCAAAATGACAATGCAGATATGAAGCTAGCAAATTGCCGTCGCAGTACCCCCCAGCATAAATGCTGCCATCCCTTATTTTATTGAAGTTAAAGGCCCACGAAAAAGCTGTGTCCTCTGGAGTCATGAGTGAAAAATGAAATTCATGGCCTCTAATTTTAGTGCCTGCGAAACCGAGGATCGTATCCTGGCACGCCTCTGCCTCAATGTAGCCCACCGTCACCAGCTTTTGCTGCATTCTGCAAATGGCCGGTACCAGTCCGACCAAGGTGGCCTTACTTTCTCCGTTATAATCCGTAATTTCACGGCAGAGGTAAATTAGTCCTCCGCATTCGGCATAAATCGGCATCCCGCTTTGATGGGCGGCTCTAATGCTTTCATGCATGGTTTCGTTGTTAGCTAGTTTATCGCGAAACATTTCCGGAAAGCCCCCGCCGAAAATGATACCACCGATATTTTGCGGCAGTTTTCGGTCCCGCAACGGGCTAAAGGGCACCAGTTCAGCACCCAGACTTTCCAAAACAGCTAAGCTATCATGATAGTAAAAGGTAAAGGCTTCATCACGGGCCACAGCGATACGCACTGTTTTAGCACAAGCTTGCACTGTTGTCATCCTTACATCAAGGGGGGTGCTCGTCTGTGCCAACGTCAACAGCTGGTCCAGATTCAGCGCCGCTTCGATCTTTTGTGCCAGTACAGTTGGCCAAGTACCACTCATGTTTTCTTCCACGGGCAGCAAGCCTAAGTGGCGTTCCGGCATGGATAATGTGGTGTCTTTGGTCAGATGCCCTAATACAGGTACTCCTACCTTACATTCCACTGCATCCCGCACCATCTTAAAATGCCGTTCACTGCCCACACGATTCAAGATCACACCCGCGATATTGAGCAGGGGATCAAAATGCTTAAAGC
>Ga0074193_1003645_pt1 | contig 10906 bp, 6 predicted proteins | sample EPASupsiteHSE605_FD_64523 | JGI IMG/M metagenome (GOLD analysis project Ga0074193, IMG submission 64523) | Bioremediated contaminated groundwater from EPA Superfund site, New Mexico - Sample HSE6-05 | ecosystem: Environmental > Aquatic > Deep subsurface > Groundwater > Contaminated ...
ATGGGCCAGATGCCCAATCGGCCCCAGCCTGGCCAGAATCCGCCGGCCGCGGCCCGTCCGCGGGACAACCGCAGGCAACGCCACTTTTCCCCGAGCCCCCATACTGCCCTCCTTGACTGGAGATCAATACGATAGATTTATTTCAAGGAGGAAACACCAGGCTCGGCGGCCGCAAATCCAGCGCCTTGTCCTCTCTTGCCGTCAGAGAGGGCGCCGATCTGGGCAGGGAATCGAGCAAGCGGGAGCCGTGTCGCCAAATGCAGGCGACAGCGGGCAACGCGTTCGTCGGATGCCAAGCCCCCTCCCCAAGGCATCCAGGCGGTCATTCGGTTGCTTCCTGGCGGGAAGTGTGTTTGGTTGTGCTTCGAAAATCAGGAGGGCGGCGCCTTGCCCAAGCCCTCTTCAGGGCAGCGCCTCCCCGGGGTGCGTCTCGGGGACTCGTTTCGAGGATCGGTCGTTTAGCGGGTCGTGAGTGTGGTCTCGCGATTCCGTGCGGTTCGTATGTGCTATAAATGTATCGAAACTATTTGGTGATGCGATTCGAGAAGGCAGATGAGTATCGCTTCTGAGGAAGTTGGGTCGATTTCGACCAAATCCCAGGAACATAATGGTCGACGGGAACGTTTCTTGGCCTGCTGACGCGGATTCCTGCGACTATGAAGTCCACCTGAAGGGGCAGCCGCTCGGATTGCTGGAGAAACACAGCGGTGCGCCACCAGTAGTGAGTAGCGCTGCAAGTTTTTGCCTGCGATCGAGATTCTATATTGGAGATTGTGAGATGCGGGACGAAGTCAAGGTGCTTCAGGGTAAAGATGGATGGTTGTTTCTTTCCGGCGGTAATAATGACTTTATGTCGTATCTCTACGGACACAAAGTTCTATCGAAACATGTATTGGATGGTTGGGAATCGCTGTTGCAGAGTCGACAGGACTGGTTTGCACGGAAAGGGATCAAATATCTTCATGTTTTTGCTCCAGAAAAAGTCTCTGTTTACGGTGAGTATCTTGACAGTGAGATAGACCTCTCAAAAGGCCACATCCGCACGCTTTCCAGGCAAGCAAACGGCCTCTTTCTGGACATATTGCATTATTTTAACTCGATAAAAAAAGATTACAATTTGTATACGAAAACGGATACACACTGGAGTTATGTCGGAGCGTTCGTATGCTATCAGTTGCTTTGTTCCGTATTAGGATATAAACCTTATTCGGATCTCATTCAGTGTAGGCGAGAAACGGTCAAGGTTTCAGGCGATTTGGGCTTAAAGATGGATCCTGTGGTTAAGGAAGATGTTGAGAGTGTAATAAGAGAGAAGAAGGCGATTCGAAGTAGTGCCAATATCCTTGTCAGGTACAAGGAAAAGAACAAATGTTTCAATGAGCTAGGGCTTCATGTAGGAAGCCGGGTTGTTTTTCAAAACCCCGATCCTCTGTATGCTGAAAAAGTAGTGATATTTGGTGATTCATTTTCTGAGTATAGGCCGAATCGTTTGACGGAGATGTTTGCAGAAACCTTTGCAGAAGTCCATTTTTGTTGGTCTGCCGGCATTGACTATGAATATGTTGAGAAAGTGTCTCCGCAAATTGTTATATCGGAATTGTGTGAACGATTTGCTCATATAGTTCCTAATGACCATATTGATGTGGAGAAGTTTGCGCGTTCACGATTGAAAGAGTATATGAAGGATAGGCTGAGAATAAAATCAAATAGCAGTATTTTATCTGAGCAATTGACTACTTGTAGTGGTGCTGTTAAAAATGTTGCGCTTAAAAAAAAACGCATGCCTGATTATATAATTGTCGGTGGAATGAAATGCGGAACGACAATATTAAACGATTTTATCGTGCAACACCCAGGAATAGCTAAAGCAAAGCAGAAAGAAATACATTATTTTACGCTTAATTATACGAAAGGAAACGATTGGTACTCAAGTTTTTTTGAGGATGTCGCCGACGATATGTTAACTGGGGAGGCAAGCCCAACGTATCTTGATCTGACGAATAATGTAATTGTTCCTAGTTTGATCAAGGTTGCTTTGCCAAATGTAAAAATAATCGCAATAATAAAAGATCCAGTTCAACGGGCAATCTCACACTTTTTACATTTGAGGGATGTTAATAAAATAGATGTCTTCCAGGGGCGCAAGATGGAGGATTATTTCTTGGGCGATCTGTACAAGAAGTATTTTGTAGATTTTGCAAATGATCCTCGTCTGCTGCCACTTCGTAATGTCCTGGATTTTGGATTGTATGATGTTCACTTGAGGGCGTATAGGCAAATTTTCAAGCAAAATTTTCTTTTACTTTCCAATGCAGAGCTTTGGACGAATGGGAAGCAGGTAATGAGCAAGGTTTTTGATTTTTTGAATGTTGCACCATTTGAGGCCGCAGACTTTGAAAGGAAGCGATATGTTACTTCAGCAAAAGAGAAAATCGTCTCCTCAGAGGTTTTCGATAATTTAACTCAATTTTATGAAGAAGATTATCGCCGTACTTGCATTGAATTCGGAATGTTAGTGTAAATGGATGTTGGCGTGCGTTTTCAGCTTGATGCATACAAGTGACCAAAGGCTTGAATAGCCTATTGCGGTCATTCGGAATTGCTGTATTATGACGTTTGGAGTCTGGGCCCGCTACGCCATGGGTAGAAAGGGATGTCTCGCAGCCGGGGTGAAAAGAGGTGAGACCCCGGCGACCAACGGGGTGCCCGTTTTTTGGGGCTCCTTAAACGATTGACGGGCGTAAGGCGATCTGCGGTGGGGGGGTGTGGCACCAGCAGGCCATTGCACAGCTGTCTTAATTTACAAAAGTATTGTTTACCATGCATACAAATTCAATAGTTGATATACAAAAGTTGCGACCGGATTGCATTGTTGTCTTGGGAATGCATAGAAGCGGAACATCGCTTTGCTCCATGGTCTTGCAAAAGCTCGGCATTAACATGGTCGAAAGCGACGATTTGTATGGTGATTTGTCTAATCCTGAGTTGCCTTGGGAAAGGTCAAACATCGTTGAAGCGCATAACGCAATTTTGCGGGCTTTTGGGCAGACATGGTTTTCGGCCGCATCTTTGCCAACCTCTTGGTGGTATGACCCCAGCCTTATTAAGTACAAACGAGACCTTTTGGATATTGCTAGTACTGCCGCCAATGCAGGTGCTTGGGGTTTTAATGACCCAAGAGCTATGCGATTATTCCCTCTGTGGCTCGACATATTTCAAAGTTTATCTCTCTCGGTTAAAGTGATATTATGCATACGCAATCCGCAGAACGTAGCTCATTCTTTGCAACGGCACAATAATCTTGATGAAAATTATGGAAAACTGTTGTGGTTGAGGCATCATGTTGAATTTTTCCAGCACACTGTCCCCTTCCCCGTAAAAATAATAGATTACGATGATTGGTTTTCTAATCCTGTAGATAATGTGATTGCTTTAAGGTCGTTTTTAAATATTTTAGACAAACCTTCCGAGATGCATCTGTGCTCCATAGTTGAAGAATGTGTTCGGCCAGAATTAAAGCGTGCGGAGTCTCGGTCGTTTGCCTTCGACTTTTGCCAGTATGTTTATAAAAAGATTGTGACCTCAAGAATTGGCAATAATGGAAGTGCTGTTGTTGATGACGCTCAAGTCGATTTGTATGGTAAGTTGGAGTTAATGAATAGATATTATGACAATATCTACCGTGATTATTTGTCTTTCGGCCAACTTAATGAGAGTGTTGCGAATTTAAAAAAAACTATCGAAGTTCAGAATAGGCAGATAGTGGATTTTCAACATGCAGTTAGAACGCAAGATATGCAACTTAAGGAGTATGACGCGGCTTTCGCTTTGGCGAACGCCGAGACTGCTAAGGCGCGGCAGCAGGCGCTTGAGGCCTTAGCCGCAGCCCAGGAAGCAAAAGTCGGCCAGGAGGCTGCCCTGGTCGAAGCTGATATGGCGCGGGAACAAGCGCGTAAGGCTATGGCATCAGTTGAAGATGCCCTGAGGGCGCGTGACAAGGCGATGGCTGATACTGAGGAAATCAGGCGGCAGGCGCAGCAAGCCACGGCAACGGCTCGGCAACAAAAAGAATTGCTCTCTAGACTATATATTAATTTGTCATATTATGAAGATCAAGCTGCGCAATATCGACTTAAGGTTGAACAGCTCAGCCGGACTCTTCGGAATCTTCATGGGGCATCATTGGAAAGTATTAGCGTCAAATGATATTGATATTCTTCACTCTATTATTGCGCCAAACGGCAGTATGGCTTTTCCCGAACGTGACATTCGTCCTGGAAATCGCTCGGGGGCTGGCTCAGGTTTGGCAATGAGATACGGCCCCTATTGCGTTTTTGACGGGCGGCGGCCCCACGAAGTATGCCGGGATGGCCAAAGGGCATCCAAGGCGCCATAACCAACAACCCGGCTGTTGCTTGGCTCCACCGCAAACCTGTCCAAGCAACCGAGATCACTACAATGGACTGCGATGATTTTTGGAGGTTTCGATGCGGACCATTGGGCTCGTTTTGTTCTTCCACGTTTGTCCTGGCTTACGAGAATGCTGATTTCTCCAAACCTGTTCAGGAGCTAGTGTCGCGTCCTCAAAGAGTGTCCATACGTATCTTTTTGGAATACGCTTAGAATACACGTTTTTTCTAAAAAAACCATCGTATTTTTTTGAGGGACGCCACACGAGTTTGATGAGGGGTTGTTTTGTTGGCAAGTGCTCGGGTCCGTCAGCATGATGACGGTGCTCCTGTTCAGGGCCCAGGGCAGATGACGGCAAGACCGTCATAGATTCGTTGTGAAGTTGTCTTTGCATGATACAGTGCTCAAGTGCTCTTGTTGATAAATACGATTTTATAAATGTATATCGATAATCGCCCTTGGGCTGGTCTCGTCATGCCCAACTCCTGGCGTCGGGGGCGCTTTTGCAGTCGTGAGAGATTGTCCCGTGACATTTGGCGACAAAAGTATTGTGCTGTTTAGGAAGGAACCGGCAATGAGAGCTCCTGAAGTTGAATCGAACCGTAATGGACATGGTAGAATGGATTCTACGTCAATATCTATCTTGTGGCAGGACGTCTTCTTGATAGAGGCGAGTGGATACTTCGACCGAGAGTTCTATGCTCGGAATAATGCCGATGTTTGTGCCTTCGGTATGGATGCACTTGAACATTTTTGTATCTATGGTTGGAGCGAAGGACGCGATCCAAGTCCTTTTTTTAGCGTTAAGTTTTATATGCAATACTATGATGATGTTGCAAAAGAGCGATTGAATCCACTTGCTCACTATATTCGATATGGAAAAAGTGAAGGTAGATTTGCAAATCAACACGATAGGGATGTTGATTTGATTGTGAATAGCGGTTTTTTTAATGAAGAATACTATAAATCTATGAACGCAGATTTGGATTGGGAGTCTATCAATCCCCTGGAGCATTTTTATTGCATAGGTTGGCGCGAAGCCAGAGATCCAGGCCCTGATTTTCAAGTTGCATTCTACATTAGCTGTTATAAAGATGTTGAAGAACTGGATGTAAATCCTTTGGTGCATTATCTTCTTGTTGGAATGAATGAATCCAGGGTGCCTTCTCGGGCTCAGGCAGAGAAGCGGATTATTGCTGAAAGTGGCTATTTTAATAGGGATTATTACTTAGAAGACAACAAAGACGTCCGAGATAGCGATGTTGACGCTCTTGATCATTTTTATAAAGTCGGAGCTTATGAATTCCGCAATCCTAGCCGTGATTTTGATACAAAGCGTTATGTGAGTGAAAATACGAGTGTTCTTGATTCTGGCATTAATCCTTTGCTTCACTATATTATGAATAAAGCAGATGATGAAGATAGTAAATATCAAGTGGCGCCTCAGATTGAAGTGAATAGCAATTTGATTTTCCAAGCAGGTGATGGGGATATGGCATTGAGGGGAGCGGAGTATCTGGCTTCCTATGCGAGCGTTGGCGAGCAGACAGGCTACGAAAATGAAACTAATGCATTTCTTCCCACACTTGGAACAAAAATTATCGCTTTCTATTTGCCGCAATTTCACCCATTTCCAGAGAATGATCGGTTCTGGGGGAAGGGGTTTACCGAATGGACGAATGTTACAAAAGCCAAACCCCTATATAGAGGGCATTACCAGCCGAGATTGCCTGGGGAACTCGGGTTCTACGATACCCGGATTAAAGATGTTCTAAAACGACAAATTGAGCTTGCAAAACAAAACGGGATAAGTGGTTTTTGCTTTCACCATTATTTTTTTGGGGGCAAAAAAATAATGCGTGTCCCGTATAATCATATTCTTAAAAACAAGGACCTGGATATCCCGTTTTGTTTGCACTGGGCGAATGAGCCATGGACCGCCCGTTTTGATGGCTGGGATAATCAAGGTAAATTACTGCTTGAGCAAAATCATAGCGCTGAAGATGATGTTGCATTTATCCATGACATTAAAGATGCTCTTCGTGATGATCGGTACATTCGAATAAACGGGAGACCTTTGCTGTTGGTGTATAGGCCTGGCATTTTTAATGATATGCGTGCGACAGTGGCTCGCTGGCGTGACACTTGCCAGGAGTTGGGTATCGATGATCCTTTCGTTGTCATGGCTGAAACGGATTTTGATACAATAGTTGACCCGAATTATTATGGGCTTGACGCTAGCGTTGAATTTCCTCCCCATGGTTATGCTCGTTATTTGCCTGATATTTCAGGGAGTATGGCACTTTATGATAGAACATTTGCGGGCAATATTTGGGATTATCGTGCCTTAGTGGATGCTTCGTTGGCTCGTAAACGCCCTGACTACACACTTTTCCGTTGTGTCGTGCCCGATTGGGATTGCACGGCGCGCCGCAAGGACTCATGTCTGTACGCTCATGCATCTCCTGCAGAGTACGAGCGCTGGCTCAAGGGTATTCTTGATAGAACATCTCGCGATCTTCCTGAAGGCGCCAGATTTGTTTTTGTCAATGCCTGGAATGAGTGGGCCGAGGGTGCGCATCTTGAGCCCGACAGGCGCAATGGCTATGCGTATCTCAATGCAACATCGCGGGCTTTGCGTGCGCATGCTCATTTACCGCGTACCATGGATTTGCCAAAGGCTGGAAAGTTATTGATTGTTAGTCATGATACATGTTTGGGCGGCGCGCAATATGTCTGTTTGCACTTGATGCGTTGGTTATGCCGCTATACTTCTTGGGACGTCCGGCATGTGGCAATCTGCGGCGGACCTCTGTTGGATGATTTCAAAAATATTTGTCCCACAGTGGTGCTTGACGAACTTGGTATTGACTTTGATGACTCGACATCCCTGTTAAAAGCTGTAGACAAATTTTGTGAAGGCAAGCCTGATGTGATTTTGGCAAATAGTGTGGCTTCCGGTGTTCTGCTCAAGACGCTCGCTGCGTGGGATATTCCTATTGTTACGCATATTCATGAATTGCAAAAAAGTATTGAATTTTATGCTAGCGATTATATTGACGATGTCATCAAGTACAGCGCGCATTTCTTGAGTGTCTCGCGACCTGTTTCTCTGAATCTCAAGTCTACTTATGGTGTTCCAGAAGAGAAGATTTCTCTGGTTTATGAATTTATCCAGCCGAGTATGGAACCGCCAAGTCAACGTTGCAGGGATGAAGCGCGGGCGCGTCTTGGCATAGAGCCAGGCACTACGTTGCTTCTGGGGTGCGGTGTCGGCCTTTTTTGGCGGAAAGGCGCTGATATTTTTATTGATGTTGCCCGTCACCTCCGAGCAATGGGCCGGAGTAATTTGAAGTTGTTGTGGCTTGGCGCCTTAGATACAGATCAGAGGCATGAGACCTATGGGCATTGGGACGATATTGTCCGCGCGGTGCAACGAGAGGATTTGACAGATCTCGTAGAGTTTGTCGGGACAAAAACCGATGTGGACGATTACTTCATGGCTGCGGATATCTTTCTGCTGCCCTCGCGTGAAGATCCCTTTCCCCTGGTGGTTCTTCAGGCGGCCAACAACGCCTGTCCGACCCTTTGCTTCGAAGGGGGTGGGGGCATGCCTGATTTTGTGGAGATGGACGCCGGCGCGGTGCTCCCCCTGGGTGATGCGAAAGCCATGGCCTTGGCTGCAGTAGAGCTGATTGATAATCCTGTCGAAAGACGCAAGCGCGGGTTGGCTGCCCGGAATAAATTTATACAGCGACATACTGTAGACCGCGCTGCATATGAAATTTTAGACGTTTTGCGCAAAATTTCCGGGTTGTCTCCGGCGGTCTCTGTTGTTGTTCCGAATTATAACAAAATTGATTATCTTCGTGCTCGATTGGATTCTATTTTTAATCAAACTTTTCGAGATTTTGAGTTGTTGCTCCTTGACGACGCTTCGACAGACGGCAGTGAAAGCATTATTTCCGAATATGTTGATCATCCTGCTGTCAAAATTTTTACAAATACAGATAATGTCGGTGTGTTCGCGCAATGGCGTAAAGGTATGCTGTTGGCTCGATCTGACATCATTTGGATTGCCGAAGCGGATGATGTGTGTGAGCCTGAATTTTTGGCGACCCTGCTTCCTGCCTTCTCCGCCCCCGAGGTGCGGCTCGCTTACTCGCAGTCGATTGCTCTGGACGGTGAATCCTGCCCGTTGTTCGATTATAGGGAGACGTCGTATCTTCGCGATATATCGCCAACACGTTGGGATACAAGCTATATTTGTGACGCTGAGACGGAAGTTCGCGAAGCTCTGGCCTTTCGCAATACGATACCAAACATCAGTGCTGCTTTATTTCGTAAATTTAATTTCGAGTCCTGGTACGACAAGGCTCAGGAAATGCGCTTAACCGGCGACTGGCTGTTCTATCTGCATGCCATCAAGGGTGGTCTTGTAGCGTATACGCCGCAGACGCTTAACTTCCATCGACGCCACGAGGACACCTGCTCGCACCGGACGAAAAATGACAAACTGCGTTTTTATGAGACGGCGTATTGTCAAGGATTTGCCTGTAACTCCTACCCTGTTGATTCTGAAGTTCACGGGAAAGTTTTGCGTTTGGCTCGTGAGCTGTGGGAAGAGTTGTGTTTGCCGGATGATGAATATGAACAGGCTGTTGCGTGTTGCTTTTTCATGTAGGCACCAGGGAATGCTTGGGAAACGAATGTTTGATGCCTTCACGGAAATACTTGAGGCTTGAACCGTCGGCTCTCCTGGGGTCTCCGGCAAGGAAGACGGGTTTCGCTGTCACTGGGATGGGTGTTTTACACAGCTCCTCCAGCCCGGATTTGCTTCTTGAGGCAACAGCTTTGCGGGGAGAGGCATAACGCGGGGCATCCGAGAGGGCCGAAGGAACTGGGTTGGCCCTTTCCCTTCTTGCGCTGAGGGCCCCATCCAAGACGTGGTGTTGGCCATACGCGGCAAGTATCCGGAATAGACCTGTAAATCCAAGCTATTGAGCCGGGCGCATCGCCCCCGGCAAAGCTTGGGACGCGTTTGGCCCGCGCCCGCGCTCGTCCACCCTTGGCCGGCCAGCCGGTGTGAAGGGCGCAGGCGCCCCGCCGGCGCAGGACCAAAACAAGCCCAGCGGACCGGAGACTGTTCTCCGGCCCGCTGGGCTTTGTCTGGGGCGCGCCTTGCGACGCCATGTGCCGAGCGGCGTTTCTTAATATCTGGAATAGGTCTGCACGTCCTCCTGGAACTCAGTCATCACCGCGTCGGTCAGCGAAGGGCGGACCAGGTCGATCTTCTCCAGAATGCAGTCCGTGGTTACCAGGAAGTCCTTTCCGGTCTCGTATTCCCGGTCAAAGGCGTATTGGGCGATGAGCTGGTACAAATGCTCCAGGTCAGCCGGAGTGTAGTGCCGCGTCTTTTGGACAATGCGGTCCAGATCGATATCTCCGACATTGATCCGGGCGTTGTGGTATTGCAGGATGGTCCGCCGTCCGTCATCGTCAAGGAACCCCACCGGAATGATGCAGTCGAAACGACCGGGGCGCAGCAGCGCCGCATCCAGTTGGCGGACATAGTTGGTGGCGCATACCAGAAGCACCTTGTTGGCCTGATTCTTGAGCAGGGGAACTTGCTTCAGGAACTCGTTGGTGATGGACCGGTCGATGCGGTCGGCTGCGTCCCGGCTGGCGGCAAGTTCCTCGAACTCGTCGATGAAGATGACCGTTTCCTCGAGTCGGCGGGCCTTCTCCATGGTGGCGCGCAGGTTGGCCCCGATCTTGTCCACGCCTTCGGCCATGAGCATGCTGGGCGCGATCTCGATGAACCACCAGCCGAGAACCCCGGCCATGGCCTTGACGAAATGGGTTTTCCCCGTGCCGGGAGGGCCGAAAAAGACAATGGCCTTGGGGATGACCACCCCGTGCTTCCTGGACAGGGTCTCTTCGGTCAGCGGCCGGATGATGCGCTTTTGGACGAGCTGTTTGGGCGGCTGGGAATCGGAGATGGTGTTCCAGATGGCCCGGTCGATGTATTGGGCCCCCATCTCGCCCAGGAGGTCGGCCTGGCGGCCCAGGCGAAGATCCTTGCCCACCTCGAAGTTGTCCAGATAATCGATGCAGGCGGCCCGGAAACCCACGTCCCGACCGAGTTTTTCGGATAATATCCACTTGTGGTCCATGACTTTTTGCCACAAATCTGCGGAGATGGCTTCGTCGAACTTGATGCCGCTGGCATCAAATATTGCAGCGCTGTAATCTATTGTTTCGACAGCACTGATCGTCTGCGTTTGCATGAGTTGTCCTCCTTCATGAGGGGAAAAATTCATCGAAAAGATGAATTTTTCATGAACTCTGTATGAATGGAATGATTGGAGAAGCGCGCTGGGTGGCGGCGTTGAAGTGTGTATACGGTGCACGTTGCTGTTGTTGCTGTCAACTGTTTGTTTGAGGCCGCCGCGCAATTGGGCGGGAAGGGGGAAAAGGGAAATGCCCCCGGCCG
>Ga0074193_1003095_pt1 | contig 10904 bp, 8 predicted proteins | sample EPASupsiteHSE605_FD_64523 | JGI IMG/M metagenome (GOLD analysis project Ga0074193, IMG submission 64523) | Bioremediated contaminated groundwater from EPA Superfund site, New Mexico - Sample HSE6-05 | ecosystem: Environmental > Aquatic > Deep subsurface > Groundwater > Contaminated ...
TCTGGAAACCATGGAACACGGAACCGATGGTGTACTGTTATGTCCCCATGAAATCAGCCAGATAAAAAAGGTAGCTGAACTAATGGAGAAAATACAGAGTGAAAATTACCAGTTAAAACCAGCAACCATCACCAAGGTCGAACCAGTGGGAATTGGTGACCGGGTCTGTGTGGACACCTGCTCCATGATGCAACTGGGTGAAGGTATGCTGGTGGGATCCTACTCCCAGGGACTGTTCCTGGTGCACAGTGAGTCCATGGAAAGTGAATACGTTGCCTCACGACCCTTCCGGGTTAACGCCGGCCCAGTGCATGCCTATGTCATGACCCCTGGTAACAAAACCAAGTACCTCTCTGAACTGGAAACCGGAGATGAAGTGCTTACAGTGGACCAGGAAGGTAACAGCAAAGTGGCCATAGTGGGACGGGTTAAAATCGAAAAACGACCATTGATGCTGGTGGAAGCAGAATACGAAGGAGTTGTACTTAGAACTCTTCTTCAAAACGCAGAAACCATACGCCTGGTCTCAGAAGATGGTAAGCCCATTTCCGTGGCAGAACTAAAGATTGGGGATAAGATAATGATCTACTTGGACCCCAATGCTCGGCACTTTGGAATGGCCATTGAAGAGAGTATTATTGAAAAATAATCATCAAATCAGAACAAGAGATCAACATAATTATATTTATCTCTTAAATTTTTATTTTTCTCAATGTTAATTCTTTTATTTTTCTCAGAAGACGATTCTATTTCTAAGAACAATCCTATTTTGTAAATATCAATTTAAGAATTTTTTAAAAAATAATGAGGGTCATTCTATCACCAATAATGAAACCCCATACTTCTAAATATAAAATTTTAAATAATACTTTTCTACATATTCGTTGCAAGAGATATAAAATAATATTAAGGATTAGGGGGCGAAAAGATTAATAAAAAGATTTTAGCATTGCTTATTGTTATAGTAGCTATTGTTGGCATTTATGGTCTCTTTTATGCTGCGGTTACAACTGTTTTAATGCCAATGGATACAAATATCTACAAAGATCAATTAAACACGATACCAGAACTTTCCACAATCAATAAATCCACAATTACTGAGCTGGAAAGTGGAGCTGCGGTTACGGAGAGCATGTCCGCATTGGCATACACATCCTCAGAAGAAAGGACACAAATGGCCAATATAATGAGAATGGGTAGTAACCTACCTCCTGAATTTGTAAACCAAAATTTTGAGGAATATGATAGAACCAATGAGAATAAAATCTGGGCATATGATTTAATACTAAGAGGGGATATTTCCAATCAGCTAAAGAATATTTCAAGCACATATAAAGAGATTAAACACCTGAACAATGAAACACTTTCCTTAAATCAAAAAGCAGCCAATGACTTTGAAAGTGGAGATAGCAAAGCTTATGCTGAAGATTTAAGAAACACAGCCAACAATCTGCGACAATACAATAAAACTATGGAAAAATTAAAAACCCAGCTTCAAAACTTAATCAACCAACTACAACAATGATTAATGGGCTCTAAAACAGATAATGAATGGATAACATCTTTAATTAGGGGAAGTGGGAATTTACAAAGATAATTACCATCAGCACACCATTAATCACAAGCACATAGTAAATTAAGAGAATAGATTAAGACCTATTAAACCCATAAATTAAACTATAAACCCGGAAGTGGAATGGATACTTATAAACCCGGAAATGGAGAATGGAATACTATAAACTCCACCAGTGGAATCTTAAGGACGTAAAGGGGTTAGGAATGTTATCTTACAATGCAGAACTCATAACACCCTATGCCAAGGATGAGCTATTAAAAGAACTTAAAAGTAAGGTTAAGTTTGAAAGGAAAGCCAATATTCATGGAGCTTGTGTTAAACTCCTTACTGACAATGAAGAGTTTAAGGAAGAATGGGAAGATAACTTCAAGTTCATGAACGAGGATATCCGCCCCCATGCCAAGATCTTCGCAGTGGAAGATGGTCAAGAGTTGCAAGTGTTATATGAACCCATTTCCAAGACCTGTATCATTAAAAACTGTGACTACTATGGCTGGATTAAAAGCATAGCCCTGGCAACCATTTCCGATTTTTTTGAAGAATACCATTCTGAGCACCGGCGTTATTCAACTCATGGATCAGCAGTTGACTGCGGAGGACATGCCATGGCCATTATCGGACCCCCAGGTACGGGTAAAACCACACTTACCTATGGACTGCTTCAGTATGATGATTTTAATTATATCAGTGATGACTGGTTCTTCACCCGACTCTTCAATAATGCAGCTGTTATATATTCTTCAGAAAAGAATTCTTACATCCGTGATGATTTAGCCCAGGTCTGGGAAGGATTTTCTGAAGAGGTGAGCTTGGTTCAGTTGGATAACAGGGGTCGGGGCATCGCCGATGTCAGCACACTTTTCGGTGGGAGGGTTCGAGAAACAAGCACCCTTAAAACGGTCGTTCTCATGGAAAGAAACATTTCAAAAGCCCCTTTCCGTAAACTGGATCCAGAAGAAGCCCTGGATTTCATGCTGGAGAATGATTTCTGCAATCCCCACCAGCTGGTGAGGGATGAGCGTAAACTGAACCTAAGGAAAAACTTTTTCCATGAGTTATTCCAGGCAGTTGATGTTTACCTGTTGAATACTGTGGAAACTCCCAGGGAAAGTTTGGATAGGATAAAAAATCTTATTATTTAATAAAAAGATAACAAATAGATAACTTTAAAGAGTAATTGTGATTTATTGAGTAATTGTGATTTATTGAGTAACTGTGATTTATTGAGTAACTGTGATTTATTGAGTAACTGTGATTTATTGAGTAACTGTGATTTATTTGAGTTAATTTGATTATTTAAGTAATTGTAATTTATTTATTGTTAAAGTTACAAGGTGATTTTTATGCGAGCATTTATAGCAGTTGATGTTGATAGCAGGTTATCCTATAAAATCCAGGAAGTTCAAAGGGATCTTAAAAAAACACATGCCCCATTAAAGATGGTGGAACCTGAAAACCTGCATTTCACCTTCAAATTCTTCGGTGATATCTCCTCATCCCAGGCAGATCAGATAACCAGTGTTATACAGGATAAACTGGAAAATTACCATTCATTCCCACTGCAAATCAAAGGAACTGGGGTGTTCCCCAAAATAGAATACATGAGGGTTATCTGGCTGGGAATTGAAGATCCCCACAGTTTTTCCGAGATGCAAAAAGACCTTGACCAGGAATTTGCAAAAATGGGGTTTAAAAAGGAGAGGAGTTACATTCCCCACCTCACAATTGCCCGGGTGAAGGGTCCTAAAAACAGGGAGCTCCTTGCAGAAAAGATTCAGAAACTAGAGTCAATTGAAATTGGTGAAATGACCGTTGAAAAACTGGTGTTAAAAAAGAGTGAACTCACCCCTGTGGGCCCAATATACACCGATGTTAAGGAATTTTTCATTTAAATATTAAGCAAAGAATGATTGAAACTAATAGATGATTTGAAATATTATCAATCAGTTTAAAATTATTTATTCAGTTAAAAAAAAATGGTTAGAGGTATTGTAAGTGATTGATTTTCGCAGAATCTTAGATGATATAGAACCCTCAAAGGATGAGGAACTCAGAGTCCGTAATTTATCTTTAAAATTAATGGAAATCATTAATCGTACTGCCCATGATACGGGTGTTAATGCTGAAGCTGTATTACTGGGCTCAGTGGCCAAGAATACCTGGATATCCAATGGGGATAATGAAGAGGGCAAAGACTTGGACATTGATATTTTCATAAAATTCCCTTTAACCACTTCCCTGGATGATCTAAAAGCCCAGGGTCTGGAACTGGCGGAAAAATGCGTAAAAGAAGTTAATGGGACCTATGAAGAGCGTTACGCATCACACCCGTACCTTACAGGTACCATTGAAGGTTACATGGTGGATTTTGTCCCCTGTTATAATATTAAAGATTCCAGTGAACTGAAATCAGCAGTAGACCGCACTCTACTGCATACCGAATACATCACAGCCAACTTAAGACCAGACCAGACCAAGGAAGTACGACTTTTAAAACGATTCATGAAGATGGTAGGGACTTATGGCTCTGAATTTAAGGTGGGCGGATTCTCCGGATACCTGTGTGAATTACTGGTGATCCACTATGGCTCGTTTCTGGATGTTCTTAAAGGGGTTTTTGACCAGTGGAAACCCGGCTTCCAGATCGACCTCATGAACCACGGCACTGCTAAGTTGTTCAAGGATCCCCTGGTAGTTGTGGATCCCACTGATGGAAATCGGAATGTTTCCGCGGCTTTAACCCTACAAAAAATGGCAGAATTCCGTGTGGCTGCAGATAATTTCCTGGAAAATCCCAAAAAATCATACTTTTACCCTAAAACCATTACTTATCATAGAGAAACATTAAGGGATGAATTCAAAAACAGACAGACCCATTCAATTATCCTGGCTTTCCCCACACCAGACATTCCAGCCGATGCCCTGCACCCTCAGATCCAGAAAACTGAAAAATCCCTGGTGAAAATTCTGGAAACTGATGATTTTAAGGTCATGGGGAGTGATTACTGGACTGATGAGAATAAAACTGCAATAATACTCCTGGAAATGAACACATGGCATCTGACCCCCTTCCAGAAATATTCCGGCCCACAGGTATGGGATCAGGGAAATAGTTGGAAGTTCCTGGAAAAACATCCCGAATCATGGGTGGAAGGTGACCGGTGGGTGACACGCACCAAGCGCCAGTATCAGGATGCGGAATCTCTTATTCGGGGGACACTCACACCCAGGGGGATTAAAAACCTCAGGGTGGGGAAACATTTGAAGAAGAAACTCCTGGAAAAATACAATTTAGTGGATGTTCTGGATCTGTTAATTGCTGAAGATGCAGATGAAGATATACTGAAATTCCTACACTGTTATCTCCATAAGAATGAGCTTTTAATACGGGATTAAGGACTATTTGTCAATAATAATCCTTTTTAAAGTTTTTTTAATTTTCAATTCATATTTCATTAAAAATTCACATTTCATTAAAATATTAAATTAAGACACTAATTAAGCAAGCTGATTTAATTTCAATCCCTGACTTTCAATCCTTCCTTTCGTAAACAAATTTGGGAACAGCGTCCTGGAATGGGTCAAATGTTTCCAGGTTCTTGATGAGGGTGGATTTCATGCTGACTCCTGAGTGGAGGGAGGATGGTAATCTCAGTATTCTTTTCAGGTCAATGGAAACCTTGGCATCTACCAGTGTCAGATTAAGGGAAGCGATCCCTTTAACCAGTCGGGCATATCTCACAGGACCAATTTCTTTCCGGAACAATCCCCACTGGTCTTCAGATAATAATTCCCGGTGCTTTATCACTGCCTTCTTAATATCCTTACTGACTTCATCAATTTCTGTGTCCAGGTTCAGGTTCAAGAGGGCCTGTTTAACCCGGTCAGTGAATACCTGCGGATAACCAAAGGGGACGGTAAAGTGTTCCAAGTTGTATTTCATCCCGTGACTGGAGTATTCACTGCGTGGAACATCAGAACCCACCAAATATTTAACGATCTGGCTACGTACGTCGCTGTCCATGCCCATCACCTTGTCGTCCAGAACTCTTATATGATAACCACGACCCGAATAAACCACATGAATATCAGAAAGACCCAGATCACCCCGGATGGTGTCAATCAGTCCGTGGACAATGTCTTTAGCCTGGTTTAAGCATATCTCGCAGACGTTTTCACAACCACAGGATCTTATAGGTATATCCTTGGCATCCACATCAAAGACCAGTTCTGCTTTTATCCAGCCATCCCTGCGTCGGGGTTTATGGTAAAATGCCACTGAGGAGTAGGCCGCAAATGGTGTGCGGTATCGCATGAACTTCCTTAAATAATCTGTATTCTGAAATACACGGTAACGGTCGTTGGGTCCCCGGCCCATATGGTCAAAACCGAACTCCCGCTGGGTGAGGGTTTTGCGGATGAATTCAGGGATATCATTAACATCCCATTCTTCCCGGTAGTACTGACGACGTTCATTGGGGGTGGCTGGTTTTAGATCCATAATGAATCAACCCTCCACAGAATTATTATCATCAGAGTTCTTATTTTCATTTTTAATAGAATTTCCAATATCATTAACATCGGTGCTGCTCTGATTATCCTCAGAATCTGAATCTTCTTTATCCAAATTCCTTACTTCCCATATCCTCCGGTTGTAATAGCTCAACGGGTTGCCGATTTTTTTGCAGACATCATCTGGTCGGCAGAGATGTGGCAGGTGCAGTTTTATCTTCTCACAACTCATGGGAGTGTACCATGTGGTTTCACCCTCATGTTCCATTTTCAGAGTGGAATGCATTCCAAAACCGAGCTTCGCATTGATGTTAACCTTTTCCTGGGGCTGATCATCGAATAATGGTGGTACACATCGCTGTGCAGCCTCATAAATCAATGGCAGGACCTCGTTTTCTGTGATTTCCAGTTGTGGGTCCTGGTCTGAGACACGTTTGGTGATGTTCATCCTGAAAACATCAGGATACAATCGGGCGTAGGACACAAAGGGTGTCATAAATAGTACAATGGCATCGTTCCGTCCTCCTGATTTTATACCCTCCAGGGCTTTCTTTACACATGGTGGGAATGCCAGGGGGTTCAGTGGTCCGGCTTTCATTGGTCCACCACTCCTTCCAGAACCATAACCGTAATGTTGCATTGGTTCGGCCAGTACTTCCGCTACTTCATCAGCCAGCTCCAGGAGTATGGGGTTAGGTTCCACCATGACACGCGCCTTTTCATGAACCTGTTTAATGTAATCCTCGGTTTCCTGCATGATCATCTTAACCATTATAAGTTCTTTCAGTTCATCTCCAATTAAAAGCTGATACATGCTGTCAGGATTGCGATGTTTTATCCGGGAACCAAAACGATGAAGAAAATCTTCCTCATTCAATATTAATTCCCCATTATCCAGTACCAGTTCTGTGAGACGTATTTTTCGGGTGCTTAATAATTCCTGGAAGAATGTCCAGTGAACCATATCATCATGCAGGAGCATTGCCAAGGATTGGTCCACCATCAACCTACTTTCTTGAACACTTAGTTTCCCCAGTCTTTCCTGGATGAGATCACCCTGTGCCTCAACCATAACTCTGGTTTCACGTGAATTGGGCCCGAATTTAACTCCAATGGCTTGACACAATAAATAAAATGAAATAACATCATATTTAGTTATGGAATAATCAGAAAGAAAAGAATATCTTCGACTGTTAAATTCTCGGTCATGTTTTTTCTTAATATACCATTCAATCCTTTTTAGGGCAAGTTCCAGATAATTAGAGGGTATTTCTTTATCATCAACAATTTCCTGAGAGGGATTACGAGTCACGAGTCTTCTAAGTTCGGGGATATCATCAGATATGCCTTCGAAGCTGCCCAGTTCCCTTACAATGTCCTTTCCCTCGGGTGATAATGGGTTTAAAAAAGAGATGGAAACCATAATTAACTGTTGGTTATTAGGTTTTAAAAAATTTGTTAATGTAAGAAATTTATTGTATTATGAATCAGATTTTTCTTCATTTATGGATACTCTGTTAAATTATTCTTTTTTAGGTCAGTGTAGGGCCAAAATCAAAGGTCCAGTGGTGGGGTTGAGATCTATGGATAACTCTTATATAGAAATTAGATAAAAAAAGATATTATTCTTTATCATTAACTCCAACTGAGTTTTTACCGTAAGATGGTTAATAAATATTTAAAAACAGTTATCTAAGAGAAAATAAACTTTATCATTCGTAACAAGGTTAGTATAGGAGGAATATCTTTGAGTAAAGATTCAAATAAAGTGTTTATCACCTGCGCCCTGCCCTACGCCAATGGACCCTGTCACCTGGGACACCTGCGTTCAACTTACATACCGGCAGATATTTACGCCCGTTACCATCGGATGAAAGGCACAGATGTGCTACTGGTGTGTGCTACCGATGAACACGGAACACCCATAGCTGTTCAGGCGGAAAAGGAAGGAGTATCACCCCTGGATGTTGCCACTCGTAATTACGAGTTGATTAGAAGGGATCTGGAATTATCGGATATTTCTTTTGATAATTTTTCCAGAACCACCGACCCCTTACATTATAAAATATCCCAGAACTTCTTTTTAGATCTTCATGAGAAAAATTGTATTTATCCCAAGACCATCCAGCAGCTTTACTGCCCGGAATGTGAACGATTCCTCCCTGACCGTTACGTGGAGGGCACCTGTCCCCACTGTAATGGTGAGGGTGCACGTGGTGACCATTGCGAGACCTGTGGCCGGCACCTGGAACCAGTGCAGCTGGTGGAGCCAAGATGCCTGATATGCGATTCAAAACCAGAAGTCAGGGAATCTGAACAGTATTATTTCCGTTTAAGCAACTTCCAGGATGAACTGAAAGGATCTATTGAAGGCAACCCAGAGTTACCGGCTAATGTCCGGAATTATGCTCTTCAATGGATTAATGAGGGACTGAAGGATTGGATTCTCACCAGGGATATGGACTGGGGTATCCCGGTTCCCCTGGACGGTGCAGAGGGTAAGATCATCTATGTATGGGGAGAAGCATTCCTGGGTTACATTTCATCGGCAGCCCAGTGGGCCCGCCGTGAAAACAAGTCATGGAAGCCCTACTGGGATGACCGGGCAGTGCACTTCATTGGTAAAGATATCATCTACCACCACAGCATATTCTGGCAGGCAATGCTCATGGCCTATGGTTGCAAACTACCTTATAACATTGTTGCCGGGGAGTACCTGTCACTTGAGGGTCGTAAAATGTCAACCAGTAAGAACTGGGTGATATGGGCCGCTGATTTCATGGAGAAATTTGATGCAGATCTCTTAAGATACTACCTGGTGGCCAACGCACCCCTCACCAGGGACACTGACTTTTCCTGGGATGACTTCCAGAGGAGGGTCAATGATGAACTGGCTGATGTGGTGGGGAACTTTATGCACCGTACATTCTCATTCACCCACCGTTTCTTCCAGGGAATGATACCTGAGCCGGGTTCCTTCAATGAATATGACCAGAGTGTTCAAAAGGAGATAATTGAAACCCCGGGTAAAGTAGGTGAGCATATTGAGAACTTCGATTTCAGGGAAGGTCTTAAGGATATAATAAAACTAGCCAAACTGGGAAACAAATACTTCAATGACCAGGAACCCTGGAGAACAGTTAAAGAAGAAGGAAAAAGGGCCACTACCACAATTTATCTCTGTAATCAGATTGCAAAGGTCATCAGTATCATTATAAGTCCTTACCTACCATCTAAAGCCGTGGAGATGAGGGAAATTCTGGGTTTAAATGGAGATAAAAGTTTGATATGGGAGGATTCTGCTGAATTTATAGCAGCCGGAACCCCTATTCTCAAGGCTAAACCATTATTTGCTAAAATTGATGATGAAGTTATTGCTGAGGAAAAAGAAGCACTTTACAAAAATTTAGAGGAGAGAGAAACTATGGATAATCTAATCAGTATTGAAGATTTCACCAAATTAGACCTGTGTGTGGGTAAAGTTATTGGAGCTGAGAAAGTTAAGGGCTCTGATAAACTGTTGAAATTAATGGTTGATGTTAAAGACAAACAATTGCAGGTTGTTGCAGGTTTAGCCACCAAATATGCGCCGGAAGACATACTCAATCAGAAGGTAATTGTATTGGTGAACCTCCAACCAGCCAAACTTTTCGGCATAAAATCCGAGGGAATGGTGCTGGCTGCTGGAGATAGTCTCAGCCTCTTAACCGCACCTGATGCCACTATAGGCGAAGGAATACAATAATCAAGGTGAAATTATCACAGTACACCTGTTGAATATCATTATACACATGTGAATATGTGTATACACTAGTGCAAGGTGAAGATATATCACAATATACAAAACTGATGATTAATTTGATAGAAAATGGATGATTAATTGATAATAAGTGATGAATTGTAGATTGATAACATCTATTAATAAATTAAAGATGTCTCTATTTTCAAAATCATCATCCATTTGAGGAATTCGGGCGAATTTAATACTTTAACGAAGGAATACGATGAATGAATCTGTACTCATTGGAAAATCCGAGCGTTTTCTGGATCAGATAAAGAGAAAAGGAATTTCATTAAGTGATATTGAAAGCCCGGAAAAATTCCTGACACTTTACACTTATTTGAAAGACAACATGGATACTCTGCAGGATATGAGAGAGACCATGGAAATTAAGGGTTACACTGCGCCTTATCGTTCCATAAACAAGTATGGCCGTCCCCTCAGTGGTGAAACCAAGGCCGAGGATATGTATGATGTCAGCCGCCACACCCAGTACTTCCGGATGAACGCAGCTGCTAAAAAAAACATACTGGATCGGGTTAAATCTGCCATGTCATCTCATCGTATTGCCATTGGACATCTGGAGGAGTTCGCCACACTAGAATGTGCTTCCTGCCAGAGAAAGTACAAAGGACATGAGATAGCTCTTCTGACCCGGGAAAATTGCCAGTGCGGCGGAGATAATATAAAATTGCATGTAAACAGGGATGGGGTTTATCGTCTTGAAATCATCCCATTTTTACCTCTTTCTGGGGATTACATGGTTAAACTATCCGAATTGAGTCCCCGAAGCAGGCAAGCCTTCCGCAGTATGGTGCGCATCTTAAAACAGGAAAAAAGAGGAATTGTTAAAACCGTGTCTCTGGTTATCAAGATCATGGAAGACAGTAGATGGGTTAGAAAAAGGGTTACCATTGACGCACATGAAGAGGCCAACTATGAAAAAGAGATCCGGAGCCAGTATGGTTCCAATGCCCGTATAGAAATGATGCAGTTTCATCGTAAAAAACCGTCCATAATCAATGACAAACAGGT
>Ga0074193_1003647_pt1 | contig 10898 bp, 9 predicted proteins | sample EPASupsiteHSE605_FD_64523 | JGI IMG/M metagenome (GOLD analysis project Ga0074193, IMG submission 64523) | Bioremediated contaminated groundwater from EPA Superfund site, New Mexico - Sample HSE6-05 | ecosystem: Environmental > Aquatic > Deep subsurface > Groundwater > Contaminated ...
ATCAGACGATGCCAGTTAAACTAGAGACTACATCCTATGATGTAGTCTCTTCACATTAATGCAGGGAGGGTGTTCCTGTAGGAAAGTTTGAGGAACCTCCTGGGGCGACGATACTGCAAGGGAAAATAGCACGTTGCCAGGTAATGAAGGACAGAGCATCTAATATGGTGCTCTGTTTCTTATGTTCAGAGGGGGTTCAATTAGAAAGTCTGAGTATCCTCCTGGACTGAAAATACTGCATGGGAAAATAGGCTGTCTAGGCAGATCCAAATCTGACCGATTGGAATAGGGGTATGATTAATTAAGAACGGATAGTGACTGAGGTGCCAATGGGGATGATTCTAGCGAGCTCTAAGACATCTTTATTAAGCATGCGGATACAGCCTTTAGAAACCTGTCTGCCAATTGACTGAGGATTATTTGTACCATGGATTCCATATCCAGGGATGCTGAGTCCAAGCCACATCACACCAAATACGCCTCCGGGATTTGGTACTTTACTAATGATTTCATAAGATCCGATTGGAGTAGGTGTCGCTGTTTTTCCGATACCAACCGGATAGGTTCTAATGATTTGACTGTCTTTGGACACATAAAGCTGACGTTTATTTAAAGAAAGCATAATCGAATACATGTTAATCACCTCAGTTTATACTATTTGCCAGGTCTTTGTTTGGTTAAAAATTTAATAGAAAATATGGACTAATTTCAAAAAAAGCATTGTGGAATATAATGGAAATATAAAATCTAAATCTACTTTGTTTAAAAAATTTATACGAGGAGGTAACAAAAAATGCACCTTTTTGGAAAAGGCTTTTATTCGTTTGCATGTACGTGTTATTATCCAGTAATTTGCTTGCCGACTATGCCCTATTGTAATGTTCCTTATCAGCAAAAGACAGTACAATACCAACGACAAACAGGGCAATATCAACAGACTAAATTTACTGGTGGTAAAGGCTAATTAATAAATTAGGACAGAGCATCAATGGGTGCTCTGTTTCTTATGTACAGAGGGTATTTTGTCTGGGCAATTGGATGGAGAAAAATGAAGATCATCTATCACATGAAGATCATCTATCCACTTGACAAATCATTCCGGATACATTACTATATTGAAAATAACCTATATGCTCAAACACGATGAGAGGAAAGTCTGATTTAAATGTTGTTCAGAGAGCTGATGGCCGGTGCAAGTCAGTCAACATGTAATGAGATTCCATCCTGGAGTGGCCGATGACGAATTGTGCGGGTTCCGCCCGATATCGCGGACATAAGTTGGCCGATTTGGCAACATGGGTGGCAACGCGGGAATACCTCTCGTCCCTGATTTTGGGATTAGAGGTTTTATTTATATATTTCTGCAGATGAAAGACGTTGTCACTTTATGAAGAAATGGCTAAAACTTGGGTGGCACCGCGGAATATCCGCCCCAACACTGGGGTGGATTTTGCTTTTTTTCATAGGGCTATACAAAATTGAAAGAATACTAATATGATAATGGAGGAGGAATTTACAATGACAAGAGTATTTAATTTTTCTGCCGGACCGGCAGTATTGCCTGAAGAAGTTCTCAAAGAAGCTGCTGAGGAAATGCTGGATTATGATGTCACGGGGATGTCCGTGATGGAAATGAGCCATCGCTCCAAAGCTTTTGAAAAAATTATCGGTGATGCAGAGCAGGATCTTAGGGATTTGCTGAACATTCCGGATAATTATAAGGTACTATTCCTGCAAGGCGGTGCATCACAACAGTTTGCCATGGTCCCGATGAATTTAATGAAGAACAAGGTTGCCGATTACCTGAATACCGGACAATGGGCTAAGAAAGCGATTCAGGAAGGAAAGATCTACGGTAAAATCAACGTCATTGCGTCTTCAGAAGACAAAACATATACGTATATCCCGGATATGAAGGACCTGAAGATCTCCGAGGACGCTGACTATGTGTACATTTGCCATAATAACACCATCTATGGAACGAGATTTACAGAACTTCCTGAAACCGGTGACAAAATCCTGGTTGGGGACATGTCGTCGGATTTTCTGTCTGAACCTGTAGATGTAAGCAAATATGGTTTGATCTTTGCCGGTGCTCAAAAAAATGTCGGCCCGGCCGGCGTTGTCGTCGTCATTATTCGGGAGGACCTGATTACGGATGATGTACTGCCGGGAACGCCTACCATGTTGAAATACAAAACACAGGCAGATAACAAGTCACTCTATAACACACCCCCGGCCTATGGTATTTATATTTGCGGCAAAGTATTTAAATGGCTGAAAAAGCTTGGCGGACTTGAAGTCATGAAAAAAATCAATGAGGAAAAAGCCGCAATTTTATATGACTATCTTGATTCCAGCAAAATGTTTAAAGGAACAGTCGTTAAGAAAGACCGTTCACTGATGAATGTACCGTTTGTAACCGGATCAGAAGAACTGGACAAGAAATTTACCAAAGAAGCCAAAGAGGCCGGCTTGGTAAATTTAGAAGGTCATCGCTCAGTCGGTGGAATGAGAGCGAGCATTTACAATGCGATGCCCATGGAAGGCGTGAAAGCGTTAGTCGCATTTATGAAAAAATTTGAAGAAGGAAACATCTAGAAAGTAATCTTCATACCATCAGAGTAAAGGAGTATCTATATGTTTAAAATCAATTGTTTAAATCCGATTGCCAAGATTGGGCTGGACAATTTCTCGGAAGAATATGCTATTACGGATAACTATGAAGAGGCGGATGCCGTTCTGGTTAGAAGTACCAGTATTCATGAACTGGACCTGCCGGATTCTCTGCAGGCAATTGCCCGGGCCGGAGCAGGAGTGAACAATATACCGCTTGATAAATGCGCTGAAAAAGGGATTATTGTTTTTAATACACCGGGGGCTAATGCCAATGGTGTTAAGGAATTGGTACTTGCCGGACTGTTTCTGGCATCCCGTGACATTATCGACGGTGTAAACTGGGTAAATATTGTTAAAGATGATCCGGATATTGCTAAACTTGTTGAGAAAAACAAGGCCAAGTATGCAGGTATTGAAATCAGCGGCAAGAAACTTGGTGTAATCGGGCTTGGAGCGATTGGGGTTCTCGTAGCGAATGCGGCGATGAAACTTGGCATGGAAGTATACGGGTATGATCCGTTCATTTCTGTCCGCTCGGCCTGGCATTTGTCTAAATATATCAAGCCCAGCAAATCCTTGGCGGAGATTTATAAAGAATGTGATTTCATCAGCATCCATGTACCTTTGTCCGATGCAACTCAAGGGATGCTGAATGAAGAAGCCTTCAAGATGATGAAGAACGGCGTCCGCATTCTAAATTTCTCGCGCGATTCTTTAGTCAATGAAGAAGATATGATTGCAGCACTAAAAGTTGGCAAGGTATTCAAATATGTTACCGACTTTCCTACTCCTAAAATGGCGCCCCTAAATGAAGTCATTGCTATTCCGCACCTGGGAGCTTCCACCTGTGAATCAGAGGATAATTGTGCGGTGATGGCTGTCAGCCAGCTTATGGATTATCTTGAAAACGGCACGATCAGAAATTCCGTGAACTATCCGGACTGTGACAACGGTTATCCTGATAATGCCGGTCGCCTCGGGATTCATCACAAAAATATCCCGAATATGATTGGCCAGTTTACTTCGGCCCTGGCTCAGGAGAATATCAATATCTCTGATATGATTAATAAGAGCAAAGGCCAGTATGCCTATACCTTGGTTGATATTGAGACACCATCCACACCGGAAATAAAGCAGAAAATTGAAGCGATTGAAGGAGTCTACAGAGTCAGGATCGTAAAATAATGAAAATTGATATCGTTGGTAATGGGAGGGTTGGATTTGGCTACAATCAGACCGTTTAAAGCGCTACGGCCGAGGGAAGAACTTGCTGCGAAAGTCGCCGCACTTCCTTATGATGTCTATAACCGCGAAGAAGCATTGGCTGAAGCAAGAAAAGAACCGTTGTCGTTTTTGCAGATTGATCGGGCAGAGACCCAGTTCGCTCCTGAGGTCAGTCCTTATGATACACGGGTCTATGAGAGAGCGAGAGACAGTCTGCAGGAAATGATCCAAAACGGCGTTTTTGTCAGGGAGGATAGACCCTGCTATTATGTGTATGAACTGGTGATGGATGGCCGTTCCCAGACGGGCCTGGTCGGATGTGCCGCGATTGATGATTACCTGAACAATGTTATCAAAAAACATGAAAAAACCAGAGAAGATAAGGAAATTGACAGAATCAATCATGTCGACATTTGCAAGGCCCAGACCGGCCCGATCTTTTTGGCTTATCGGTCTCAACAGGGAATCAATGAGGTTGTCAGCCGAATTAAACAAGAAAGCCCCCTCTATGATTTCACTGCTCCGGACGGAATCAGACATACCGTTTGGAAAATAGACGGGGATCATGATTTGGCTGCGATCTATTCCGGATTTCAAAATACCCGGAGCATCTATATTGCGGATGGACACCACAGAGCGGCTTCGGCGGTAAAAGTAGGCTTGCGCAGAAGAGACGCCCATCCCGGGTTTACCGAAGAGGAAGAATTCAACTATTTTCTTTCTGTCCTTTTCCCGCACGACCAACTGATGATCCTGGATTACAATAGAGTGGTCAAAGATCTTAACGGTTATCAGAAAGATGCCCTGCTGAAAGAAATAGAAAAAGCATTTATTGTAACCAAAATGGGTGCAGAACCCTATAAACCTCAGAAAAAAGCGGTCTTTGGTATGTATTTGGAAGAATCATGGTATAAACTGGAGGCTAGGGATGAGATCCTTTCCGATGATCCTGTGGAAGGCTTGGACGTTTCACTGCTGCAAAATCATCTCTTAACACCGATTCTGGATATCAAAGATGTCAGAACGGATAAACGAATCGATTTTGTCGGTGGGATACGTGGCCTGAAGGAACTGGAAAAACGGGTGGCCAGTGATATGAAACTTGCTTTTTCAATGTATCCGACATCGATTGATGAACTTTTTGCAGTATCTGATGCAGATAAGCTTATGCCGCCCAAATCTACCTGGTTTGAACCCAAACTGAGAAGCGGACTGCTTATTCACGAACTGGAATAGGGCTGACTTGCAACCCGGTATAGTACTATACCGGATTAGCATCTAGTCTGCCGTTAAAAATATTTTTGAGCCATACACATAGGATGATAGTGTTTGTTTCATGATAAAGTCAGATGATATTTTAATGGCTGATGAGGGGCTGGAAAAATATTATTTATATGTTTGACGAATTATCCCAAGAAAATCCGTCTAAATAATAGGGCGGTTGTTTATTCTATGAGTGAAAGCATGAGTGATCGGAGGTAACTATGTCAATCAATGTTACGGATGAATTTCTTAAGCTTGTTTCCATTGACAGTCCGTCCAAGAAAGAAGGGAAACTCGCAGACTATCTAAAACGAAGGTTGAAGGAGCTCGGTGCTGATGTCTATGAGGACCATTCCGCCGCCAGGACCGGAAGTGATACAGGCAACCTGATTGCAGTACTGCCGGGCAACTGTGAGGGTGCACCGGTGATTATGCTTGCAGCTCATATGGATACGGTAGCATCCACTGAAGGAATGACACCCCGGATTGAGGAAGGGGTCATTTACAGCGATGGACAAACCATCCTAGGAGCGGATGATAAAGCTGGAATAGCCGTGATACTTGCAGTACTGAGCAGGCTTCAGGAAGACGAGCATATCCTGCATAGTCCGGTTGAAGTTGTTCTGACAGTCCAGGAAGAAATTGGTCTTTATGGTATAAAAAATCTCGATTATGCCCTTAAAGCTGACTTCGGCTATGTTTTGGATGGTGACGGCCCTGTGGGCACTGTGGTTCACGCAGCACCTTCTCATATCACGCTTGATATGGTTGTTCAGGGTAAGGCTGCACATGCGGGCCTGGCACCTGAAACGGGCGTGAATGCAATTGTTGTTGCGTCCAAAGCCATTGCGGACCTGAAATCAGGAAGGATAGACCAGGAAACAACCAGTAATTTCGGGATCATTACCGGTGGAACAGCACGCAATGTGGTTGCTGAAAAGGTACAAATCACAGCAGAGGTACGAAGTCATGATCAAGCGAAACTTGAAATTGAAACCGATAAAATTCTTGAAAAATTTGAAATTGTTGCTGCCAAGAATCAGGCAAATTTCAGCTATACGAAAGAACTCGCCTATGAAGCGTTTTGCATAGATCCTGCACATCCAGCTGTTCAGAATTTACGGGAGGCAGGGAAGACACTTGGCATTCACACGGAGCTAACTTCGACTGGCGGAGGACTTGATGCCAATATCTTAAACTCCCGCGGCATACCGTGTCTGGCTTTGGGCCTCGGGAATCATAACCCGCATACGCGCGAAGAATATGTCGAAATTGACCAGATGGAAAAATCCGTCGAATTCGTACTTGAGGCCTTGTCTTATTCATAGGATATACTGAGGTGACGACAAATGTGGGAACGTATTCGTCGTGAACTTTTAGTGGAATACTATTGGTGGAAAAGGCAGAAATTAAATAAAAGACGTTCGGATAGTCCAATTGGTCTTCTGGGAATACTATTAATAACCGTCGGAATTATTCTGATGGTAATCATCGGGCAGGGTATTGGGGCACTGTTCCGTAATATGATACCTTTCGTAAGCGGGACACAGGTTGCCGGTACCTACTGGTCTTCCGTTTTTTTGGCGTTAAAGATCAGCCTGCTGTTAATCGTGATGATGATTGGTCTTGCCGGCATCATCATCTATAAATTATTCAGACGTAAAAAATGAATGGTTCCATCGATAACTGACTTCCAAGAAAAAATGTTTAAATATAAACATTTGTGTATCTTCGCTGCCTTAAAGGAATAATAAAATAGATTCTTAAGATATTGTACAAGTCTTATTGCAGGCAGCAGTAATATCTGCTAAAATTGATAAATTGAGGGGGGGTAAGATTTTTGGATAGTTTTTCCAATATTATGCAAGAAATTTTCAACATTATTATGATTTCTCTACAAGTCATTATTATTTTTGTGACTTTGTATTATTTTATTTTATCGATTCTGGGGATGCACCGGAAACCTGAAAATGACGAATTCGAGCCCAAGAATAGATTTGCGATTGTCGTTGCAGCCCATAATGAGGAAAGGGTAATCGCGCCGCTGATTAACAACCTAAAAGATCTGGATTATCCGAGAGAACTTTTTGATGTCTTTGTTGTTGCCGATAATTGCACGGATAACACTGCTTATCTGGCAAAAAAGGCTGGAGCCAATGTGTACAAGCGTTTTGATGAGATAAAACGCGGAAAAGGCTATGCCTTGGAATACTTATTTGCGAAGATTTTTGCTTTAGACCATACGTATGATGCTTTTGTTTTGTTTGATGCCGATAATCTCGTCAAGGGTAACTTCCTCAGAGAGATGAATAAAAAGCTCTGTCAGGGAGATCAAATCATTCAGGGCTATGTGGATTCCAAGAACCCTTATGATACCTGGGTTACTACTTCATTTTCAATTGCATTTTGGATGATGAACAGGCTGGTTCAGCTGGCCAGGTCCAATTTCGGAGTTTCCAATACCCTGGCTGGTACAGGGATGTGTATTTCCTACGATGTACTTAAGAAATTTGGCTGGGGAGCTCATTCTTTGGTTGAAGATCTTGAGTTTACGATGAAAGCCCTGGTATATGGGATAAAAACCAGCTGGGCGCATGACGCGGTCGTCTATGACGAAAAGCCGCTTAGCTTTGTACAGTCTTGTTATCAGAGGAAACGCTGGGCTCAGGGGCAGGTTGACGTTGCCTGCAGATATTTACCTATTCTTCTTTTAAAAGGATTCCGCGAGAAAAAGTGGCTGTATTTTGATGCAGCGATGCATCTCTTTCAGCCGTTCTTCCTGATTATTTCGGCTTCGTTTATCGTGATGCAGGTATTATTCTTCCTGCGCCCTTATTATGTCAACTTGTTTATTGACTATATTCCTGCAGGTGTCTGGCAGGTTCTTTCCGGAAGTGTTATTGTTTTTGCCATATTGTCCCTGTACTTGGACAAAAAGCCTACCAAGGCCTATTTTGGCTTGATTCTGTATCCGATCTTTATGTACAGCTGGATACCGATCATTATTGCCGGGTTCATTCACCGCAACAAGAAAGAGTGGTCGCATACGATGCATACCCGCTCAATCAATTATGAGGAAATTCGTGCGGAAGAAAAAGTATCGACCAGCTGAATAACCTCAACGGTAAAGAAGACAGAAGACCCGGCTTTGACTGGGTCTTTTCGCGTGCTGTGAAATAACAATCCACCAAAAAATGTCTTGTTTTGACACAAAAAATCCTTTGACACACCATCGATATTTGTTGTATACTATAATTCGTCACAGCAAGCCTGGGCGATTAGCTCAGCTGGGAGAGCGCCTGCCTTACAAGCAGGATGTCGGCAGTTCGATCCTGTCATCGCCCACCAAATATGGCCCCGTAGCTTAGTGGTTTAAAGCGCCTGCCTGTCACGCAGGAGATCGTCGGTTCAAATCCGATCGGGGTCGCCATACGCGATATTCGAAGTTCGTGGTTCGAAGTTCGAAAGGTGGAAGTTAAATTTCATAGCGAATAGTCACCACGGTACTTGGAATTATAGATCAACTATTGCGGATTAGATACCGCAGAGGCATACACAAGTACAAGTTCGAACATCGAACATCGTGCCTCGAACATCGATTATGCCTCGGTAGCTCAGTCGGTAGAGCAGAGGACTGAAAATCCTCGTGTCGGCGGTTCGATTCCGTCCTGAGGCACCATGATCATGCGGGTGTAACTCAGTGGTAGAGTGTCACCTTGCCAAGGTGAAAGTCGCGAGTTCGAATCTCGTCACCCGCTCCAAAAACTTATGGCGGCATAGCCAAGTGGTAAGGCAGAGGTCTGCAAAACCTTTATCCCCAGTTCAAATCTGGGTGCCGCCTCCAAACGCCGAAGTGGCGGAACTGGCAGACGCACGGGACTTAAAATCCCGCGAGGTTTACCCCTCGTACCGGTTCGATTCCGGTCTTCGGCACCAATTTTGGGTTTGTAGCTCAGCTGGTTAGAGTACTGCGTTGACATCGCAGGGGTCGGAGGTTCGAGTCCTCTCAAACCCACCAAAATTAAAAAACAAGAAAACCTTGTAGTCCTTGATATTAGCGGATTTACAAGGTTTTTTTATTATAAGAGTTGGATAACTATAATAAACCTTGTAAATACTATTTTTTCGTAAACAGTAGAAAATAGGATTGATTGGAGCATCTATAATTAAGAACAATAATATGATCAAAAAGAAATTTCTGTAATGCTGGACTTTTCCAACATTGGTATGTACATCGTTTATAAGGTTCTAAAATTGGGATAAAATATAAAATAAACAATAGTGAGAATATTTACCTGTAAAGTAATATTAAAGGAGACTGGCTATGAAGAAAAAAAATGTCTTGCTTTCTTTAACAGTACTTCTATTTGGGTTAGGCATTACAGCCATTGCCTATTATAATACGCCTATTAAGATTACCTATTTGGTTGGACAACACGCTCACAAACTCAAACCAATGGTCAGGATCAAACACAAAACCCCCGGAATGATACCACGGCCCCTTATCAACAGCCACGGGCAGGAGAGGACAATGAACAAACTCCACCTACAGACAGTTTTGCTATCCGCGGAGTTATTGAGGGGTTCTACGGAACTCCCTGGACTATGGCGCAGAGAATCAACATGCTTACCTTTATTGGCCAACACCATTTAAACACGTATGTCTATGCTCCCAAGGATGACCCTTATCAGCGGACCAATTGGGCAGACCTCTACCCAATTGGACAACTACAGCAGATGAAGAGTTTGGTGCAAAGCGCAAAAGCGAATGGAGTTAATTTTGTTTATTCCATTTCTCCTGGTATCCCATCACCGCTGCCTGGTCAAACATTGACCTCAACAATGGTTGCCAACTCCATTACCTTTACATCTAAAGCCGATGTACAACTGCTTGAAAGCAAAATTGATCAGTTGCGTTCGATTGGAGTTCACACCTTTATGCTTTCATTTGATGATGTTCAACACTACTTGAAGAGTTCTGACCAACGAGTGTATGGTTCTGATTATCCTAAGGCTCATATCGATTTAGCAAATAAATTGCTTGAGGATGAGACTGTAAAAGATTCAAGTTTCAGGCTCTGGCTTGCTCCCACAGACTACTACGGTCTTAAGGACAGCGCCTATTGGGCTACAATACGGTCACATCTAGATTCATCTATACAGGTGATCTGGACAGGGTCTTGGGTTTTAAACAAATCCATTACAAGTGGTGAAGCTGACCAAGTACGGCGGCTTTTGGGGAGAAAACCTCTTATCTGGGACAATTATCCGGTCAACGACTATACCTATGCGGTAAAGAAAGCGCCACAACTATTTATGGGACCATTGATCAATCGTTCGGAAGATTTGTCGGCATACACGAGTGGCATGTTAGCAAATCCCATGCTTCAACCTGAAGCGTCAAAAATCGCACTTTATACTGTTTCTCAATATCTGTACAATCCCAGCACATACCAGCCGCTTCAAGCCTGGGACGAAGCGCTCCAGAGCATGTCTGGCATAGGCAATGCATTGGCCTTCCGTAAATTTTGTCAATATTCAAGCCAAAGTACACTTGATACGGGTGACAATACCGGGTTTTCCAAATTAGCCGGCGCTTTTTGGCAAGAATACCAATCAGGCCAGCATGGATCTAGTGAATTAGAACTTCGTAAAGAATTACAATTACTGAGTGCTTTGCCCGATAATCTTAAGAAGACGATAACCAACCAACAGCTCTTGGCAGAAATTGGCCCATGGGCAGTAAAACTGGGTGAAGAAGGGCAAGCGGGACTACAGGCTTTAGTATATTT
>Ga0074193_1003650_pt1 | contig 10894 bp, 7 predicted proteins | sample EPASupsiteHSE605_FD_64523 | JGI IMG/M metagenome (GOLD analysis project Ga0074193, IMG submission 64523) | Bioremediated contaminated groundwater from EPA Superfund site, New Mexico - Sample HSE6-05 | ecosystem: Environmental > Aquatic > Deep subsurface > Groundwater > Contaminated ...
ATTAACTATTGCTGTGAGCAAGCAACTCATGCCAATTTACGACAAACCCATGATTTACTATCCATTATCAGTACTCATGATGGCCGGTATTCGTGAAATTTTAATTATTTCCACCCCTCATGACTTACCTATTTTCAAACGTTTATTGGGAGATGGGAAACAATTAGGATGTGAATTTCACTATGCCGAACAAGCTGTTCCGAACGGACTTGCACAAGCATTTGTAATCGGAGAAGATTTTATTGGCAAGGATTCTGTTTCTTTGATTTTAGGGGATAATATTTTTTATAGTTCGGGGCTTCAGAACCTGCTTCATGAATCCATCGATCCGGATGGAGGTGTTGTTTTCGCCTATCATGTTGCTGACCCCCAACGCTATGGAGTGGTTGAATTTGATAAAAATTTCAATGCCCTTTCTATTGAAGAGAAACCACATCATCCCAAATCAAATTACGCGGTTCCTGGATTATATTTTTATGACAACGAAGTAGTTGAAATTGCAAAAAAACTTGAGCCCTCCAAACGTGGCGAATATGAAATTACTGACATTAATCGCATTTATCTGGAACGTGGAAAATTAAAAGTCAAAGTATTAAGCCGTGGAACAGCATGGTTAGATACAGGAACATTCACCTCTTTGCTTCAGGCAAGCCAGTTTGTAGAAGTTATTGAATCACGCCAGGGGCTAAAAGTTGGTTGTATTGAAGAAATTGCATACAGACTTGGATTTATCAACCAGGCTCAACTGGTTGAACTGGCAAAACCTCTTTTAAAGAGCGGTTATGGCGACTACCTCATGAAACTACTTCTGTAATAAATTATCACACAATCATGCTCACATTTAAAGAATACTCTGCCCTCGTAAATAACATTATTGAAACCCAATCAATAGGACGGAATCCACAAACTTTGTATGAACCAATCCGTTACACGCTTTTACAGAAAGGAAAACGTCTTCGCCCTGTTCTTGCACTGATGGCAAATGCTCTTTTTGAAGGCAAGCAGGAAAATATTATCTATCCGGCAATTGGGCTGGAAATTTTTCACAACTTTACCCTGATTCACGATGATATTATGGATCAGGCACCTATTCGTAGAGGAATGGAAACGGTTTACAAAAAATGGAATACTGCTACAGCTATACTTTCAGGTGATGCGATGTATGCGTTGGCATATACATTTGTTGTTAAAACTCCTTCGGAACTTCTTGCAGAAATTCTTCCTGTATTTAATCAAACTGGAATGGAAGTATGTGAAGGTCAACAATATGACATGGAATTTGAACAACGTGAAAATGTAACGCTCGAAGAGTATTTGGAAATGATTCGGCTCAAAACGGCTGTTTTACTTGCTGCTTCATTGAAAATTGGAGCAATCACAGCCCATGCAAACCCTGTAGATGCTCAACGGTTGTATGATTTCGGAATCAAAATTGGGTTGGCTTTCCAGCTTCAGGATGATTTGCTTGATGTATATAGCGACGAAGCTACTTTTGGAAAAATTAACGGCGGAGATATTGCTACAAATAAGAAAACTTTTTTATACCTGAAAGCCATGGAAATTGCAAATCCAGAGCAAAAAGCAGAACTTATCAAATGGTACTCATCGCTTGATTTCAATCAGAATAAAAAATATCATGCAGTAAAATCCATATATGATTATCTTGATATTTCAGGGGTCACCCATACGTTGATGAACCAGTATCTGGAAGATGCTCTTGAGCTACTTTCGAAAATAAATGCACAGGAATCACATAAAGCTGAATTGGCTGAGCTTGCTCAAACATTAATGGACCGGAAAAAATAGAAATGCTTTTTCGTTTTAAAATACGAAAGAGGCTGTTTGAACAGCCTCTTTAATTTTTTATTTCGGGTTAATAAGCCCTCTCGTTTTTACCTTCCATGTAATTGATAAATGCCTTATTCACAACCTTATTACCTCCTGGAGTCGGGTATTTACCGGTAAAATACCAGTCGCCTTTATCCTCAGGACAAGCTTCATGCAGATCTTCAATGGTTTGATATACAACTTCAACCTTCGCATTAATACCTTTAGGCGTTAACATTATCCCTATTTTTTCGGTAATCTGATCAATCGTAAACGGTTTGTAAATCTCTCGTACATAATTGATGATGTCTTCTTTCTGGTAATTTTCCTGAGCTTTACATTTCTTATAAACCTCATTCAGAACATGCTGTTGTTTGGTTTCTTTCAACAATTCAATAGCAGCCTGAAAAGCAATAAAGTCGTTAATTTTCGCCATATCAATACCATAGCAATCCGGATAACGAATTTGCGGAGCAGAGGATGCAATTACTATTTTCTTAGGACCCAGGCGATCAAGCATTTTTATAATACTTTGTTTCAATGTTGTTCCACGTACAATCGAATCATCAACAACAACCAGATTGTCCACTCCATGACGAATAGCACCATACGTAACATCATACACATGTGCAACCAAATCGTCACGATCTTTGTCCTGAGTGATAAATGTACGAAGTTTAACGTCCTTTACTGCAATTGTCTCTGTACGAGGATGAAGCGCTAGAATTTCATCAAGCTTTTCAGAGGTAACATCATCGCCAAGTTCCAGAATTTTTTCTTTTTTCACTTTGGTACAGAAATCGGTCAGTCCTTCAACCATACCCTGAAAAGCAACCGATGCGGTATTCGGAATATATGAAAAAACGGTGTTCTCTATATCAAAATCAACTGATTTCAAAACTCTTGGGATCAAAAGTTTCCCTAATGCTTTACGCTCGCGATAGATTTTAGCATCAGTACCTCGTGAAAAATAAATCCGTTCAAATGAACATGATTTACGTTCAGCAGCAGGCTCACGGAATTGCTCCATCGTAACTTCTCCATTGCGGCGAATAATCAACGCATGTCCCGGCTTAACAGGCTTAATGCTATCAAAAGGAACATTAAATGTTGTTTGAATCACAGGACGTTCTGAAGCAACTACGGCAACTTCCTCGTCCTGATAATAAAATGCAGGGCGAATTCCGGACGGATCACGCATTACAAAGGCATCGCCATGTCCCATTAATCCGGCAATAGCATAACCACCATCCCAATATTTTGCCGAACGGGTTAATACCTGGGCAATATCCAGATTCTTAGCAATCAGGTTTGATATTTCACGATTGGAATGCCCTTCCTGCTTAAACCGTTTGAAAAGATGCTCGTTTTCATCATCCAGAAACTTTCCAATCTTCTCAAGAATGGTAACTGTATCATTTGTTCTGAATGGATGCTGCCCCAAACTTACCAGTTTCGAAAAAAGTTCATCAACATTGGTAAGGTTAAAATTCCCGGCAACTACCAGATTTCGTGCCAACCAGTTGTTTTCGCGTACAAAAGGATGAATGTTTTCGATGGTATTTTTACCAAATGTACCATAACGTAAATGTCCAAGAAAGAGCTCTCCGGTAAAATCCAGATTTTCTTTAATCCAGTTAACGTCATTTAATCGTTCAGGATGCTCCTTTTTAACCTTACGAATCGGAGCATAAACCTGCTCAAAAATTTCTTTTATAGGTGTTGACTGGTTCGAACGAGCTATATTAATGTATTGTTGTCCGGGATTAAGATCGAACTTAATATTTGCCATACCAGCACCATCCTGACCACGATTGTGCTGCTTTTCCATCAAAAGGTAAAGCTTATTCAATCCGTAAAGGGTTGTGCCATATTTTGCGAGATAATACTCTAACGGCTTCAATAATCTAATGAGGGCAATGCCACACTCATGCTTTATCAGTTCGCTCATTTTCAGTAGGATGTAATTGATTCTGCAACAACTGTTAAAGTACGCAAAAGTATGTATAATCCCTTAATCTACAAATTAATTATCTGCTCATTAGCAAATGTTCGGGATATTGGTTGCTGATATATTCACTGCCAGCATGTTATCATATTCCAGATGAAAATAATCAGGTTTTTCCTTGCCGCACAAAGAAAAAGTAGTAATTTTGCATGACCAAGTTCTCTCCGTAGCTCAGTTGGTAGAGCAAGTGACTCTTAATCACTGGGTCGCAGGTTCGAATCCTGCCGGGGAGACAAATTCGGGATGTAGCGCAGTTGGTAGCGTACCACGTTCGGGACGTGGGGGTCGGAAGTTCGAGTCTTCTCATCCCGACGAAAGAATTTTCCAAGAGGCTGTCTTGTTATAAGACAGTCTCTTTTGTTTTTTACAAAAAAACTACAAATAAGGACATTATCAATGTTCAATTTTTATCTTTACGCGACTGCATTATTTATATATCAAACTAAAAATGAGACATTTGAAAAATATTTTCAATTTTTGTTGTTTCATTTGATTTTGTATGTATTTTTGCATACCAACCGTTCAGTATTTAAAATGAATCCAACAAAAGAAATTATTATCGACGAAGCATACAAGCTATTTTTAAATCATAGCTATGATGCTGTTTCTATCAGCGATATCTGTAATGCAATTGGGCTTACCAAAGGTGCATTATACTATCACTTCAAAAATAAAGACGAGCTTTTTCAGGCAGTCATTAATAAGTATCTTGTAATTACCGGAATAGAAGACAAAGATATTGACAAAATCTCCCTTAAAGAATATAATTCTCTTACACTCAACCACTCGGAAAAGATGATTAACAGCATCTTCGAGCATGAAACAGAATTTATTTCAATTAATTACTTCTCCCTGTTTATTGATAGTTATAGGCATTATGACGGGTTTGCAAATAAAACCAACTCCTTTATAGATAATGAACTGACAACAATCGAGAGAATATTGAACAATGCAATTATCAACAAAGAAATTAAAGATACCATTGATATTAAAACAATCGCTCTAATGCATTTATCAATTGGAATGGGAATTGCGGGTACAATTCTTAAAAATAACTCCATTGAGGATTCATTGAGATTATTAAAAGATCAATTTGACCAACTATATAATTTGTTAAAAATTTAGAAAAACACGTTAATAGTATTTGTTTTAAAATAACATACCGGTCGTTTAGTATTTTGAACGTAATAGCGGACATCATAATATACAAAGCTAATTATCATGTACTTATATAACACAATTTACCTAACGCTCATCGATAAAACAAAACAAGTTTTGCAAATCGACATAGATTATATCAATCCAGGATCCACCTTGAGCGAGTTAAGTGCAGATTATCTTGATCAGGTTGAAATAATCCTGGAAATGGAAAAAGTATTTAAAATTGATCTTGCTGTCAATTATCCAGACACGTTTTATGATGAAACAATCCGTAATATATGTGAAATCATCCACAATAAAATCATCCACAAATTAAGAGATACCGATGAAAAATAACAAATTCGTAAATATGATAAACAGAATGATTTTTACCGGATTATCGGTAATAACGATCCTATTTTTTTCAAATTGTAGCCACACGGGAACAAAAGACTCTGACTCTGTTTCGGCAATTGCCGTGAAAACAGAAATGGTTCAACTTACCAAGGGAGAAACATCTCTTCGCTATAGCGGAACCATTGAACCATCCCAAACTATCTCTTTATCATTTCAAAGTTATGGTACAATCGAAAAAGTTTTGGTTGAAGAAGGAGATATTGTTCATAAAGGGCAAGTACTGGCAATCGTAAATCAGGCAGATAGCAAAAGCATGTATGACGCATCCCTGGCATCCTATAAGCGGGCGAAAGATGCTTATGACAGAATGAAATCACTCTATGAAAAAGGAAGTTTAACCGAGATTAAATGGGTTGAAATGGAAAGCAACTTCAAACAAGCAGAATCACAACTTACGCTGGCTCAATCAAATCTCGACAAATGTATTATGCGGTCACCTGACAACGGAGTTATTGGAAAACGAAATATAGAGCCAGGACAATCTGCATTATCAACAGCCGCTACATCTCCTCTTGAATTAATAAAAATCGGAACCATCAACGTAAAGATTTCCGTCCCCGAAAATGAAATTGGAAAAATTAAAAAAGGAATAAAAGCCACATTTTCGATTTCCGCACTTGAAGGAAAAACATTCGAAGGGGTAGTTTCTAATATTGGAGTGGTAGCAGATATGTTTTCACGTACATACGAAGTCAAAATTTCTGCAACTAATCCAAATTCAGAACTAAAGCCCGGTATGGTTTGCGATGTTGTCATGGATTTGAAAAGCGAAAAAGAGCTGGTTACCATTCCTTATCAATGTGTAAGCAAAGACAAAAATGGGAAAACCTACGTGTACGTTGTGGATATTGCAAACAAAAGAGCAAAGAAACAACTCGTAGAAACGGGAGAATATCTGGGAGAGAATCTTGTTGTATTGTCAGGGTTGAAACCGGGAGAAACCATTGTGAATGAAGGAAAAGAAAAATTGTCGGACAACAGTGAAATCAGCTTGTAATATGATGATAAAGCATAAAAAAACAGATATCATTGGAGCCGCAATGCGTAACCGCAACATCGTAATCATTCTTACAGCCGTTTTTATGATTATCGGTGTGGTAGCTTTAATCAAAATGCCACGTAACGAATTTCCTCAATTCACAATTCGTCAGGGAGTGATTGTAGGGGTATATCCGGGAGCAACTTCAGCCGAAGTTGAAGATCAGCTAACACGTGCCGTTGAAAATTACATATTTGAATACAAGGAAGTTAAAAAGTCAAAAACCTACTCTTACTCCAGAGAAGGGATGATGTACATTTTTGTGGAATTGAACGACGATGTAAAAAATGCCGACCAATTCTGGTCGAAATTAAAACATGGGTTGAATGAATTGAAATCAAGCTTGCCAACAGGCGTTCTGGCACTGATTGCCAATTCCGATTTTGGAGATACATCTGCTTTACTCATTACCTTGTCATCAGAGGCCAAAAGCTATAAAGATCTTGAAATGGCGTTGAAAAAGCTTGAAGCCGAATGCAGAAAAATACCGGCAACGTCTAAGATCAAACATTACGGATTGCAAAAAGAAAAGATCTTTGTAAACGTAAAACCAGAAAAACTAAATGAATATAATATCAAAACGATTTCATTACTAGGATCTTATCAAACGAATGGAATGGTTAATTACGCGGGTGTTTTAAAAGATGGTTCATACAATCTGGCAGTTCATTTACCACCCAATTTCGAATCGGAAAAAGATCTGACAGAGCAGATTGTCTATTCTGACCCAAGAGGAAATGTTGTCAGGCTTAAAGACATTGCAACCATTGAACGCAGATATGACGAACCCGACAATTACATTAAACAGAATGGGCAGAAAACCATATTATTATCACTGGAAATGCTCCCGGGGAATAACATTGTGAAGTTTGGAAAAGATGTTGATAATGCTCTTTCTGTATTCCAAAAAAGTTGTTCAAAAGATATTAAAGTAGCCAAAATCTCCGAACTTCCGAAATATGTTGATGATTCCGTAAGCAACTTTATGCATGAGTTTCTAATAGCAATTGTTGCAGTTATATTGGTTACGATGTTGTTGCTCCCGTTGAGGGTTGCGTCTGTAGCAGGGATCACAGTTCCTATATCGGTAATGATTACACTGGGATTTCTATACTTCTTTGGAGTAGAATTACATACTGTTTCGCTGGCAGCTCTTATTATTGTTTTGGGGATGATTGTGGATAACTCCATCGTAGTTATTGACAACTATGTTGAGAAACTGGATCATGGGTATTCACGATGGCATGCGGCAATAAAAAGTGCAAACGAGCTGTTTGTCCCAATAGTTACAGCTACGCTAGCCATCATTGCAGCCTATTTTCCATTAATGATATTTCTGCCAGGTACTTCAGGTGAGTTTGTGAATACATTGCCAATAGTAGTTGGAATTGCATTGTTTGTATCAATAATTGTGGCGATTCTTCTGGTTCCTTTTCTGAATTTTATGCTGATTAAAAAGGGGTTGAAAAAAGATACGGAAAAAAATAACCGGAAAAGTTTTCTTGACCGCTTGCAGAATGTTTTTGACAATTCTCTTACAAAAACCTTTAAACATCCGAAAGTAGTACTTTCTGCCGGAATTATAATCTTAATTATAACCTTTGGCTTATTCAAAGGTCTTGATCAGGAGCTTTTTCCACAACTAGAACGAAATCAGTTTGCGGTAGAAGTTTATCTTCCAACGGGTGCATCACTTGAAAGTACAGCAAAAATAGTGGACAGTCTGGAAAAAGTACTGGTGAAAGATCAAAGAGTAACAAATGTAACAAGCTTCATCGGAACCAGTTCTCCTCGTTTTCATACAATGTATGCGCCCAATATGCCTTCTTCCAATTATGGACAGCTTCTTGTAAATACTGCTTCTGACAAAGCCACACGAGAAATTGTAAAGGATTACAATAAAATCTATTCTGCAAACTTCGCGAATGCTCATGTGAAATGGAAAATTCTGGCCATGCAACTCAATAAGGCACCCATTGAAATTCGGATTTCTTCCGATTCTATAAAAGATATACGTAATACTGAAGCTCAAATCAATAATATTCTACACAAAACCAAGGACCTGGCATGGATAAGAACCGATTGGGACCAAATGCAGCAAAATATAAAAGTTAATCTGGACAGAGACAAAGCAAATCGGTTGGGATATTCTAAAGGTTTTGTTTCAACTTCATTAATGGTAGGTCTTGATGGTGTTCCATTAACCACAATCTGGGAAAATGATTACCCGGTAGAAGTTCGCCTGACACAGGAAGAAAAAGGTGCAAAAAGCATTAAAACACTTGGAAACCAATACATCACATCATTATCTAGTTTTACGGCCTTGCCATTACGTTCGTTTGCCAATTTCACCCCTGAATGGACAGAAGGTACGATTGCTCACAGAAACGGCACCCGTACGCTTACAATACAAATTGACAATACTTCCGAAAAAATGGCATCCGCAATCTTTAATGAAATTAAACCTCAAATTGACAATCTGAAGTTACCGGAAGGAACATTCATTAATTATGGTGGCGATTATGAAGGGCAGGTAGAAGTATTTATCCCTATGGCAATTGCCCTGGGCCTTAGTATTGTACTGATATCCTTCATTTTATTATTTCAGTTTAAAAAAGAAAAACTCTCATTGTTAATTTTATCTACCATGCTTTTGGCTTTGCCAGGTGCTGTAATTGGCTTACTATTAATGGGATATCCTTTCAGTTTAACTGCTTTTATTGGAATTACCAGCTTATGTGGTATGGTTGTTCGTAATGGAATTATTCTGATAGACTATGCGAGAGATCTTCATGAAAAGCATCATTACACCGTAAAAGATGCTGCATTAGCAGCTGGAAAACGAAGAATGCGTCCAATTTTCTTAACCTCTGCGGCGGCGGCAGTAGGGGTAATACCCATGATTCTCAGCCGGTCGCCACTTTGGGGTCCTTTGGGAACGGTAATTTGCTTTGGGCTATTAATCTCCATGGTATTAACGCTTTATATTCTGCCAATAATGTATTCTCTGGTATATAGCAACGATAAAAAAACAAAAAAATCTATTCCTGTTAAAATAATTGCAACCTCACTGGTTCTTTTACTCCCATTGTTTGCAACCACAAGCCATGCACAAACTTTAAGCTTGGATTCATGTAAACAACTGGCAATCAAAAACAATAACAAACTCAAGCAGGCCGAACTAGACGTTAAATACTCAACTGAACAACGAAAAGATGCTTTTACAAACTACTTTCCAATCATAAGTGCAAGTGCAACAGCAATGCGTTCTCAGGATTATCTTATTAAAGGAAAAACACCGGCAATGAATCTTCCGGTTTACGATGGAAATCCTGCAAATATTGGTTCTGCTACACAATTTGCCTATGTTCCTTCGCTTACAATAAACGCTTTGGACTATCTAAACACCGGAATGGTTTCGGCTGCAATGCCTTTGTATTTCGGTGGAAAAATTAGAAATGGAAATAAATTGGCCAATTTGGGAGAAGAGATCTATCGTGATCAAAAGTCATTAACCAGCATTGAAGTGGTTAGCAAAACGGAAAATCTATATTGGACAATCTTCTCTTTGAAAGAAAAGTTGAATACTCTCAAAGCTTATCAATTATTGCTTGACTCTTTAATCCGGGATGTACGCAACCTGAATGTAGCCGGAATAGTTCAGCGCAATGATCTTTTAAAAGTCCAACTGAAAAAAAATGAAACCCAGGCAAATAAACTCAAGCTTGAAAATGGCATTTCCATTACAACCCGTGCATTATGCCAGCATATAGGTATTTCATATTCTCCCTCGATCGAAATTATTACACAACCCTCAAATCCTTCATTTCTAAACCACGGAAATACTCAATCAATGATTGAGAACAGGATTGAATACAAATTACTCAATAAATCTATTGAAGTTGAGAAACTTCAGAAAAAAATGGAATTTGGAAATCACATGCCACAGCTTTCGGTGAGTGCAATCGGATATTATGCAGATGTAATGAATAACTCTTCTACAAACGCCCTTGCCTTACTTAATTTAAATATCCCCATCAGCGATTGGTGGGGAGGAGCTCACAAAATAAAACAACAACAAATTAAAATTGACAAATCGAAAAATACGCTGGCAGAAACAACTGAATTGCTTGAACTTGAGATAGAACAGGCGAAAAATGAGCTTAACGAAAGTATTCAACAGATTGATATATCAGAAAAATCAGTTGAACAGGCTCGCGAAAACCTGAAGATTTCTGAAGACAACTACAAGGCTGGTATTATCGGAATGTCAGATCTATTGGAGGCTCAGGCACTTTTTCAAAGTGCTAAGGATAATCTTATCGATTCAAAGTGCACGTATCAAATTAAGTTTGCTAAATACTTACAAGCAACCGGAACATATTCAATTCCTAATGAATAACATAAAACCCCAAATCATGAATACAGAACCTAATTCAGAACATGCTCCCGTAAAAGCAGAA
>Ga0074193_1003651_pt1 | contig 10892 bp, 11 predicted proteins | sample EPASupsiteHSE605_FD_64523 | JGI IMG/M metagenome (GOLD analysis project Ga0074193, IMG submission 64523) | Bioremediated contaminated groundwater from EPA Superfund site, New Mexico - Sample HSE6-05 | ecosystem: Environmental > Aquatic > Deep subsurface > Groundwater > Contaminated ...
GTTGTTCGTGACGGTATAGTTATAACAGAAGATGAAATTTCATCTCTTCGTCGTTTCAAGGACGATGTAAAAGAAGTTGCAACAGGTTACGAGTGCGGTATAGGACTTCAAAAGTTCAACGACATCAAAGAGGGAGATATCTTTGAGGCGTTTATTATTGAAGAGTATAGACCAGACTAATTCCTGAATGGCTTTCTGAAGGGCTCTTTTCGTGCAATGTTTCCTCTGCGTCATTGTTAAATGTTGGTCACATATTTTAATATGCTCCCTAATTTAACCACTAGCAGAGATTGCCTAGCACAAAAATTGCTCATTCAGATAAACGTTATTTATACAATACTTCCTCTGCATCACTCTTGAATATCGGTCACATATATAAATATGCTCCTTTGTTCAATTACTCGCAGAGCTTGCATTAAACGATTAATTCAGTACTATTTAAATAAAGAATGAAACGGAAGGGATATTATGGCCGGATACAGGATTGACAGAACAGCAGAAGATATTAAGCGTGAGATTATTGCTGTTATGAAAGAAATAAAAGACCCAAGAGTACAGGGTCGTTTGCTTACGGTTGTCCGTGTGGAGGTTAGCAATGACCTTTCGTATGCAAAAGTTTATATAAGTGATATGCAAGGACTTGAAGGGGCGAAAACTGCTGTTAAGGGGCTTGAATCAGCAACAGGTTATATTCGCCGTGAGATTGGCAATAATTTACATCTTCGCAAAACCCCAGAGCTTAAATTCATTGCAGATGATTCAATAGAGCATGGTATGGAAATAGTTGAAAAGTTAAAAGATATAACTGGGGGAGACTCTGATGCACATTGATACAAATGAGGCAGCATCGTTGCTGCTTCAAAAGGATAATATTCTTATCCTTACACATAAGCATCCTGACGGAGATACGCTGGGAAGTGGATATGCTCTTTGTAGAGCATTGTTGAAACTTGGTAAAAAGGCCAGAGTGGTGTGCTCCGACAGCATTCCAAAAAAATATGACTATATGTTCAAAGATCTTGAAACACTTGATTTTGAGCCGTCATTTATAGTTGCTGTAGATGTGGCAGATACAAAGCTTCTTGGAGAAGATTTTGAAAAGCTATACGGCGGAAATGTTGATTTGTGTATTGACCATCACGGCTCAAATATTATGTATGCAAAGAAAACATGTCTGTGTGAAGATGATGCAGCAGCAGCAGAAATAATCTATAGAATTGTGTGCAAGCTAGATGTGCAGATAGATATGGATATAGCAAACTGCATTTACACAGGTCTTTCAACAGATACAGGATGTTTCCGCTATTCCAATGCTACCGCAAATACTCACAAAATAGCTGCAGAATTGATAGAGGCAGGAGCAAAAAGCGGAGATATAAATTGCCTTATGTTTGAGTCAAAAAAATTAAGTCATTTGAAATTACTTAAACTTAGCATTGATGGAATGCAAATGCATTTTAATAATAGATGTGCAGTTGTAACGCTTACACAAAAAATGTTTGAAGAGAGCGGAACAAATGAAAACGAGAGCGAAGCTATATCTGCACTTGCAAGGCAGGTAGAAGGCGTTTTGGTTGGAGCAACAATGCGAGAAAAATCAGACGGAACATATAAAATTTCAGTTCGCACACACGCACCTGTTGATGCGGCTGAAATTTGCGCCAATATGAACGGCGGAGGACATAAAAGAGCTGCTGGATGTGAACTCAATCTTCCACTTGAACAGTCAAAAGAAGTGTTGCTTAATCATATAGAAACAGCAATTAAGGAAGCTTGTGGAGAATAGAGGGAAAATAAATGACGGGGATAATCTGTCTTAACAAGCCAGAGGGCATAACTTCGTTTCTTGCAGTTGCTAAGGCAAGAAGAATGGTTGGAGAAAAAAAGGCAGGTCACACAGGCACGCTTGATCCAATGGCAACTGGTGCACTTCCTATTATGCTTGGTGGCGCAACCAGATTTTTAGAGTTGTTACCGACTTCTCAAAAAGGATATTGTGCAAAGCTTAGATTAGGTGTTACAACAGACACATTGGATATAACAGGTAAAATAAAGAGCGAGAGTGAAGTTACATCAACTAAATATGATGTGTTAGCGGTTCTTGATGGCTTTAGGGGAGATATAATGCAACTCCCGCCAATGTATTCAGCGATTTCAAAGGACGGCGTTAGACTTTATGAGCTTGCACGCAAGGGTATAGAGGTTGAGCGTGAAAAGCGTAAGATAACAATATACAATCTTGAACTTGTGGGTGCAGACGAAGAAAATCATGAGTATGAAATAGATGTTCAGTGTTCTGCTGGAACTTATATACGCACATTAATAGCTGACATTGGAGAAAAGCTTGGTTGTGGTGCAGTTATGACACAGCTTTGCAGGACAAGCGCAAACGGATTTTCACTTAATGATTGCGTAACGCTTGAACAGCTTGAACAGCTTGTGCAAAATGGAGAACTAGAAACAGCAATAAGAAGCGTAGATAGTACACTTTTAGACTATCCAGAACTAGTTGTTACAGATGCACAGGCAAAAAGATTTTCAAACGGTGGATCACTTGCAATAGATAGAATAGGCGGATGTAAAGCAACTGGACTTTACAGAGTCTATTCACCTAAAAAAGAGTTTTTAGGTGTGGGAGAGATAAAGGAAGACTCATTAGAGCTTTCTGTAAAAAGAGTATTTGTTCCGAAATAAGGCAAACAGTAGTATAAATTGCAATCTAATAAATTTGTTTTGGTAGAGAAAAAACACAGGAACCTTATGCATTCCAAAGTATTCTAAATGAAGATTATATTCAAAGCTTTGTATAATAATAGTTGCTTGAATTACTTAGGTTGCTTGAGTTAAAATAGAGGGATAAAAATGACTTTAAACGGTGGTTTTGAAAACGGGAGTGTTATCGCTCTTGGGAATTTTGATGGATTACATATAGGTCACAGAGCGGTAATAAATTCCGCAGTAGAAATGGGCAAGCAACTTGGTGCTGTTCCATGTATTTTAATGTTTTCTGAGCATTCGCTTAAAACATTGCGAGGAAAAGCTCCTTCGGAACTCGTTGGTGGCGATATAAAGCAAAGGCTGTTTGAAGAAACAACAGCACAGATAAGAACAATTGATTTTAATTATATAAAAGGTATGAGTGCTCAGGAGTTTTTTGAAACTGTGCTTTTAAAGCAGTTTAATGCAAAAGGGGTTTGTTGTGGATACAACTATCACTTTGGAAAAAATGCAAGTGGAGATACAAAAAAACTTAAAGAGCTTTGCGATGCCGCAGGAGTTAAACTCGGCGTTGCTCCGCCTGCGGAGTATATGGGAGAGGCAGTAAGTTCCACTCGTATCAGAAAGGCGTTGGAAGCAGGAGAGATAGAGCAGGTAAACGATATGCTTGCACGCACATTTTCATATAAATCGGTTGTAATAGACGGTGATAAAAGAGGAAGAATTCTTGGAACACCCACGATTAACCAGATAATAGATAAAAATATGACTATTCCAAAGCATGGCGTCTATGCGAGCCAAACTACAATTGATGGTAAACTATATGCATCAGTTACTAATATAGGTGTGCGCCCAACAATCGGCACAGGCGTTTTGGGTAGTGAAACATATATAATTGACTTTTCAGGTGATCTTTATGGTCAGTCCATTGAGGTTGGTCTGCTTAAATATTTACGCGGTGAACAAAAATTTGCAAATCTTGATGCTCTTCGTGATCAGATAGAAAAAGATGCAAAAACTGCAAAAAAAATATTTGAAACGCAATAAAATGGGCAATAATAATATAAACTCAACTGCAAAATACGCTTTACATTGAAATTTATGTATGATATAATACATTAGCTGTGTGACCTTTGTCTCGGAAGAGGGAGTAAACCCATGTGGGTGTTCACCTGCCCTTTCCTGTGATTTTGGCATAAGCACAGATAAAATATTAATGAGGTGAAACAAATGACAAACGCAGAAAAAAATGCAGTAATGGCAGAGTATGCTACACACGAGGGTGACACTGGTTCTCCAGAAGTTCAAATCGCTGTTCTCACAAAGAGAATTAACGACCTTACAGAGCATCTCAAAACTCACAAGAAGGATCATCACTCAAGAAGAGGTCTTCTCAAGATGGTTGGTCACAGACGCAACCTTCTTAACTACCTTTCCAATAAGGATATTGAGAGATATCGTACAATCATTGCAAAGCTTGGAATCCGCAAGTAATAACGATTGGGCAGGCGTGAGGTTTCCTTGCGTCTGCCTATATTAGCATTTATGCACATTTTTAAAGTTAATCCAATCGGGATGAGTCAAGGAATTTAGCAGTTAATAAAGGGCTTGATTTTGAAATCAATTTCAAACTTTTTATTTATTGCTAAACCTGCTCCTCCCGTGGAAATAAATTTTTTCATAGAGGTATAATAATGTTTGAAAATTTCAGGAAATTTGAAACAATTTTAGCTGGTCGTCCGCTTGTTGTTGAAACAGGCAAATTGGCACAGCTTGCAGGTGGTTCTTGCCTTGTTCGTTATGGTGAGACAGAAGTTCTTTGTAACGCTACAATGGCAGCAAAGCCAAGGGCTGGAATGGACTTTTTCCCACTTTCAGTCGATTTTGAGGAAAAGCTTTATGCCGTTGGTAAAATCCCAGGTTCATTCCAGAGAAGAGAGGGAAGACCAAGTGATAAGGCAGTTCTAGCATCAAGAGTTATTGACCGTCCTATCCGTCCACTTTTCCCAAAGGATATGAGAAACGATGTAGGCATTGTTGCAACTGTTATGTCAGTTGACCCTGATTGCTCACCAGAAATTGCAGCAATGATTGGTGTTTCAATCGCAATCTCAATTTCAGAAATTCCATGGAACGGTCCAATCAGTGGCGTTTCAGTAGGACTTGTTGACGGCGAGTTTGTAATCAATCCAACAGCAGCTCAAAGAGAAGTTTCTCAAATGGCTGTAACAGTAGCATCAACAGAAAACCTTGTAGCAATGATTGAGGCTGGTGCAAACGAAGTATCTGATGAAGATATGTACAACGGCATCATGTTTGCTCACGAGGAAAATAAAAAGATCGTTGCTTTTATTAACGATATCAAGGCTCAAATTGGTCGTGAGAAGGTTGAGTTCCCATCAAATGATCCAGACCCAGTAATGTATGAAGCTATCAAAGCTTTTGCAATTGACGATATTAGAGTTGCTCTTGACACAGATGATAAGAGAATCCGTGACGAGAGACTCAAGCCAATATATGAAGCTGTTCACACACAGTTTGATGAGCAGTATCCAGAGCAGGAAGGCAAGATTGAAGAGTGCCTTTACAAGCTACAAAAGTATGTTGTTCGTCGCTGGCTTCTTGATGATGGCAAGCGTGTTGACGGTAGAGGAATAGATGAAATTCGTCCACTTTCAGCAGAAGTTGATCTGCTCAGTAGAGTTCACGGTTCTGGTCTTTTCACAAGAGGACAAACTCAGGTTCTCACAATTACAACTCTTGGCCCTGTAAGTGCTGCACAGATGCTTGACGGAATCGACGAGGAAAGTAACAAGCGTTATATGCATCAGTACAACTTCCCATCATATTCAGTTGGCGAGACAAGACCAAGCAGAGGCCCAGGCAGAAGAGAAGTAGGACACGGTGCATTGGCAGAGAGAGCATTGCTTCCTGTTATTCCGTCTATTGAAGAGTTCCCATATGCTATGCGTCTTGTATCAGAGGTTGTTTCTTCAAACGGCTCAACATCACAGGGATCAATTTGTGCATCAACTCTTTCACTCATGGCTGCTGGAGTTCCAATTAAAGCTCCTGTTGCTGGTATTTCTTGCGGACTTGTAACAGAAGGCGACCGTTTTATGACAATGGTTGATATTCAGGGTCTTGAAGATTTCTTCGGCGATATGGACTTTAAAGTTGCAGGTACTAAAAAGGGTATAACAGCAATTCAGATGGATCTCAAGGTTGATGGACTTACTCCAGAAATCATTAAAGAGGCTCTTGTAAAGACACACAAGGCAAGAGACTTTATACTTGACGAGGTTATGATACCAGCAATTTCAACTCCTCGTGAAGAACTTTCAAAATATGCTCCAAAAATGCTTACAACAAAAATTCCAGTTGAAAAGATCAGCGAAGTTATTGGTAAGCAGGGCAAGGTTATTCAAAAAATTTGTGCAGAGTGTAATTGCAAGGTCGATGTTGAAGAAGATGGAACAATCTTTATTTCTTCAATTGATATTGATGATGCAAAGCGTGCACTTATGATGGTTGAGACTATAGCAAATGATCCAGAGCCAGGCTCAATCTACAAGGGCATAGTTACAAGACTCATGAGCTTTGGTGTATTTGTTGAAATAGCACCTGGCAAGGAAGGCCTCGTTCATATCAGCCGTCTTGATGTTAAACGCACAGAAAAGGTTGAGGATTGTGTAAGCGTTGGTGATGAGGTTATTGTAAAGGTACTTGAAACTGATGAGCAGGGCAGACTTAATCTCTCCAGAAGAGATGCTCTTATCGAGGTTGAGGGACTTGTTCCTGAAAACACAATTTCAGATGCTCCTCCTCCACGCCGCCCACAGAACAGAGATTTTAACAGAAACGACAGAAGACGCTAATTTTAGTGTTTAACTTTTGCAGGGGTGCTTTTGCATTCCCTGCATTTTTTTGTTGTATGGACTTTTGCTATGTGGTATAATATTCAAAGTAAAGTGCGGACACATTTGCAATTATCATTGTCAAATCTAACGATTGTCACTGAGATCTTGCGGCTGTTGTGAGCATTTTGGTTATATTATGATTTTATCAATTATTGAAGGAGTTCTTTTTGATGGCGGTTTTAAAGGAAATTAAGAGAATTGTCGTCAAGGTCGGCACATCTACTCTGACTTATGAAACAGGAAAAATGAACATTCGCAGAGTGGCAAAGCTTGCAAGTGTATTATCTGACCTTGTAAATTCAGGTATCGAGGTGGCTCTCGTAACCTCTGGTGCAATTGGCGTTGGAGTTGGTAAATTGGGACTCCGTGAGCGACCTACAGATACACAAGGAAGGCAAGCAGCCGCAACAGTTGGACAGTGCGAACTTATGTTTATGTATGATAAGTTCTTTGGAGAATATGGACACATAATTGGTCAACTGCTTATAACGAAGGATGATGTGGATGACGAAAACAGACGTGAAAATCTTACAAATGCCTTTGAAAAGCTTTTTGAATATGGCGCAATTCCAATAGTGAATGAGAATGATAGTGTAGCTGTCGATGAAATAGTTTATGGTGACAATGACACACTTTCTGCAATTGTTGCAAAGCTTATTAAAGCAGATGCACTTATAATACTTACAGATGCTGACGGACTTTATGATGCAGACCCGAGTTTGGATGAAAATGCAAAGCTTATCCCAGTTGTTGATGTTATTAATGACGAGTTGTTAAAAGCAGCGGGTGGCAGTGGTTCAAATCGTGGCACAGGCGGAATGGTAACAAAGCTTCATGCAGCACAAATTGCAACGCAGGCAGGGATTGACACCATTGTAATGAATGGAACAACACCTCAGGACATATATAAAGTGTTGGAAGGAAGACAGGTAGGAACATTCTTTAAATCAAGGGGGTAAAGTAAAGTGACTTTACATAACATGGGAGAGCAGTCAGTAGTGGCAAAAAGAGTGCTTTCAACAGCGTCCACAAGTCAAAAAAACAACGCATTACAGGCGATTGCCAATGCTCTAAGAGATAATGCACAAGCAATAATTGAAGAGAATAAAAAGGACTTGGAAAATGGAAAGCAATTAGGATTCAGTGAAGCACTTCTTGACAGACTCTCACTTGACAAAAAAAGAATAGATGCAATAGCAAGCAGTGTTGAGGATATTATTTCGCTACCAGACCCAGTAGGAAGAACTCTTGGCGGTACAGTAAACAGTAGCGGTATGAAGATTGTAAAAGTTAGTGTTCCTCTTGGCGTTATTGCAGTTATATATGAAGCAAGGCCTAATGTTACGGCGGATGCTGCGGCACTTTGCCTTAAATCTGGCAATGCTGTAATTCTTCGTGGTGGAAAAGAGGCAATTAACTCAAACAAAATTATAGCAAGTACAATGCGTGATGCAATTGCATCAACAGGTTTGCCACAGGATTGCATACAGCTTATTCAGGATACAAGCAGAGAAACAGCAAACGAGCTTATGAAGCTTAACAAATATATAGATGTACTTATTCCAAGAGGCGGTGCAGGACTTATTAAGTCGGTTGTAGAAAATTCTACAGTGCCTGTTATTGAAACAGGAGTGGGCAATTGCCATACATATGTTGATGCTTATGCTGATATTGATATGGCTGCAAATATAGTGTTTAATGCGAAAACATCTCGCCCATCTGTTTGCAATGCTTGTGAAAGCCTTTTGGTTCACAAGGATATTGCAGAGGTTGCACTAATTGCAATTTACGAAAGGCTTAAGGAAAAGTCAGTGCAGATAAGGGGAGACGAAGCGACGTGCGAAATCTTGCCTGATGCTGTTCCAGCGACTGATGAGGATTGGGGCAAGGAATATCTTGATTATGTAATTTCGTGTAAGGTTGTATCAAGCGTGGATGAAGCTATTGACCATATTGCAACATACGGCACAGGTCATAGCGAGTGCATAGTAACAGACAGTTATGAAGCATCACAGAAATTTTTAAACCAGGTTGATGCTGCTGCTGTTTATGTTAATGCATCTACAAGATTTACTGACGGTGGAGAGTTTGGCTTTGGTGCAGAAATCGGAATTTCTACTCAAAAGCTACATACCAGAGGTCCACTTGGATTACCAGAGCTTACAACTGTTAAATATACAATCTATGGCAACGGTCAGATAAGATAAGGGGGAGCAGACAAAATGACAAAGTCGGGAAAGAGAAATAAATGGGCATTTCCGCTAGGGCTTGTTATAGTTCTTCTTGCGGTAGTGGGTATAGTCTTTCTTATTCTGCTTGGAGTAGAGGGAATACAAAAGATTTCTGAAAATAACAAGCAAAAGAAATCATATGAGTCGTTTTTGCTTCCAATAGTTATGAATGACCCAGATACATTTGACGATATAACACAGGCTAATATGGGTCAGCTTTTGGACTCTACAATATGGTCACTTATAAAAAAGAATGTTGAAACCGATAAGTATGAGTATTTTGAAGATAAGCTTCTTGTGCCTCAAAAGGATGTTGAAAATCAGTTCGCAAAGATGTTCGGAACAGATGTAAAACCAGTGCATCAAACAGTACTTGGCAGTGAATACCAATTTGAGTATGACAAAACAATGCAGGCATATAAAATTCCTATTTTCGGAATGGAAAACACATATACTCCCAAAGTGTTGGATATAGAAAAGAAGAGCAGTGCAATAGTGCTTACAGTAGGATATATTTCTGGCTCTGAGTGGAAACAGGATGAGGATGGCAAAATGGTTGAACCAGACCCAAGCAAGTATGTAAAGATCACACTTCGCACTAAGGGTAATTCTAAATTTGTCAGTGCAATTCAGGCAACAGACCCACCAGAAAAACTTAAATAAAATTAACCCTCCGATTATTTATGCCGGAGGGTATTTTTAATCCTAAATTAACAAGAAAAACAATTGATTGCTTTTAAATGAACAAATAAAAAGAACCGCATAATATGCGGTTCTTTTTAGAGATGAAATTCATTCAGAGATGATATTTAGTTTTTCTATGCACGACTTGCATATTTTGTGTCCCTTAAATTCAAAAATGTCATCAAGAGAATCGCAGAATATGCATGCAGGTGCATATTTGCGAAGAACAATTTTGTCCCCATCTGTAAAAATTTCAACTGAACTTTCGCTGTCAATAAGATTGAATGCCTTGCGAAGTTCTTTGGGGAGAACCAATCGACCTGCCTCGTCGATGGGTCTCACAATGCCCGCTGATTTCATAACCCACACTCCGTTTTCGATGTTTTATAATATATTTCTTCCTGCAACAACAATATACCAAAAAATCCCAAAAAAGTCAATGAATTTTGAAATAAAAAGTCGAACATATTTTTAATGTTTCCACAATATATTATAAAAGGTGAGATTATGATGAACTATATATGGGCAGGGATGATAGTCCTTGCTTTCTTTTCTGCAATGGCACAAGGAAATATGCAAGCCTTATCTGATTCTGTTATGACTGGTGGTACAGATGCAATAAATCTGTGCCTTAGATTGCTTGGGATTATGTGCTTATGGGGAGGGTTAATGAAAATAGCTGAAAGGTCAGGGCTCACAAATTCACTTTGTAAGCTGCTTTATCCGATTTTAAAACTAATTTTCCCTAAAATGGATTTAAAGTCTCCAACTGCACAGGCAATTTCAATGAATATGACAGCAAATTTGTTAGGGCTTGGAAATGCGGCAACTCCGTTCGGCATTGAAGCAATGAAAAGAATGAACGCCCAAAATCCAACAAAGGGCGTTGCAACCAATGACATGATAAAGCTGGTGGTACTAAACTCTGCATCACTACGCATTATCCCCACAACTGTTGCAATGCTTCGTCAGCAACATGGAGCACAGGTACCAATGGATATTATGACATCTTCGTGGATAAGTTCTGCTGTGTCACTGCTTGTTGGAATGACTATGGTATGGCTCCTTGGAAGGAGTAAAAAATTATGAATGTTATCGGTGCATGGGTTTTACCTATTATGATTTTTTCCATAATTGTATTTGGACTTTTCAAGGGGGTTAATGTGTTTGAATGCTTTGTGGAGGGTGCAAAGGACGGTATGAAAACACTGGTTGGGATTATGCCGTCACTTATTGGTCTTATACTTGCGGTAAGTATGCTAAGGTCTTCAGGAGCACTTGATATATTGTCATGGCTTATGAGCCCAATATCAAAGCTTACAGGTATCCCTGATGAAGT